>Ga0209181_10000097_pt1 | contig 144789 bp, 118 predicted proteins | sample MAT05_FD_187208 | JGI IMG/M metagenome (GOLD analysis project Ga0209181, IMG submission 187208) | Freshwater microbial communities from Lake Fryxell liftoff mats and glacier meltwater in Antarctica - MAT-05 (SPAdes) (version 2) | ecosystem: Environmental > Aquatic > Freshwater > Ice > Liftoff...
GCCGCCGCCGACACCACCGCTGCCGCCGCCGACTCCACCGCTGCCGCCGCCGACACCGCCGCCGCCGACACCACCGCCGACGCCACCGCTGCCGCCGCCGACGCCACCGCTGCCGCCGCCGACGCCACCGCTGCCACCGCCCGTGCCGCCCGCGACGCAAGCGCCATTCATGCAGATGTTCGTGCCAGTGCAGGCGACGCAGCTCCCGCCGTTGCTGCCGCACGCCACCACCGAGCTGCCCGTGAGACAGGCGCCCGCCGCATCACGGCAACCGCCACAGGTTCCGCCAGCGCAGACGCCCTGCGCGTTGCAGGTCGCTCCGCCGCTGGCCGAGCAGTCGTTGCAGTTGATGCCGCCCGAGCCGCACGCCGTGTCGGTGGTCGCCGTCTGGCAAACGCCGGCCTTCGTACAGGTAGCGCAGGTGGTGTCCTTGCAGACGCCCGCGTTGCAGGTCGCCGCGCCCTGGCAGGCCGAGCAGGTCGCTCCGGCTTTGCCGCACGCCGCCGTCACGCTGCCCGCCTGGCAGGCACCGCTCGCATCGCAGCAACCGGCGCACGACTGGGCGCAGGTCTGGGTCGAACCGCCGCCCGTGCCCGTGCCACCGCCGCTGCCGCTGCCGCCGCCCGTACCGCCGCCGACGCAGGCGTTGGCAGTGCAGCTCTGGCCCGTGGGGCAGGCCACGCACGACTTGCCCATGTTGCCGCAGGTGGCGTTCGTCGACCCGCTTTGACACTTGTCCCCGTCGCAACAGCCGTTACAGTTCGACGGCGAGCACTTTGCGGTGGGCGTGGTGGGACTGCATGCGGGTACTGCCAACGCGGCAATGCCAATCGCGAAACCTGCGACAACCAGTCGAACTTGTTTCATTTTTTAAAGAACCCCTCAGGTACCGGCCGAACTCGTTCGGCTTCGTACCCGAGGGACACCCGAGCTTTCAACCAGGCGCAACTTCCATCGGTCAAAAGGAGGGTTGTGCCCATCGCGCGGGTCGACTCGAATGCCTGCCGTGTTGGATCTGGCGGTGAGGGCGGATGGCCTGGTGAAGCGGTTTGGCAGCTTCACGGCGGTCGATGGCTTGAACATGTCGATTCCGCGCGGGGCGTTCTACGCGTTCCTCGGGCCCAACGGCGCGGGCAAGTCGACCACCATCTCGCTGATGACGGGCATCTACGCGCCCGACGGAGGCTCGCTGTCGATTTTAGGCGTCGACGCCATCGCGAAGCCGCTGGCGGTGAAGAGCCGCATCGGGGTGGTGCCGGAAGAGCTGTCTCTTTTCGAGCGCCTCACCGCGCGGCAGTACCTGACCTTCTGCGGCCGCATGCACGGCCTGTCGGGCGACGAGGCGGCGGCGCGGGGCGAAGAGCTGTTGGCGTTGACCGAGCTGTCTTTCAAGGCCGGGGCGCTGGTGGCCGAGTACTCGAAGGGGATGCGGCGGCGCCTCGCGATCGCTGCGGCGCTCATCCACGCCCCCGAGCTCGTGTTCCTCGACGAGCCTTTCGAAGGCATCGACGTGCTCGCCGCTGGCGTCATTCGCGAGCTGCTCTCAGACCTCTCGCGCCGCAAGGTGACGCTGCTGCTCACCACGCACGTGCTCGAGATCGCCGAACGGCTCGCGACGCACGCGGGGATGATCAAGGCCGGCAAGCTGATCGACGAAGGCAGCGTCGGTGAACTGAAAGAACGCCACCACTGCGACCGCCTCGAGACGGTGTTCGAGAAGCTGATTGGAGTGCCCGTCGCCCGCGACACGCGGCTGTCTTTCTACGGGGCCCCGCCGGCTTGAGCGCGCGCTCCGCTCCGAACTTCCTCACCCACCTGCGGCTGTTGTGGGGCCTGCGCCTCGACATCGGGCTCAACGCGGGCAAGCACCGCGCGCTGTCGGTGCTCGGCTTCCTCGCGTCGAGCACGCCGGCGGTGGTGCTGGGCGCGGGCGCGTACTCGCTGATGGCCCACCCCGTCATCGCGCAGAGCGCGGCGTGGCAGGCCTTCATCTTGAACCTGCTGTGCTTCGTCACCACCGCGGTGTGGGCGACGTGGCCGGTGATGAGCGCGGGCGTCGACGACCACAGCGAAGTCTCGCGCTACGCCGCGTTTCCCATCTCGAGCTTCCGCCTGCTGCTGGCCTCGACGCTGGCGAGCATGGCCGAGCCCCGCGCCCTCGTCTTCTACGGCCCCGTCGTCGGAGCGGCCATCGGCTACACCCGCCTCCACCCCCCCTCGTCCTGGCCGCTGGCGATTCTGCTCTTCGCCGCCTTCGCGCTCTTCAACGCGGCGCTGTCGCGCGTCGGCCTTCACCTGGTGCTGAACGTGCTGCGGCAGCAGCGCAGCGCCGAGCTGATCGGCGGCTTCTTCGTGCTCTTCCTCATTGGCGCGTCGCTCATTCCGCCCATCGACACGTCGTGGCTCACCCAGATCGGCGCGAACGTGAACGCGGTGCCGGACACGTTGATCACCGACGCCGCGCTCGCTTTGGGCCGCGTGCCGCCGGGCTGGTTCGGGCACGGGCTGATCGCCCTCGGCAACCACGCGACGGCGCGCGGGCTCGCCGACTTCCTCGCCCTGCTCGAGCTGATGATGGTCACGATGGTGGTCGCCTACGGCCTGCTGCTGCAGTTCCACCGGCAGTCGGGCCGCGCGGGCCCCGGCCCTTCCGCCAACGCGCGCGCCGGCAACCCCTTCGCCCGCACCAAAGCGCGGTTCACGACGCTGGTGGTGAGAGAGGCGATCGACCTCTGGCACAACCCGCGCGCGCGCCTCCTCGCGTCGGTGCCCTTCATTCTTTCGATTCTCTTGAAGCTGCTCGGTGGCCGAGACCTCTTCGTTTTTCTGCTCGGCGCGTCGGCCGACGCCTGGGTGCTGGGCGGCTTGTCGATCTACAGCTCGGTGGTCATCGCCTCGACGTTCTCGCAGAACACCTTTGCGTACGACGGCCACGGGTTCTCGGTGTTCCTCGCCGCTCCCGTCGAGCTCGGCGACGTGATGAAAGCGAAGAACGTGGTGCACGCGGGGGCAGCGTTTGGCCTGGCGTCGCTCGAGATCCTCTTCTACCGGGTGTACTTCGGCTACGGCACCGCGACGGACATCGCGTGTGCGCTGCTGGGCGTCATCGCGCTGCTGCCCATTCTTCTGGGCACCGGCAACTTCCTCTCGCTGTACTTCCCGGTGAAGTTCCACGCGAACCTGAAGCGCCGCGACAAGATTCCCTTTCTCGCCTCGATGATTGGCGTCGCCGCGGCTTCGGCGGGCTCGGCGCCCTGGGGTTGGGCCCTGAAGCTGCGGCTCGATCAACCTCCCGACGCGACGACCGTGCTGCTGATGGCGCTGTGGGCGGCGCTCGCGTGGATGATTTACCGCGCCGTGCTGCCGAGGGCGCTGACGCTGCTGGTGCAGCGCCGGGAAATCGTGCTGCGCGCCGTCACCCGCGACTGACCTGCACACGGTTTGCACAAACCTTCCCCATTCCTTTCACGGGGCCAGCACGCGCAAGGCACACGCCGCCCGTTGAATGGGCGACATGGAAAAGCTCCCGACCTACCGCCACCCCCGAAGGCTTCTCGCCGCGGGACTCGTTGCTGGACTCCTCGCCAACAGCTGGTTCGTCGAAGGGCCGCTGGGCATCGGCTTCTTCCTCTTCGCGTCAGGCTTCGTGGTGGCGCTGCGACTGCTCGGAGGGCGCGAAGGCTGGCAGCGCGCGGGCGCCGCGAAGCTCTTTCTCATTCCGATGCTGCTGTGCGCCGGGTTCGTAGCGATTCGCGACGCGAAGAGCCTGACCTGCCTGAACGTGGTCACGGCGACCGGGCTTGCGTGCTTGACCGCGCGGCTCTTCGCGGGCGAACAGAAGCTCTGGAGGCTGAAGATGGGTGGCTACCTGAAAGAGACGCTGGCCGGGGCTGCCAGCGCGTTCACCGCGGCGCCCATCGTCCTCTCGCAGTCGGTGGACGCCGGGCAGGCCGTGGAGTCGGCGCGGAAGTTCGGTTGGCCGGTGGTCCGCGCGGCCGCGTTCGCGGTGCCGGTGCTGATTGTCTTCGGCGGCCTGCTGGCCTCGGCAGATCCCATCTTTTCGAAAGTGGTGACCAGCAACCTCGCCGCCCTGTTCAGCGCGGACCTCGCGTCGTTTCTCAGCAGCGCGCTGGTCGTCGCCGGCGTTGGCCTCTTGTGCACGGGCCTGTGGGCGATCGCGAACCGTCGGGCGGACACGAGAGAAGTCTGGCCCGTGCCTCCGAGCCGCCAGCCGCGTTGGGTCGTCGAGAGCTTCGGCATCGTCGGCTCGTTGCTGCTGCTCTTCGGAGCGTTCAGCGTCATCCAGGCTGCGTGCCTCTTCGGGCACGTCGCGCTGCCCGCCCACCTCACCTGGGCCGAGTACGCGCGGCAGGGCTTCTTCCAGCTGCTCTGGGTTGCGGGCCTCGCGCTGGTGCTGATTTCCGCGCTGAACCGCGGCGCGGCTTTTCCAGCCCACTTGAAGAACCCCTTCTCGGTGATGTGCACCGGCTTGATCGCGCTCACCCTGTTGATCCTCGCGTCGGCGGTGAAGCGAATCACGCTCTACGAAGAGGCGTACGGCTTCACCGAAGACCGCCTGTACAGCCACGTCTTTGCCTTCGCGCTGGCCGCGATGCTCGCCTGGCGCGCGGTGACGCTGTGGTCGCTGCCCCAGACCTTCGCGACTGGATCCGTCGCCAGCCTGATTGGCTTCGTGCTGGCGCTGAACGTGCTCAACCCCGACGCCTTCATCGCCGAGAGGAACCTGCAGCGCGACGACGTCGACCGTCACCACCTGTCGACGTTGTCCGCCGATGCTGCCCCGGCCATCGCGGCAATGGCCGCAGCGCCTGCCTTTCGTTCGGTGCTGGAGCTGCGCAGCCGCAACGCCCAGGGGCGCCTGTCCGGGGGCTGGGCCTCTTTCAACTGCGCACGCTGGGCCGCGCTTTCCCGAACGCCTTGATCTGCGCATCAAGCGCAATCGTCCGAAACCATTGGCCGAGCCGGAAACTCTCAGCCGGTGAGCCCGATTATCTCTTCGTACCGCGCACTCTCACTTCATTCAGGGGCTCTTCCGATGACGACTGGAATCACGGCAAACGGATCGATGACGATGGGCGCACGGGGAGCCAACGTGACCCGACTGCAGAACCAGCTCGAGGCCCAGGGCTTCGATGTCGGCGCGGTCGACGGCGTCTTCGGCGACCAGACGAGGGCGGCGGTCGAGGCCTTTCAGCGCCGCGCCGGCCTCACCGTCGACGGCATGGCCGGCAACCGCACGGCGGCCGCGCTCGGTGGCGCCCGCGTCGACAGCTTCGATCCTCCGCCGACCAACAACGCCACGGGCCGCAACGGCCAGGCGTCATTCGCCCGCATCACCGACACCGAGTTCGGCAAGATGGCGTCGGGCCAGATCACGGTGAACGGCCACACCTACGACTTCAACTCGGGCGGCCGCCGCGCTGGCCGCGACTACCTGCCTCCGGGCGACTACCAGGTCACCGCGCACCGCAACGAGCGCAGCGACAAGGCCTCGATGATGAGCGGCGGCGTCGGCTACTCCTTCGCCCTCAGCGACAAGTACGACCCCCGCCTGGGCCGCACCCGCACCGATCTGCGCATTCACCCCGACGGCCTCGCGCCGGGCACCGAAGGCTGCATCGGCATCGTCGGTGGCGCCGATGTCCAGCGCCGGTTCCGCGAAGACATGAACGCCGAGCTGGGCCGCAACGGTGGCCGCTACACCCTGCATGTTGGTTAGCGCTTCCCGTTGGTGGTAGTCCGTTTAAGTGGGCCGCGCGTTGCCAGGGATGTTGTTGGGCGAGCTGAGCGATGAGCTCGGCAGCCGGACGCGCGCGCTCGAGACGCTGAAGTGGCTGTTCGCGCAGCGCCCACTGCCCACGTCGCTTCCCGACGCGGTGCCGGGCGTCAGCCAGAAGGTGTGGTCGGCCTTCAGGGCGCGCGGCGGGCTGACCCTGCCGCAGGTGAAAGAACGGCAGGTGTCGTCCGATGGCACCACGAAGTACGCGCTCGATTTCGGCGGCACGCTGGTCGAGACGGTGCGCATTCCGACCGAACGGCGCAGCACCATCTGCGTCTCGAGCCAGGCGGGCTGCAGCCGGCGTTGTGTGTTCTGCGCGACCAAAGAGCTCGGCTTCCACCGGCAGCTGAAGGCGGAAGAAATCGTCGCGCAGTACCTGGTCGCGCGCGCCGAGGCGCCGCCCGAAGCGCCCGCGCGCAACGTCGTCTTCATGGGCATGGGCGAGCCATTCGACAACCTCGACGAGGTGATGCGGGCGGTCGAGGTGCTGACCCAGGCGCCTGCTCCGCAATTGAAGGCCACCTCGGTCACCGTTTCGACGTCCGGCGTGCTGCCGGGCATGCGCCGGTTTCTCGCCGAGTCGTCGGCGTCGCTGGCGCTGTCTCTCAACGCCACCACCGACGCGCAGCGCGAGCAGCTGATGCCGCACAACAAGACCTGGCCCATCGCGGCGCTGCTGGGCGAGCTGCAGCAGGACACGCGCCCCCACCGCGAGCACTTCATCGAGTACGTGCTCTTCGACCGAGTGAACGACACCGACGCCGATGCCGATCGCCTGGTGGCGCTGATGAAGCCGCTGCGCGCCCGGGTGAACCTGATTCCCCACAACCCCTTTCCCGGCTCGCCGCTGAAGGCACCGTCGGACGAAAGGCTGCGGCAGTTTCACGCGCGGGTGGTGGCGAAAGGGCAGCTGTGCCTGGTGCGATGGCCCCGGGGCCGGGAAATCGCCGCCGCGTGCGGTCAGCTGGTGTTGGCGAACAGCGCGCAGGGATTCGAAACTCCTCGCAGCGCGGTGTGATTGAATCGGCGCGTCCATGACCCGCGGAGTGCTCTGCCCAAAATGCGCGACGGTCGCCAACGCGACTGCGACGGTCTGCCCGAAGTGTGGCACCTCGTTCGGCACCGGCACGGAGGATCCGCAGACGGGCCTGGCGAAGAAGCCGCGCGCCGCTTCCAACCACGGGCTGGCGATGACGATGGACGACGAGGCCCCGAAGGCGAACACCAAGCCGTTCAAGGCCTTCACGCCCGACGCGACGTTTACGGATCATGATCACGAAGGCGCCACCGTCGACATCGACAGCGCCGAGCTGAACACCGGCGAGAGGCTCGCCCTGCAGATCGTGAAGAAGACCGAGCCGGCGATGCCTGCCCCGGTGCCAGTGCGGCGCCGCACCCTGCTCTCGAACCCGGGCGCGAAGGGCGCGGGCCCGATTCCCGCCAACGTCCCCACCGCGCGGCGCACGGGCGGTGCGCTGGCGAGCCACCAGGCCGCAGTCGCGGCGGCAGCAGCGGCGCCTCCACCGCCGCGCAAAGACCCGCTGACGGGCGAGAAGCTCGGCGACTACATCGTCGAAGAGAAGATCGGCACCGGTGGCATGGGCGTCGTCTACAAAGCGCGCCAGCCGCAGATCGGCAGCACCGTCGCGATCAAGATTCTTCGCGGCGACGTCATCGCCGACAAGCGCGACATGGAGCGCCTGCTGGACGAGGCCCGCGTCGTCAACGCGATCAAGCACCGCGGCATCATCAACATCTTCGGCGCTGGCGAGCTGTCAGACGGCCGCCAGTACCTGGTGATGGAATACCTGGACGGCGAGACGCTCGAGAAGCGGCTCGAGAAGGTCGGCAAGCTCACCACCACCGAGGCGATTCCGATTCTCGACGAGGTGCTCGCCGCGCTCGCCGCCGCGCACAGCACCGGCATCGTTCACCGCGACCTGAAGCCCGCGAACATCTTCCTCGTGAAGCAGAGCGACGGGCCCGACCTGGTGAAGCTGCTCGACTTCGGCCTCGCCCGCCGCCAGATGCAGGAGGTCAGCCGCATCGCCGGCACGCCCGACTACATCTCGCCCGAGCACGCGCGGGGCCGCCCCGCGGGTCCGCCGGCCGACCTCTACGGCTTCGGCGTCCTCGCCTTCCACCTGCTCACCGGGCAGCTGCCTTTCAAGGGCACCACCCCGATGGAGATGATGGAACAGCACGTTCACTCGCCGCCGCCGGTGCCAGCCGAGGTGAACCCGTCGATTCCTCCCGCGATGAGCGGCTTGATTCTGGCGCTGCTCGAGAAGGACCCGGCGAAGCGCCCCGACGCCGATCGCGCCAAGCGCGACCTGAAGGCCGCCGGCCGCCAGCTGCAACAGCAGCTTCAGCTGAACGAGTCGCCCGACGGCGCGACCCCGAAGGAAGGCCGCCCCCAGCTCACCTCGGGCAGCGACTCGGAAATCGACCCGCGCCTCAAGGAGCTCGCCCGCAAGGCCGACCTCGCGAAGCTGCTGAGCCAGCTCGCGCGCAACTGGCCCTGGGTGCTCGGCGGCGTGGGCCTGCTGTGGATTGTCGGCGTCGTCATCTGGATGCTGCTCATCCCCGCGGTGCCCACCCCGCTGCCCGCGCCGATTCCGATTCCGAAGCAGGCCCTCGCCGTTCCGGCTCCCGCGCCTCCGCCCGAAGAGCCGAAGGTCGAGGCCGCGGCGCCGCCGCCAGTGCCCGAGCCAGCCGCGCCTGAGCCTGCTCCCCTGCCTGCGGCTGACGTTGAAGAGGACGCGCCGGCCGACCTGCGGCCCGCAGCACCGGTAGAGGCAGTGGCCGAGAAGAAAGAGCCGGTGAAGGGCGGCCTGAAAGAAGAGGTCGCCTTGAACAAGTGGCGATTGAAGATGAAGAACGACATGGCCCTGCTCGACGCGCGGCTGACGGGAGACCTCGACGTCTTCCGCCCGGCGTTGAACAACCTCGCCGCCGATGTCGAGGACGTGAACAATGCGCAGGGCCAGCAGTCGACCACCGACCGCCTGCGCGACCTGCGCGAGAAGATCGGCAAGGCCAGCGAGAACCAGGAGTAACGCGCCCCAGCTGCAGAGTGACAGGACCTCTTGCCCGTCAAGCCTCGGGGGTGTAGCTCCTGCGGACCCATGGCCAAGGAAGCGAAGAAGAAAAGCGCGCCGGCGAAGAAGGACTTCCCGCGCCCGGCGCTCGTCACCCACTCTGACGCGCTGCCGCTGGACAACGCGCTGCTGAAGTCGATGTACGAGAACATGGTCAAGGCCCGCGTCCTCGAGGAGCGTCTGATCGCCATGTACAAGTCGGGCCACGGCTACTTCTGGATTGGCGGCCCGGGCGAAGAGGCCTTCAACACGGCGCTGGGCGCGCTGATCAAGAAGGGCCAGGGGCCGCAGTACGACTACCTGCACTTTCACTACCGCCAGTCGGCCACGCTGTTGATGATGGGTGAAGACCCCATCGGCGCCCTGCGGCAGATGAAGAACACGTCAACGGATCCGTACTCACACGGCCGGAACTTCGCGGGCCACTTCAGCAAGAAGGCGTGGAACATCGCGCCGGTGAGCTCGCCCATCGAGGTCCAGTACGCGATGGCCCCGGGCACCGCGATGGCGCAGAAGCGCGCGGGCGGCGACGGCATCACCATCGTTACGGGCGGCGACGCGGGCACGGCCGAAGGCGATTTCGCTTCGTGTCTCATCTGGGCCACCCGCCCCGGCAACGAGCTGCCGCTGCTGATCCTCGTCACCAACAACAGGTGGGGCATCTCGACGCCCTACGCGACGCAGCAGGGCGTCGAACGCATCTCTGATCGCGGCGTCGCTTTCCAGATGCGCACCAAGACCATCGACGGCAACGACCCCATCGGCAGCTACCTCGAGCTGAAAGAGGCGATGGAGTACGTGCGCACCGAACGGAAGCCGTACCTGGTCGAGGCGAACGTCTCGCGCCTGTTCGGCCACTCGTCGGCGTCGGGCGCCAACTTTGCCGACACGGAAGCCGACTGCAACGCGGTGTTCGAAGCGCGGCTGTTGAAGCATGGCGTGCTGAAGAAGGGCGAGCCCGAGGCGCTGAAGTCGAAGTGGGCGGACGCGATCGGCGACATGGCGCGGCAGGTGAAGGAAGAGTCGCACCCCGACGGCAGCGACATCTACAAACACATTTTTGCGGAGTAACTAATGGCGAGCATGGCCCAGGCCATTCGTATGGCGCTGCACTACGCCGAAGAGAATCTCGGCGTCACCGACATCTTCGGAGAGGACGTGGGTCCTCCGCTGGGCGGCGTCTTCACCGTCACCCAGGGGCTGAAGACGACGTGGAACACGCCGTTGGACGAGCGCGGCATCATCGGCGTCGCGATGGGCCTGGCGATGGCGGGGCAGAAGCCCATCGCCGAGATCCAGTTCTGCGACTACATCTACAACACCATCGACTTGCTCAAGATTGCCGGCAACACCTGCTGGGCGAGCTACGGCGACTGGAACCTGCCGATGGTGGTGATGACGCCAGTGGGCAGCGGCATTCGCGGCAGCATCTACCATTCGCATTCCTTCGACGCGACGGCGACCCACATCCCCGGCTGGAAGATTGTGATGCCCAGCAACCCGCTCGACGCGTACGGCCTGATGATTTCGGCGTGCCGCGAGAAGAACCCGGTGATGTACCTGAAGCCGAAGGCGCTGCTGCGCGTGCGCGGCGAGGAGCCGATTCCGGGCGAGCCGGGCGACGACAAGCAGCTGTCGAAGATGATCGACGCGCCGCTTGGCGACCGTTCGAAGTGGAAGGCGAAGTGGCCCGAGCTGACGGACTACTCGGTCAGAATCGGCGAAGGAAAAATCGTGCACCCCGGCAGCCGCCTCACGGTCGTCAGCTACGGGCGCACGCTGCCGCTGTGCGTGAACGCGGCGAAGTCGCTGCTGGCCGACGGCATCGACGCCGAGGTCATCGACCTGCGCAGCCTGTGGCCCTACGACTGGGACATGATCAAGGCCAGCGTCGAGAAGACAGGCCGCGTGCTCTTCGTCAACGAAGACACCGAAGTGACGAACTTCGGCGAGCACCTGCTGCGCCGCACGGTCGACGAGCTCTTCTACCGGCTGCAGGCCGCGCCGAAGCTGCTCGCGGGCAAGTTCATTCCGGGCATCGGCCTGGCCGACGCGCTCGAGGCGGCGTCGGTGCCCCAACAGGGCGACATCGAGCAGGCGATGCGCGCCCTGTCGGCGGAAGAGCCGTAGCTTCTCCGCGCCAGAACTACTTCTTCGAGACGCCGAGCTCTTTGAGCAGTTCGGTGGCGCCTTCGACTTCTTCCAGCTGCCACAGGGCGTAGCGCGCGTCGGCGTTCACGTTGCGCGCGACGTCCGGGTTGTAGCCGAAGTCGTTGGCGACGTTTTCCCAGACGCGATCGAAGTTCACCCCGACGAGCTTGCCGGTGGCGTCGATCGACGGGCTGCCCGAGTTGCCGCCCGTGGTGTCGCAATCGGAAAGGAAGTCGACAGGCACGTCGTTGAGCTTCGCGTCCTTCCACCGGCCCAGCTTCCCCGCCTTCGCCGCGTCGAGCAGCTTCGCCGGAGCGATGAAGGGCTCTTTGCCAGTGTGCTTCGCGACCATGCCCGACAGCGTGGTCTGCGGCATCATCTCGACGCCGTCGCGCGGCGAGTAGCCCTTCACGCGGCAGAAGGTGACGCGCAGGCTCGAGTTCGCATCCGGAGCGACGGGCTTGCCGGCGAACCCGGTGACGGCGGCGCGCCAGAGGGGGCGGTGCTTCAAGGAAGCTCCGGACCAGGCGTCGCGTTTGTCTTTGAGCAGTTTGCGTTCGGCGTCGAGCGCAGCGCCGAAGTCGAGCATCGCGTCCTTGCGGGCCTTGAGCGCGGCGGGCAGCTCTTCGACCATCGCCTTGCGGTCGTCGGCGTTGAAGAGCTTCGACTTGTCGTAGAGCGCGCTGATCCGCTTGCCGAGCTCTGCGTCGTCCTTCGCGCTCGCAAACTGCGCGTCGACGGCGGCGCTGCGCTGGTCTTTCGGAAGAGCGAGGGCGCGCTTGACCCAGGCGAGGGTGGCCTTCTTGTCCGACGCGGTGAAGTAGCGCTTCTGGTCGCGCGCGAGGCGTTCACGCGTGCGGGGCAGGTCGCGTTCCTGGTAGCCGGGCTCGCGCTCGAGGTCGGGCTTCACGCGCTCAGCTGACAGGCGCGCGAGGGTGACGGACCAGTTGAGCGCCTTCGAGGCGTTGCCGAGGAAATCGAGGGCGAAGTCGTGGTCCCACGTCTTGAGGCGTTCATCGAGCAGGGCCTCGAGCGCGGCGCGGGCCTCGACGGCGCCCTTCTGGTCGGGGCGACCGGACGCCCAGGCGATGACCTTCGCTTCGGCGTCGCGCTGCTTCTGCAGAATCTTTCCGCGCTCGATGCCGGCGACCTGGCCCTGCGCATTCTTGCGAACGTTGGTGAAGCTCTTCACCTCGTCAGACACCGCGATGCCGCCTTCGGCGCTGCCCTTCGTCGCGTCTTCCAGCGTCGAGACCCATTCCGTCGTCCAGGCCTCGCGCGCCGGGAACCATCTCTGGGCGCGCTCATCCATCTCTCGCGCCAACAGGCCGCGGTAGCTCACGCCGGGGTAGCCGAGCACCGCGACGGCATCACCGGGCTTCACGCCCTGCGCGCTCAAGGGAAAGAAGTACTGCGGGCGGTAGGGCTCGCCCTTCGCGGTGTACGCCCGGACCAACGAGAAGTCGCCGGTGTGGCGGGGCCACGACCAGTTGTCGATTTCGCCGCCGTACTCGCCGACGCCGCGCGGCGGGGCCCAGACGAGGCGCACGTCAGACAGCTCGTCGAACACGGTGAGGGTGAAGGACACGCCGCCATCGAAAGCGGCAAAGGTGCAGCGGGTCGCAGTGGCGCCGGGTCCGGGCGGCTCTTTCTCGCAGTCGGCGACCAGCGACTTCTGAATGGTCTCCATCGCCTGGAAGCGCGCGAGGTCAGACGTGGCGGCGTCGAGCGCGGGGCGAACCAGGGAAGTGACGTCGCGGAAGGCGCGGGGCACCTGGATGCGGAAGGCCTTCGACGCCTTCTCGTCGGCGCGGGTCTTCGCGAGGTAGCCGTCTTCGAAGAGGTTGGCCTGTGGGGTTGAGTGCTCTTGAAGGATTGAGACGATGCAGTGGTGGTTGGTGATCAGCAGGCCATCGGCGGAAACGAAGCTTCCAGAACAGCCGGGTAGCTGCACGGCGTTGGACAACAGGCCGGTGCCCTTCTTCTTGTCCCAGAGCTTGTCGAGAGGCAGCGAGAAGCCCTGGGCCTTGACCCACTGAGGCCCCAGCTCGAGCACCTGTTGGGGTGTCCATTTGCCCTCGCCGGCAACCGCCGGAATTCCGAGGAGAAGTGCGACGGTCAGGAGGTGGCGCATCCTGCGGGTATGGGCGTTTTGTCGGGGTATCGACAATCGAAAAATAGGAGGTTTAGGCTTGGCCCCGCAAATGAACCGAGAGACCTTTGTAGCGTTGGCGATGCTGGCAGGTGCGGTGGGCTGTGGGCGGTCGACGCCTTACACGTATCCCCCGGGAACCATCCTCCCAGGTGATCCGATGAAGAAGCTCCTGCCCGATGGAGGCATGGAGCCCGTGATCCCGAACCCGATGGTGATGTGCCGCCCGGTCGACAGCGACAAGTTCCTGCTGCCCCCGAAGACGAAGAAGCCGATCGACGTGCTTTTCGTGATCGACGACTCGGCGAGCATGAAGAACGACCAGGAATCGGTGGCCGCGAACTTCAAGTCGTTCATTCAGGGCTTCAAAGACAACGAGGTCGACTTCCATCTCGGCACGGTGACGACGGACATGGCGAAGTCGGGGCGCAAGGGCGAGCTGGTGTTGCCGAACTCGCCGACGCAGCGCTTCCTCGTGGGGCCGGCGACGCAGAAGCTGACGGAAGACTTCGAGGCGATGGTGAACGTCGGCGTGAATGGAAGCCCCGACGAGAAGGGCCTGGCCGCGGCGAAGGCAGCGCTGTCGAGCCCGTTGATCGACGCCGCCTCGGGCACGAAAAAAGCCGGGGCGAACTTCGGCTTCCTGCGCCCCGAAGCCGACCTGGGCATCGTGTTGATTGCAGACGAAGACGACCACGACACCGCGTCGGTCGCGAGCTACGCGAGCTTCTTCAAGGGCCTGAAGACCGACATTTCGGCGGTGAGCGTTTCGGCGATTGCGCTGCAGAACGGCATCATCTGCAGCACGAGCAACTGGCGGTACGTGCAGGTGGCGCGCGCCTTTGGCCCGCGTGGCCTGGTGAGCTCGTGCACCCCGGACTACGCGGAGACCCTGAAGGCGATCGGCGGCCGGCTCATCGGCTCGCATTGCGTCATTGGCCTGAAGCGGTGGCTCGAGGAAGGCGCCCGGGTGAAGGTCACCGTCAACGGGACCCCGTCGAGCTTCATCCCCTACCCGCCCGACGAGGCGTACCCGAACGGCTCGATTCAGGTGCTCACCTGCCCCGCGGGCGGCGGTGAGGTCGAGATCGCGTACGAGGAGTGCCTCGAGACGCTGTAGCTTCGGCCGCGGCGGTGCGTGCTCTTCTGGCCATACTCGTGGCGGCGGCTCCCTGGAATCCGGGGCCCAACACGGTCACGCCCCGGGCGGACTCGACCGCCACCATGCTGCTCGACGGGCGCGTGTTCGTCACCGGGGGGTTTTCTCCTGCCAATTCCTCGACCGAGCTGTTCGACCCCGCGCTCAACACCTGGGTCGCGAAGGCGTCGATGGTCGACGTGCGCTTCGATCATTCCGGTGTGCTGCTGAGCGATGGTCGGGTGCTGAGCTGCGGAGGCTGGAGCAACGGCATCACCGACCGGTGCGAGCTGTGGAACCCGGCGACGAACGTGTGGACGACGGTGGCGCCGATGCTCAGCGCGCGCAGCGGCTTCACGCTGACCCGCCTGGCGAACGGGCGGGTGCTCGCGGCGGGAGGCCAGAACGCGGCGCTCAACGCGGTGGCCACTGCCGAGGTGTACGACCCGACGCTCAACCAGTGGGCGGCGACGTCGCCAATGGCGGTCGCGCGATTCAATCACCCGGCCGTGCGTCAGCTCGACGGCAAAGTGCTCGTGATGGGCGGAGAAGACGACACCCAGTTTCTCTCGAGCGTCGAGCGCTTCGACGTCAGCACCAATGCGTGGACGGCAGCGCCCCCACTTCCTGCGGTGCGCGGCACGGGCGAAGCAGTGCTGCTCAACGACGGCAGCGTGTTCATCGCGGGTGGCGGTAATGGCGGCTCGTCAAACGATGGCGCCCGACTTCCCGTTGGAGCGTTGGCGTGGATTTCGACGCCCCCGAGCGGCACCGGCCACTACGCCTGCACGGTCTCAGTCCTCAGCGATGGTGGAGTGCTGATCGCCGGAGGCATCGAGAGCGTGCCCCATTCCACCTGCTCAACGTGGAACGCGGCGACGAACACCTGGTTGGCGACCGGAGCTCTGGCGCAGCTTCGATTCAACCACCGCGCCGTTCGGCTGCTCGATGGGCGCGTGATGGTGATCGGCGGGCAGATCACCACCGGCACTCCCGCGCCGACCACCGAGTTCTACGGAATCGTGCCCGACGCAGGCCCGCCCGACGCAGGCCCACCCGACGCAGGCCCACCCGACGCAGGCCCGCCCGACGCAGGTCCACCCGACGCAGGTCCACCCGACGCAGGTCCGCCCGACGCGGGTTCGCCCGACGCGGGTCCAACGGATGCGGGTTCGCCCGACGCGGGTCCAACGGATGCGGGTTCGCCCGACGCGGGTCCAACGGATGCGGGCGCCGTCGACGGGGGCAGGGCCGACGCTGGAATCGGCTCTCCGGTTAGCCTTACCGTGGGCTGCTCCTGCACGACGACGCCCTCACCGTTGATTCTCGGAGCGATCGTCCTGCTCCTCGCGCGCCGTCGATCGCTTCCGCGTTAGCGAGCGGAGCGGTACGCGCTCGCTTGGCGGCTCACGCTCCTCGATCGTGATGCCATCGACGAGATCATCGCAGCAGCTTCCTCGTCTGCGCCCCCATCAGCCGAATCGTGGAAGTCCGCGGCATCAGCCGGCGCATCAAGAGCGACGCGAAGCGGTTGAACGCGCCAGGGACAACCATCGGCCCTCCGCCCAGCGCCGCCAGCGTCTGCTCGGCGACCGCGAGAGGCTCGAGCTCACCGGGCGCTCCACCGGGCGCGGCAGTCTTCAAGTAGCCCGGGGTGCGCGTCGCGCCGGCGCACGAGGCGATCACCTGCACGCCATGCGGCGCGGTCTCGTGCCACAGCGCCTCGGCGAGGCTCAAGTTGAAGGCCTTCGTCGCGCCGTACACAGCTGCCCAGGGCGAGCCTTGAAACGCCGTCAGCGAGGACATCAGGACGACCGCTCCTCTCTTCCGGGCGATCATCGGTGGCAGCAGCAGGTGCAGCAGCGTCAGCGGCGATCGACAGTTCACGTCCAGCGAGCGCAGCTTGCTCTGCAGCGGCTGGTCGACGAACGGGCCCAGCGCTGCGTGCGCGGCGTTGCAGACGAGGACGCCAATCTCGCGGCCTTCGACGAGCGCAGCGACCGACGCGGCCAGCTCGGCCGACGACAGGTCGAGCGCGGCGATCACCACCTCGATCTTGTGCGCCTGCCGCAGCGTCACAGCGAGCGCCTCCAGCGGCTCGGCCCGGCGCGCGATCAAAATCAGATCGTGTCCGCGCGCGGCGAGCGCCTGTGCGAACGCGGCGCCGAGCCCCTCAGAGGCCCCAGCCACCAACGCCCACTGTCCAGGCGCGGCTCTCACTTCAGTAGACGCGCGGGATGATCCGCCAGGGGACGCGCTTGCAGTACTCGACCCACGCGGCCCCGTACTTCGCAGCGCAGCGGCGGTCGTCGTCGAGCTGCCGCGGCACGAGCAGCGCCACGTAATAGAGCGGATACAGCCACGGGCCGAGCTCCAGCGGGTAGCCGAGGCTGAGCGCGAGCCCCGACGCCATCAAGATCTCACCCAGGTAGTTGATGTGCCGAGACAAGCCCCAGAAGCCGCCAGTCAGCACCTGCGTGCGCCCTTTCGAGATCGCGCGCGGCTCGAGCACCCCGAATGCCTTGCGGGCCGGGTCGCGCTTGAACTGAAACTTCTGGAGGTTCGCTCCGCGGCTCAGCACCCAGCCGACGAAGAAGAGCGCGCCGTACAACACCAGCAATGGCGCGGGCGTGTGCGGGTTGGGCAGGTGAGCGGTCGTCCACAGGCCGACGCAGTAGAAGAATGGGTAGAAGACGAGGCAGCCCCACCCGAGCTTGAAGCCGACCCGCTCGGCCATGAAGTCGTAGGTGTAGAGGTGGACCTCTTCGAAGTTGAGGTACTCGGTGACGAAGAACGTGAACAGCGCGGCGTACAACACGACGCCTGGGTTCGGATCCGCGCCGAAGGTCTGCAGGTGGAAGGCGGTGAACGACAAGACGTTCAGCTCGAGGTGAATCGCACCCACGAGGTAGAGGTACATCTTCGCGTCGAGGCCCTTCCACTGCGGGTTCTCGAGGCGGCCGAGGAAGAGATCCGCGGCGATCGACTTCACCGGCTTCGCGGGCAGGACGATCGCGAGCGTGAATAGGAGGCCCGTGACGCACGCGCCGAACGCGCTTTCCCACCGATGCACGTAGAGCGCATCCCACCGCAGCCAGCCCGCCCAGCACGCAGCCGCCCACGCAGCGAGGCAAAGGACGAACACCCGCAACCCGTTGAGCCGGTAGCGAAGCGGTTTCCCCGCGGCGTCGCGCACGTAGCCATCGACGGCGCGTGCGGGGACGCCGGCGTACGCCAACAGCACCGCTGCGTCGATCAGAGGAGCGCACAGCCACCAGGGCATGCTTCACGCCTAGCATTGAGGCTCGCGCGACCGCTGAACCAAATGACCTCGAAGAGCTTCCCGCAAAAAGAAACGTCGGTGGTGAGGCGGCCGAAGCTTCCCCACCACCGACGTTGTGACTGCGACTTCTTAGTTCCTGCTCAGTAGATGCCCTTCATCGACGGGTCCGCGAGACCGAAGTCACGCATCGCCTGGCGCATGAAGAACGGCGCTTCCTCGTACTTGCCCAGCTCGATGCACGCCTTGTTCGACGTGCAGGTGCAAGACGAGTTGTCGGTCGCGCTGCAACCGGGGCGGCTGTTCTGAATGAAGCCGTCCGGGGTGATGAAGCTCACCGTGCGGTCGTACTTGATGCGGGGCTTACCGTTGGTAATCAGCGGCACGAACCAGTCGGGGTTGCCGTCGTTGTCGTTGTCCGGCCCCGGGGTGACGTCGTATGCGCGGGCCAGGAGCTCGTTGCCCCACTCGAGCATGCGCGCCGAGACGCCCTTCTCGACCTTCTTGCCGAAGATGGTCTCTTTGCCGAAGGTCTTCGCGACGTAGATCTTCCCGTTCGGAATGTGCAGCTCGATGCGGTTCGTAAAGCCCGGGTCCGAGTCGGCACCCTTTTCCCAGATGTTCAGCTGGTTGAGCCACGTCTGCTGCTGGTTCTCAGGCAGGTACATCAGCGTCCAGGCGATCAGGAACTTCTGCTGCTCCCAACCCACCTGCGGGTCGATGGCCACCGACGAGGTCGGCGCCGTCTCGCACAGCAGGCTCGACTCCTGCTGGAAGCAGGACTCGGGGTTCGCCTTCCACCACTGCGTCCAACCCGGGGCCTTCGACGGGAAGTTCGTACCCGTCGTCTCGACCAGCGGCAGGCCGTTCGGCTGGGCCGCAATGCGCGGACCCTTCAGCGCTTCGTCGCCCGTCAGGTTGTTGCCCAGCCAGCGGCGGTACCCGTCGGGGAAGAGGTCGGCCATCGACACCGACCGGTAACGCGCGTCGAGGAAGTCGCGGCGCGAGTCGCTGATGAAGTTGTCCACCGACTCGGTGAACAGCATCGCGGTGTAGGCCTTCTCGTAATAGGAGCCGGCGTTGATGGTGAACTCCGAGTCGTACTCGCCCTTGTTGTCGGCGAGCGCGTTCTCGAGCGGACGACCACCGGCCGCCACGTTGCCGAAGTAACCCGTCGCTCCGTTCGGCATCGTCATCACCGGCGTCTTCGGGTTACCGGCAGTGTCGACGTTCGAGACGAGCAGCTTGGTCTGCGCAGCGCCCACCGTGACCAGCGAGTGCGGGCCTGCCTGCGGGCGCGCCAGCTGCTTGGCGAAGTGGTCGAAGCCGAGACCCGACGCCAGCATGTTCTCACCGAAGAGATCGATAGAGAGGAAAGGCCAGAGCGTGTCGTAGTCGTAGCCCTGGTCCACCGAGAAATCGCGGTAGATGTTCGCCAGCAGGCCCAGGCCCTTCGCCCCGTCACGCAGCTTCTCGTTGTACCGGCTCAGCGCACGGGTCGCCGCGCCACGCACCGTGAACGACTGACGGTTGCGACGGTAGTTGTCGAAGATGTGGTTCACTTCCTGCTGGGTAATGAGGAAGTCGAAGAGCTCGTACGGATCCGCGCCGTTGTCGTGACGGTAGACGCTCAAGTTGCCGAGGTCCGCCCAACGGTCAGTCGCAAACCCATACGGAACGCGGGGACGCTGCAGCTTGTCCACGCCGTGCGTGCCACGGCCCGTCGAAGGGTCGGCCAGCTCATTCCACGACACGTAGTCCACCGACTGCTGCCTGCAGCGGGTGAACTTGCCGCCCACTTCGACGATCAGGCCGTCGAACGTCGGGTGCCAGGTGCCGTTGACCGCGTCATTCCAGTTCGCCGGCTTGAAGTTCGCCGGGTCGACTTCTTCACAGCCCTGGATCATCTCGAACTCCTTCTGCAGCTCGGAGTAGTGGATGTCGCGGGTGTTGGTCGGGTCAGTGGCAGTCGGCGCGCCGACGAGGAAGTTGATCCCGAGGATGCCGCCGAAGTTGTCGAGCTTGTCAGCGACGCCGACGCCACGCGCAGAGCCCGCGCGGTACGACGGATCCGCCTGCACCGACACGCTGTCGCCGTAGAACATGCGGGCGGCCGCGAAGTCGTAGGCGCCTAGACCGATGAGGTCCTGGGTCGCTTCACCGGCGTAGTCCATCGTCGAAGACTGCATGAACATCGTGAGCAGGTTCTTCTTCTCGTTCGCGTTGATCGGGTCGAAGTAGCGAGGACCCACGCAGCTGCCCGAACCGTCGAGGCCCGTGCACTTGGTGGTGTTCTTGCCGTCATCGGTGCGCAGCTGCCAGTACTGGGGGCGGTAGTTGAACGCGTCCGACGAGCTGACGAAGTTGTGCCGCAGCGCGATGCTGTGACCCATTTCGTGGGTGACGACGGCGTAGTGCGCGCGGTTGGCGAGGTACTTCCGCATCGTTGCGCCACGGGCCAGCTGATCCGACTTGCTGGAGTTCTTGTCGAACTTGCCGAACTTCACCTCGAGCAGGTTCGCGAGGTCGGCCATCGCCAGCGGCGCCGGCGCCTCATTCATCACGCACGCACCACGCTCAGAGAGCGCGAGCTCTTTGGCCTGGCGAATTTCACGCTGCAGCACCGGGTTCGCGCCACGCAGGGGCGACGCGAGCTCGGAAATCATCTCGCTGCTGAGCTTGCCGTCGCCACCGGCGAACGACTGCATCATCTTCGTGGTCAGCGCAGCTTCGGTCTGGGTGTTGAGGGCGTGACGGCGGCGCGCCTCGTACACCGGCTTCGAGCTCGACGGGGCCCTGGCATCCAGGCGGATGCTCTTCGACTCGCGCGCAATCTTCCGCAGCTCCTTGTAGACGGGGCTCGCCTTCAACGCGGCGATCTTCGACGGCGCCTCGAGGGCTTCGAGCTCGGTGAGGCCGGCGGCTTCCCCGACGAAACGCTCACGGTCCGTCTTGCTCAGCTGCGGCAGGCTGCCCTTGCTGCTGGCGGCTTCCGCGGCGGTGGCCCAGTCACGCACGTACGTGCCTTCGGTGACGTCGCTGGTCGCGAGCTCGCCCTTGATGTAGCGGGCGGTGTCGACGATGCCCTGGCTCCAGAGGTCGGTGACGTGCGACCAGACGTTGATGCTCGCGGCGACGACCTCGCCCGTGAGGGGGTCGTTCGAGTCGACCATGATGCCCCAGGGAGAAGGCGTCTGAGGGGTGCTGATGGTGTTGACCTGGTGGAAGCGAAGGTCACCGCGGCGGGCGTTGACGGCCGCACGGCAGGTGGCGATCGTCGCCGCGTCGGTGCCAACGGCGTAGGCGGCCTGGCAGGTGACGGCGGTCATGGTGGCGGGCAGGCGGGGCGTGCCGCAGGCACCCGGGTCTTCGGCTTCGACCGGGCTGTGGCAGAGCACCACCACTTCGTCGAGCTTCGCGAGGGCGCGGACGCCAGCGCTGTACTTGCGCTTGAGGCCGATGCTGTCAGCGAGGGCGTTGCAGTCTTCGCCCGAGTAGGCGAGGCGGGCGCGGCAGTCGTCGACTTCGGTCGCGAGGTCCATCGCGTCCTGGTTGTCGTCCATCTGGCCTGTGTAGATGGGGAAGGTCGTGTCGCACGCTTCACCCTTGGTGCGCATGCACTCGGTGTAGCGGGCAGTCATCACGGCGCTGCGCAGCGCGACGTCCCACTCGTGGGCCGCCTTGCGGGTCGCGTCGAAGAACTCGGGGTTGCTGCCATCGGCGTAGTACCAGACCACCGGGCGCACCTTGCGCTCGCTGAAAGGAAGGGTGCAGGCCTGCTTGAAGGTGTCGCAGCGCGAGCCCTTGCCGACCGAAGAGCACTCGTCTTCCGTGCCGTCGAGGTCGGTGTCGCGGTGCGGGTCGAGGCCAGCCGGGGTGGTGGTCGGGGTGAAGCACTGAACCGGCCCCTTCATCGCGGCGGCGTCTTCGTAGACGTGGCTGCGTTCCCAGATGTTGTAGCGGTTGATGAAGCGGTGCCAGTTGGTGTCCGTCATCCCGTAGTTGCGGGCGTAGCCCTTGCGGTCGGTGGTGAACGCGCCGAACGCCTGGAACTTGAGGCCGTCCCAGTCTTGCGCTTCGTAGTCGGTGTCCTGCACTTTGCGGAACGACTGACGAATGGTGAGCTCGACCGGCGAACAGGCGGCCGCGGGGGCAGAGCCGCCCGCGAAGTCAGCGTCGAAGTAGCACGCGGGCATCAGCCCGCCGCCGAAGCGCGACAGGTCGATCATCAGCGGCTTGGCGAACGCCTTGTTGGTGATGTCGAGGTAGCCGCCCGTCTTGTCGATGTGCGGCGCGTCGGCGTGGTTTGGCGAGTTGACGTAGTACGCCAGCGGCTCGTAGGCGACGCCGCCATAGACGCCAATCTGCGAGAGGGTGTCGTAGTCGAAGTTGTCGGTGCTGAGGTTCTTCGACCAGTCGACGCGGATGTTGCTGCGGTCGTACCAGGGTCGATCAGCCGTGTTCTCTTCGATCACGTTCATCTGCTCGCCCGTCGACGGGTTGTACTGACGCTTCACGTCGAAGTGGCTGTCGATCTTGTAGGCGGCGACGACGATGCCGTCGTTGGTCGCCTTGCCGGCGCCCTTGCCGTCAGAGCCTTCGATGCGCTCGTACGCGAGGCGGGCGATCAGCAGGTCTTCCTGCACGGTCCACTTGATGCGGGTCAGCGGCTGCGCATAGGTCGAGGTAAAGAGGCCGTCTTGCGCGGCGCCGTAGCCGACGTCGACGAGCGTGCCTTGCGACCAGAACTCGGGGTCGTCGGTGTTGGACTTGAAGTCCTTGCCAATGAAGAACTCCTTGTCGAAGGAGTCGGGCTGCACCCGGTTGATGGGTTCCTGTTCCTTCGCACAGCTGGCGAGGACGCAGGCGGCAGCGGCTGAGAGCCACAGCGCTTTCAAGGGCATCTTCATGTCGATTCTCCAAAGAGACCCGACACCGCGGCTTCAACGTCGAAGCTGATGTCGAGGTACAGCGTGGTGTTGCGGTTGAACAGCGGGAAATAGCGGGTGCCGGCGGTATTGAGCTGCGGGGAGTAGGTCGAAGCGCCCAGCGTGATGCCGATGGGCCTGAACAGCTGGTAGGTGATTGCGACGTCGAAGTTCGTGTAGCTGCGCACCGTCGTGTCGTTGGAGTCGGTGACTCCGGCGACCGGCGCGAGCGCGTAGAGGTACAGGTACGTCATCTGGAAGGCGGCGTTGAACGAGAGCTTCTCGAAGGGGACGAACGCGAGCACCGGGCCGTGGGTGATGTCCGAGTGGGCGTTGCGGCGGCCGGTGGTGACGAACTCGGCGCACTCGGCGGCCAGCGGATTTCCGCAGGCAACGATGCTGGGCCCCGAGTTCTGCGCAGTGGTGTAGCTGTGGAAGCGGTAGCTGTAGCGGCCGCCGTAGCCGACGGTGAACCAGCCGAAGCGGCGAGAGAGGCTGAGGCCCGGCCCGATGGCGAGCAGGCGGGTCGCAGCGCGTGAGGTCTTCGAAGTGGGGAAGGCGACGCGGAAGCTGCCACCGAGGCGAAGCTTGGTGAAGGGCTCCGTCCACCCGCTGACGCCGGCTTCGAACGCGAGGTCAGAGAGCTCGACTTCGTTCTTCTGAATGGTGACGTCGGAAGCGGTGAACTCCTGCGCGATGAAGAGCGTGCCGCGCACGAAGAGCAGGTCGTTGAAGTGCCACTCGGGGACGATGCCGAGGCGGTGCGACCAGGTCGGGTTGTACATGGGCTCGGCCGCACGGTCGAACGTGTACGCGGTGGCCTGGTGGCCGTAGGTCAGCTGGGTGCCCCGGTAGCCGGGCTTCGACCTCGGCAGCACTGAGCCCGTGGTAATCGCCGAGACCTTCGAGGTCGCAGTGGGCGCCGTCGCTGCCGGAGGAATCTTGGTCGGCTCGGGGCTGATTGGGTCAGGAGCCGGCGCTTCGGGCTCCTGGGTGATCGGCGCGTCAGGGGTGCCAATTCCTTCCTGCGCTTCCGCCACGAAACTGGCACAGAAGACGAGCAGTCCGACAGCACCAGCGCGGTTTAGGCTCTTAAGTAGGTGCCAATTGCACATTGCGTCGGCCTTGTGCACTTCCCAGGCCAACGCCGTCAATGGATCGCTGCGGTTCGACGCCGACGTCGAAGGGTAGTGCTCCAGACGGTTCGCGCGATTCACCATCGCCCGAAGAAATTAAACACCCCTTCTCGTAAGGCCATGATTGGCCACGGGTGGGATGACGGGCGGATGATAGAGGTGAGGCTACCTGGAAAGTGCAGCCTGAAAGCGCAAGGCGACTTCCGCGGGGCGCGAGACGACGAACAGCTGGGCCTGCGCATCGCGTTGGGTGAGCCGAAGCCTTGATCGCACACCGCCACTGAAGAGCTCTGAGAACGCAAGGCGGGCGGGCTCGACGCCAGCCGACTGAAGCTGGTCAAGGCCACACTCCCAGCGCTGGCCGCCCATCGCGGCGTCGAGCACGTTGGGGGTGAAGTACACGCGCAGGTTGGTGAGGTGAAGCCCTCCGCCGACGGCGCGCTTTCCCTGGGTGCGGTTCGCGGGGTGGCTCTCGATGAAGCATTCATCGAGGCGAAGGCTCGGGGGCGCTCCGAACCACCAGCGCGGCAAGGGAGGATTCATGTCAGTGGGAATCTAGCTCGAGGATTTTCCGCAGGGCGGCTTCGAGCTGGGCGGCGGTCGGCACCACGCGCGGGCCCGAGTCGCCGGGCTTCACCGGCGGCGCGTGGGTCAGCGGCTGCCCCGGCTTCAGCGGGAAGTCGTCGTAGGCGCCCGAGCCGTCGGCATCGACGAGAATCGCGTTCGACATCGCGAAGGGCCTGGCCTCGACCAGCGGAGTCAGGGTGCGCGTGCTGTTGATCGACCGCACCATCACCACGAACCAGGTGTCCTTCGCCGGCTTCTGCAAGAACTTATGGGTGACGTGAACGCGGCGAAGGTTGGCCGCGCCGGGCACCGCTTCGACGTTCAGCGTCTGCGGGTCGAGCTCGAGCTTGTCGAGGATCCGGCCCTCGGGCCAGGTCTTGTTCGTTTCGCCGTTCACCGCCTCGCGACCGGGCGCGTGGCTGTAGAGCTCGAGGCGATCGAACTGCGCCCACTCGAGCGCGGTGACGTCGACGGAGATCTCGACGCCTTCCATCGCGCTCGCGGAAAGCTTCACCGTGCCGCCGATGTCGGCCACGGGCCCTTCGGCGACCCCTGCGGCGTTGGTCTTCTGCGCGGTGACTTTGAGAAAGGGCCCGTTGCCGATGAAGGCCTCGTTCTTTCGAATCGCGTCGGCGAAGAGCGTCGGCGTGATTGCGGCCGGCGCATCGACCCCGACGTGGAGCCAGGTGCGCGAGTAGCCGCCCGACGACGTCAGCGCCTGGTGCGAGTCGGACACGCCGGTGGCGGTGCGCACGGTGCCGCGGCTCAAGAAGGTCATCCAGTCGTTGACGACCTCGAGCTCCAGGTTCGGCCCGTTCGCCGTCTCGAGGCCGTCGAAGCCGTCGCTGAAGAGCTTCGTGTTGGTCGCGGTCGCGTCGGGCGCGGGCACCATGCGGAAGTCTCTCGGGTCGGCATGGCTCGCGAGCGTCGCAGTGTCGACCTTGAGCAACGACAGCGCCCCGCTGCCTCCGCGCGGGTGGTTGATCTGCACCACGTTCGTCTTGAAGTACGCCTTCAGCTGCGGAAACAGCTCACCGAGGCGCAGCGTTGGGCCTTCGCCTCCCGCGTGGTCGAAGGCGCCGCCGTTGCCGCCCTTCGTCTCGTCGCGCGTGACGGGCCAGGTGTTGAAGTGGCCGTGGTCGAACGAGGTGACTTCCTCGCCGACAATCGTGCCCATCAACTCCTTCGCGCCCATCTGCTCGACCAGCGGCGCGTAGTCGGTGATGAACTCGTGGTCCGTCGACACGAGGACGTCGACCCCTTCGGCGAGGAAGTTCGCGACCCGGCGCTCGTTCGGCACGAGGCTGTCGCTGCTGTGGATCGCGTGCACGTGAAGGTCAGCCGACATCCAGCCCGGGGTGTCGAGCACGCGCGCGATGACCGCGCTGACCGCACCGTTCGCTGTCGTCAGGTCCACCCGCTTGCCGGCCAGCGGCCAGGTCGCGGGCCAGACGCTGTACTCGGGGCCGCGCGAGACGGCGACGTCGTACTCCCCGGGAGGCAGGACGAGGTCGAGCTTGCCGTTGACGGGGACGAAGCCGATCGCGGCCGCGGCCCCGGCGGTGGCCTCGAGAAGAATGTGGCGCTTCCAGGTCGCGCTGCTGAACGGGCACGGAATGGTGACGCACTTCACGGTCACCTTCGCGGGCACGGGCAGGCCGGCAGCGTCGGCGACGTTGATGGAAAGCGTGCGGCCCTGCGACAGTGAGAGGTCGACGGTCTTCGTCGCGCCAGCGGAGACTTCGACCTGCGATGACGGGCCGATGAGCAGCCCTTCTTTCGCCGCGCTCATCGTGTACGTGGCGGGAGCGAGATTCGCGGTGCCCTTTCCAGCTGCGTCCGTCTCGATGACCGTCACCAGCAGGTCGGCGGCGTCGATGATGGCGACCCGCGAGAACGGCGCGACGGCGCCGGCCGCATCCTTCGTGGTCACCTCGACCTTGCCGGTGGCGACGCCGTCGATGGCGAGGAACTCTGAGCTGATGCCGGCGAGGTCGCGCGCGACGAGCAGGTCGCGCAGGTACGTCTTCTGCGCGCCCGGGCGAATCAGCATGGTGCCAGGGCGGTTGCGCGCGTCAGGGTCGGTGTAGCTGAGCACCCCGGTGATGTCCTTGCCCTCGACGACGCTGCCGACGACGCCGCCGTAGACGAGCGTGGCGTTGGCGACGACGGGCACTGCAGGGTCGGCCAGGGAGTAGCTGCGCACGCCGTACGCGAGGCCGCTGCCCTGCGCGCCGACCCACTTGCTGCTGTCGATGAGGCACTCGCCGTTGCCGAGGCCCTTCGCGCAGCCGCCGGGGTTGAAGACTTCGACGGCGCCGTTGAAGTCGTAGAGGTCGATGAGCGGGAAGCTCGCGGGGCTGTCTCCGTCGTTGCAGTACGCAGTGAGAATGCGAACGCGAGACTGGCCGGGCGAGAGCACGTGGTAGGTGGTGATGCGAAGCGGCAGCGCCTTGTCGGGGTCGATGACGAAGGTGACGTTGCCGAGGTTCGACCGAACGATGCTCTTGAGGTTGAAGAGGTCGTGCGGCACGTCTTCACCGGTCGACGCGACGACGGCGCTGCCGCCGTTCGAGCCGTCGGAAAGAACCTCGACCGAGTCGACGCGCGAGACGCGGCCCAGCGAGTGGACGACGGCCATGCGGCCGAACTGGTCTTTGCCGGGCTCGCCTTCGGGGCGAACCAGGTCGGCGTCGATGATGGCGCCGCCGTAGAGCACCGGGCCGATTTGGCGGCCGGGCTGTTCGATGATGACGCGGACCTTGTCGTTCTTCAGCAGCACGTCGCCGAGGCGGCCCGTGGGCGTCTGGCCGCCGATGAGCTGAGCAGGGGAATTGATGACGCTGGCCGAGGCGCCGGTGCCGGTGGGGGCGCTGAGCTTCAGAGCGGCGAGGTCGACTTCGCAGCGCTTCGGCTTCGTCCCTGCGTCGACGATTGGCTCTTCCTTCTTCGGGCAGCCGGTGAGGAAGGCGACGAGACAGAGGGCAGAGACGAACGGGGCGCGCATTTGTGACGTTTCTGTCACATGCGCCCAGCGCTCAACAACTTCAGGCGAGCAGTTGGTTCATCTCGGCCGGGGTGATGGCGAGGCCTTCACTCTGGGCGGCTTTCATCACGCGCAGCGCAGCGGCTCTGGTGAAGACGCCGTCTTTATAGAGCTGGGCGGCGGCCTGGGCGTAGTTCTCGACGAGGTGCTGGCCGGCGACGCGCTCGGGCTTCACTGTCGCGTTCACCTTGTGGATGAAGACGGCGGTGACCTGGTCGGGGTACTTCGCGGCAATTTCCCGGTAGACCTCGGGGTCTCTGGCCAGCGTATCGCCGAAGAGCAAGAACTTCTGATCGGGGTTCGCTTCGAAGACGCGCGAGATGTCGCGAACCTTCTCGGGCTGGGCGACCCACGGCAGCTGCGAGGTGCCGGTGTCGATGGTGCCGGCAGGCAGGTGGTGGGTGTCGAGGTAGTCAGGGACGGTGACGACGCGGTCGGGCGAGCGGGCAGTGACGTAGTGCACGTCGCCGACGGAGCCGCCGTTGCCGAGCTCGAGTTCCTGGTAGAGGGCGGCGATGCCCGGGTACGGTGCGGGAGTGAGACCGTTCTTCGCGGGCGGAATCACCGTGCTGTCGAGGTCGCTGATGACGCCCTGCTCGACCTTCGTCGTCGACGGCTTGAGCAGGAAGCCGAAGTCGGCGCTGAACTTGGCGAGCAGCTGCATGTCGGCCTTGCTCAGTTTGCCGTCTGAACCGGCAACCGACTTCGCCGCCGCCAGCGCCAGCTTCTCGCCGGCCTTCAGCGCAGTGGTGACGGCGGTGGAGCCCTTCGCCTTCGTGGCGGTGAAGACGTCGAGCACGTTGTCGGCGGCGAACTTCGCGGCGCCGGTGAGGGCAGGGGCGTTGGCTGCTTCGGCCTTGCTGAGCTTGCCGTCGGGGCCGGCGAGCTTCTCGAGCGCGGGGCGCAGCACGTCCTGGGTCCAGGCCTGCGCGAACGCTTGCGGGGTCGGGTTGGCCTGGAGCTTGGGCATGAGGGGTTGTCGTCGGGCCCTGTGGGCGAGTTGCGTACATTTGTGTATCGTGGGGCGACAGATCTTCAAGCCATGGAGAAACGAAAAAATCGCCGGTACAGCAAGCGCTTCAAGGTGCGCTTTGGCGTGAAGGAGCTGAGCGCGACGGGCTTCACCAACGACATCTCGGCCACCGGCATGTTCGTGGTGACGACGGCGATGATGTCGCTGGGTTCGCGGGTCCACGTCGAGGTGACGATGGACGCCAACGAGAAGCTCTTCTTCGAGGGCGCGGTGGCGCGGCTGACCCTGGTGGCTCCTGAGCTGCGGCAGATCATGAAGGGTGGCTTTGGGCTGCGGTTCCTCACCGGCGCCGAGCTGATGGGCGAGATGGTTCCGCACCTGCGCGACCGGACGCGCATCGTGCTGACCTACCCGACGCTGAAGGGGTTTCAGAACGCGTATGAGGCCGAGCTGCGCCGCGGCGGGTGCTTCGTGTGGACGGCGACGCACTACCCTGTGAACAGCATCGTGCACCTGGAAATCGAGGCGGACTTCGTGAACCGCAACGTGGCGTTCGAGTGCCGGGTGATGCACGTGGTGTCAGGGGAAGACGGCCGGTTCGGCACGGCGCTGATGTTCCTCGACGCCGCGTCGGCCGACGCGGGACTTTCGGGCCTGGCGGGAAAATAAAAGCAGGGCAGATGGTCGGCGGGTCCGCTAGATCCCCGGCCCATGAGCGACAGAATCCGCAAGGCCGCCGTGCTGGGAGCAGGAGTGATGGGCAGTGGCATCGCCGCCCATCTCGCCAACGCAGGAATCCCGGTCATCCTCCTCGACATCGCGCCGCCCGACGGCAGCTCGCCGAAGAGCAAGTTCGCGCTGAACGCGCTGCAGAACCTGAAAAAGCAGCGGCCGGCCCCGCTGATGACGCTGCAGGCGCTGGCGCTGATCGAAGCCGGAAACTTCGACGACGACATGCAGAAGATCGCCGACTGCGACTGGGTGGTCGAGGTCGTCAAAGAAGACATGGCGGTGAAGCAGGCGCTGTTCGCGAAGGTCGAGAAGCACCTGTCGCCGACGGCGATCGTCTCGAGCAACACCTCGGGCCTGTCGATCAAGGGCATGACCGAAGGCCGCGGCGACAGCTTCAAGAAGCGCTTCCTGGTGACGCACTTCTTCAACCCGGTTCGCTACATGAAGCTGCTCGAGTTGGTGTCGGGCGAGCAGACGGACCCGAAGGTCGTCGCGCGGCTGGCAAAGTTCGGCGAAGAGACGCTGGGCAAGGGCATCGTCTACGGCAAGGACACGACGAACTTCATCGCGAACCGCATCGGCACGTACGGGATGATGGCGACGCTGCAGCACATGGACGAAGCGGGCCTGGTCATCGAAGAGGTCGACAAGATCTTCGGGCCGCCGCTTGGCAAGCCGAAGTCGGCCATCTTCCGCACCGCCGACCTCGTCGGCCTCGACACGTTCCTGCACGTCACGACGAATTGCTACGACTCGCTCGTCAACGACGAAGAGCGCGAGACGTTCAAGCCGCCCGAGTGGCTGAAGAAAATGGTGGCGAAGGGCATCCTCGGCGACAAGTCGGGCGGCGGCTTCTACAAGAAGAACAAGGGCGGCGAAGGCGAGAAGGAAATCCTCGCGCTCGACCTGAAGACGCTGGAATACCGGCCGCAGGGCAAGGTGCGGTTCGAATCGCTGGGCGCGGCGAAGAACGTCGAGTCACTGCCCGAGCGCATCGCCACGGTGCTCAACGGCACGGACAAGGCGGCCAAGTTCGCGGAAAAAGTGACGATGGCGACGCTGGCTTACTCGTCGCGGCGGCTCGGTGAGATTGCCGACGACTACGTCAACATCGACAAGGCGCTGCGCTGGGGCTTCGCGTGGGACGTGGGCCCGTTCGAGACGTGGGACGCGTACGGCGTGCAGAAGGGCGTCGACCGGATGAAGGCGCTGGGCCTGAAGGTCGCGCCGTGGGTCGAAGAGATGTTGGCCTCGGGGCGCAAGGGCTTCTACGCGGACGACGACACGTTCTGGGACGTGAAGGCGAAGAAGGCGGTGAAGATTCCGCGCTCGCCGCGCCAGGTGACGATCGAGCTGCTCAAGCGCGGGAAGAAGCCGCTGGCGGTGAACGAGTCGGCGAGCCTTCACGACATGGGCGACGGCGTGTTGCTGCTCGAGTTCCACTCGAAGATGAACACGGTGGACGACCAGAACACCGCGCTGATGCACCAGGCGGTCGACGAGGCCGAAAAGAACTTCCGCGCGCTCGTCATCGGCAACGACGGCGCGAACTTCGGAGCCGGCGCGAACATCGGCGCGCTGCTGATGCTGATCAGCGCCGAAGAATGGGAAATGGTCCGCCAGATGATCACCGAGTTCCAGACCGCGAATCAGCGGCTGCGCTACTCGTCGATTCCGGTCGTGACCGCGCCCTTCCAGCTGACGCTGGGCGGCGGCGCTGAAATCACGATGGCTGGCAACGCGATCCAGGCGGCGGCCGAGCTGTACATGGGGCTCGTCGAAGTCGGCGTCGGCCTCATCCCCGGCGGCGGCGGCAACCTGCAGCTGATGCGCAACGTCTTCGGCGCAGCGGCGGGCAGCAAGGACTTCGACCCCCTGCCCTTCTTGAAGAAGCTGTTCCTCACCATCGGCACCGCGAAGGTCGCGACGTCGGCGGAAGAGGCGCGCGAGGCCGGCTTCCTGTCGGCGCAGGACGGCATCTCGATGAACCGCGACTTCCTGCTGTCGGACGCCAAAGAGCGCGCGCTCGGCATGGCGAAGGCGGGTTTCCGGCCGCCGCGGCAGACGAGCTTCTACCTGCCGGGTAGATCCGGAGCGGCGACGATCGACATGCTGCTCTACGACATGCAGCTCAACCACCAGATCAGCGAGCACGACCGGCACATCGGCAAGAAGCTCGCGTCTGTTCTGACGGGCGGCGACACGTCGGCCGGGACGCTGGTCTCTGAGCAGCAGCTGCTGGAGCTCGAACGGGAAGCCTTCCTCTCGCTGTGCGGCGAGAAGAAGACGCAAGACCGCATCATGTTCATGCTCGAGAAGGGCAAGCCGCTGCGGAACTAACTTCTTTTCCAAGGAACCAAACTTCAATGCCCGACCGCATCGTCATTGCCAGCACCGCCCGCACCCCTTTCACCCGCGCCAACAAGGGCGAGCTGAAGGACACCCGCCCCGACACGCTCGCGGCGCACGTCATCAAGGAAGCCATCGCCCGCGTCCCCGGCCTCAAGGCGGGCGACATCGAAGACATCGTGTTGGGCTGCGCGATGCCAGAGGCCGAGCAGGGCATGAACGTGGCGCGGATCGCCGGGATGCTGGCGGGCCTGCCGGACACGGTGCCGGGGATGACGATCAACCGGTTTTGCGCGTCGGGGGTGCAGTCGATTGCGCAGGTCGCTCAGGCGATCACGGCGGGGCAGTACAGCATCGGTATCGCAGGCGGCGTCGAGTCGATGTCGATGATTCCGATGGGCGGCAACAAGGTGTCGGCGAACCCTGAGCTGATGGAACAGCACCCCGAGGTCTACACGTCGATGGGCGCGACGGCCGAGAAGGTGGCGGCGAAGTTCGGCGTGTCGCGCGATGACCAGGACGTGTTCGCCAATGACTCACAGGCAAAGGCGACGAAGGGGCGGACGAACGGGAACTTGAAGGACGAGATCGCGCCCATCACTGTGAAGGTGTTCGACGAGAACGGCAAAGCGCAGACGGTGACGGTGTCGGAAGACACGATCGTTCGCGCCGAGACGACGCTGGAAGGGCTGAAGAAGCTGAAGCCTGCGTTCGACGCGAAGGGCACGGTGACGGCAGGCAACGCGTCGCCGCTGACGGACGGCGCGGCGGCCGCGGTGGTGATGAGCGAGTCGAAGGCGAAAGAGCTGGGCGTGAAGCCGCTGGGCTACTTCGTGGACTTCGCGGTCGCCGGCGTGCCGCCCGACATCATGGGCATCGGCCCGGTGCCGGCGGTGCGAAAGCTGCTCGAGCGCAACAAGCTGACGGTCGCCGACATCGACGTGTTCGAGCTCAACGAGGCGTTCGCGGCCCAGTCGCTGTATTGCATTCGTGAGCTGAAGATTGACCCGTCGAAGGTGAACCCGAACGGCGGCGCGATCGCGCTCGGACACCCGCTGGGCGTCTCGGGCACCCGCATGGTCGGCACCGTGCTGCGCGAGCTGAGGCGGCGCAAGGGCAAGTACGGCGTCGTCACGATGTGCATCGGCGGCGGCATGGGCGCCGCGGCGTTGATCGAGTCGGCGTAAGAAGCAAAATCTGCGTTCGGGCCGGGCGCTGGCAGCGGCGATCGGTTTCCAGATTCCGGAAGTGGCGGAGGAATGGGAACGGGCTGGGCCGCGACAGGCCCCCCGGGGGCAAAGACCCTGAGAACCGAACCAGGGTCTTCGGCGCAGGAGACGGGGCGGCAGCGCTCCCTTCGGCGCACTTGTTTTGGTTGCGTCCAAGCCCTAATAAAAAATCAGGGCTAACGCGTCTTTCGGGCAAGTGCGTTCAGACCGCCAAAGGCCCGCGCACCAGCCCTGCTCTGGGCGGGCGCGGTGGGCAGTCCAAAGCGGCGTTCGCCCAGCGCCTCATCGTTCGCAGCGGTACCTGGTTACTTTGAGCTCCGCTCGACACGGCACCTAACGCGCGTAGAGACGTTGTTCGCCCGCGGCGTTCTGCGCCCGAGCGGTCGTGGGGGTAGAACCAGCGAGGAAGAAGCCGGACACGAGCTGGTAACTGGTGAGCACGACGCCGTCGGCGTTTCGAGACGGCGAACCGCAACGGCTCTTCAGCGTCGCGCGGCCTTCATCGAGAGCAGCCCCGAGCGCTTCACGACGTCGGCTTCAGCGGTGAGCCCGAAGAGCGCGAGGTACTTCCCGACGCGTTCCTCGAGGGTGGGCGCTTCGATGACGAGACACACCGCATCGGCGTCGTAGTCGCGGCAGACCTGCGGCCGGGTCTCGTAGATGGTGCAGAGCGCGTCGGGCCCAAGGTGCGGGCAGACGAGGCCCAGCGGCTTGTCGAGGGCGGCGATGTCGGGAGCGACGCAGCAGGCGCCGCACTTCGTACACGGCGTCGTCACTCGATGCCGAAGAAGACGTTGTCGAGGCACGCGGCGTCGGGGCCGTCGGCGAACTCGCCGCGCAACCGAAGGCTGGTGAGGCTCTTGAGTACGGTCTTGAGCTGCTCGACCGACGCGGCGGGCTGCGCGGCGTCGTCCACCTTCCAGCCGCTCGTGTCGTCGAGGCGCGCTTCGTACGCCGTCCATTCTTTTGCGGGGGTCGCCTTGATGTTGAACACCAGCGACAAGCCCGCGCCCTGGAGCACGACGTCGCGCCCTTTGAGCTGCTGGTACATGTTGTCCTGCTTCAAGTCCCAGGTGAGGCGCTTGCCGTAGACCTTGGTGGCGTCGCCCAGGTACCGCGCGGGCGCGATGAAGTACCAGATGTCGCCGTTCACCGAGTCTTTGCCGCAGATGTGCCCGCTGGGGTTGCCACCGGCGGAACGAAGCTCGATCTTCGAGGCGGCGTCTCCGTTCAGGCTCCAGCCTTCGTCGTTGGCGTCGAAGGTGCTACCCGCGAAAGCGGCCCCGCCCCCACACCCGCTGACGCCGAGGAACAAAATTGCGATCAGCTGGCGCACGGGTGGGCTAGTTCTACTGTTTCGCTCGTGGCTTGAGCGGCGAAATCGGAAGGGGGGACTTTCGGTAAAGTCCAAAGGCGACAGATGGCGGGAAAGGAAGGAGACAAGAAACCACCGGCCCCTGCGCCGGCTGCGGCGCCGCCTCGCAAACCGGCGGCGCCTGCACCTTCTATCGCTTCAGCGTCCACGCAGCCGGTGAAAAGGCCCGGCCCGCCCGTGCCGACGGTGGCAGGCAAGCCGGCAGTAAAGCCGCCGGGAGTGGCGGCTCCTGCGGCGCCACCCGCGAAGCCGCGGCCCTTCGACACGATGGACTCGGAAACCACCGTGCCCGGAGGGGTGCGGCTGCCGAGCTTGTCGGACATGCGGAAGATTACTGGCGCGAACAACGCGACGGCAAAGCCTGCCGAGAAGATGATGACGCCTTTCACCTCGGCGCAGCCGGTGCTGGTGCGGCCGCCGAACGTGTTTCAGAAGCAAATGCAGAACTCGGGGTTCGACGAGGACGAGAAGACGAACACCGACATGATTCTCGGCAACGTCACGGCCCCTAAGCTCGACGAGGACGAAGAGGACGAGATCACAGTCACCACCGTGCTTCACGACGGCATGTTGCCCGCGAAGGAGGTCATCTCGACCGACACGTGGAAGGCAGTGAACGCCCCGATGCAGAGCAAGCCGGGCCGGCGCACCGCGGTGCTGTTGCAGAACGTCATCGACCAGTTCGCGTGCGGGTACAACCAGCGGTACCAGATGGACGCCGCGGGAAAATCGAAGGCGCACATCTTCGTGTGGGACGTGACGCGGGCGATGAACTGCGAGGTGCCCCACTTCGCGGGGGGCCGCGAGACGACGCTGGGTCAGATGGTCGACTGGCTGCGGTTCGAGAGCCACACGCGCGGCTGGCGCAAAGCGAACGCGACACAGGCAGCCGAAGCGGCGGAGCACGGGTTTCCAGCCCTGGCGGTGCCGCAAGACGGGAAGCTGCGGATGCTGGCGGTGGTACGTCCGGGCGGGCTGCAGCCCGATGGTCACCCGCGGGTGGCGACGGCGATCGAAGACGTAGGTAACGAGATGGCGGCCGGCGACGCGCTGCAGACGAAGCTCATCACCTACTACGTGCACGAATAGCGAAACGGGCGCCCTCTTTCGAAGGCGCCCGCTCGGTGCTTCTTCAGTCTGAAGAGACGGCTGTTACAGCTTGCGGATGATCGACATCTGGAGCTCATCGCGCTTCTTGATGACGCTCGACATGAGCTCCATCATCCGGTCGTAGCGCTTGGTGGCCTTCTCGTAGGCGGCGAGATCCGCGGGGGTGGCGTCCGGGCCGGGGAGCGCCGGCTCCTTCAGTTCACCGATGGCGCGGATGGCCTCGTCGGCCACGTCGCGGCCTGCACCGACCTGGGCGGCCTGACCCGTGCTGCCCGTCGAACCCGTGCTGCCCGTCGAACCCGTGCTGCCCGTCGAACCCGTGCTGCCCGTGCTGCCCGTCGAACCCGTGCTGCCCGTGCCAGTCGAGTTGCCCGTGCCCGTGGTCGTGCCCGGCTTACCGCCGTTGATCTGGGCCTGGAGCGCGTCGAAGAACTTCTGCATTTCGAGCTGGAACTGCGCGAGTTCCTTCGGGGTCGCGTCGAGGCCCGGGAACTTCGGGGGCACGAGGCCGTTGAGCGCCGGGTTGTCCGCCGCGTTGCCAGGGGGCGCCGTGGGGCCCGCGCCGCCGACCGCGCTCATGTCCTTGATGAGCTTGTCGAACTGCTCCAAGGAGCCGACCGAGGTGCCGCCCTTCGCGCGGGCATCCATCGCGGCCTTCTCGTACATCCCGAACGCCTTCAGCGCGTCAGGGGTGAGCAGCTGCTTGTTCTCGGTGACGAACTTCATCAGGTCCTCGAACTCTTTTCCGGCCGAGTTGCCGTCGAGGTCGCGGGCGCCCTTGCTGATGGCTTCCGAGAGCTGCTTGGCGGTGATTGAGCCGTTTGAGGTGTTCGCGGCGGCGAGCTTGTTGAGCTCATCGCCCATGCCCTTGTCGGCGTACTTGGGCTTGCCGGCGTTCTCCATCTCCTTGACCATCTTGTTGTAGGTGGGGGTCGGGATGCCCGTCTCACCCTTGGCGCGAGCGGCCTTGGCGGCCTTCTCGTAGACGCCGAACGCTTCCTTCGCTTCCGGCGACAGCTGGCCGGCGTGCTGCTTCACGAAGTCGGCGATCTGCTTGTACTCCTTACCGGCGGCCTGGTTGTCGAGGTCCTCGGTGGCGGCCTTGATCGCGGCGGCCATCTCGTTGCCCGAGATCGAGCCGGGGCCCGGGTTCGCGGCGCCGAGCTGGTCGAGGGACTTCTTGGCACCTGCGTCCACGCCGCTGGAGCTGGGGGGCGGAACAGTGGGGGTGGTCGGGGTTGGAGTGGTCGGCCCCGGGGTCGTCGGCGTCGGGGTGTTCGGCGGAGGGGGTGCCGCGGGCTTCGCACCAATGTTGCCCATCGCCTCGGTCAGCTTGTTGAACTGCTCGAGGGTGCCGATCGACGTCGAGCCCTTCTTGTTCGCCTCGAGGGCGGCCTTCTCGTACATCGCGTACGCCTTCTTCGCGTCTGGCGAGAGCAGCTGTTCGTTTTCCTTCACGAACTTCTGGAGGTCCTTGAACTCCTTGCCGGCCGACTGGCCGTCGAGGTCGCCTGCACCTTTATTGACGGCAGCCGCGAGCTCCTTCGCCGAGATCGAACCCGGCTTGGTGTTCTTCGAGGCCAGGTCGCCGAGGGCGTCGCCCATCGACTTGTCCTGGTTCTGGGGCGCGCCGGCCTTCGCCATGTCGCGAACCATGCGGTTGTAGTCGTTGTCGGCGATGCCCGTCTGGCCCTTCGCCTGCGCGGCCTTGGCAGCCTTGTCGTAGACCTGGAACGCCTTCTTGGCCTCAGGCGAGAGCTTCGACTCGTTCTCTTTGACGAACTTCGCGATGTCTTTGTATTCCTTGCCGGCAGCCTGGTTGTCCTTGTCCTTGGTGCCCTTGACGATCGCGTCCGTCATTTCCTTGCCCGAGATCGAGCCATCTTTCGGGTTGTTCTTGAGCAGCTCCTTCATCGCTTCGCCCGAGCTCACGTCCTTCGCGGCGGGCTTGGCGGCGGCGTTCATCGCCTTCGACATCTTGTCGTAGGCCTTGGGCTCGATGCCCGTCTGCTTGTTGGCCTTCGCGAGCTCGACTTCCTTCTTGTAGACCTCGAACACCTTCTTCGCTTCCGGCGAGAGCTTGGTGGGGTTCTCGTTCACGAACTTCTTGATCGAGTTGAACTCTTTACCCGCGGCCTGGTTGTCGTTGTCCTGCGTGCCCTTGATGATCGCATCGGCCATTTCCTGGCCAGAGATCGAGCCCGCCCCCTTGTTCTTGGCGCCGAGCTCCTTCATCGCGGCGTTCGCGCCCGCGTCCTTCGGCGAGAGCATGTCGCTGATTTTGGTGCCCATGGGCCGGCTGATGATGGGCGACGAGACTTTCTGGATTGCCATTTTTGTGTTTCCCCCTGAAAAGGAGTGCGGGTGAGTGAACAGATTCTCGCACTCCGTGAGACCGCGGTTGTGATCCACGTTGGCCGAAAACCTCGCCTTTCGCGCGATCTTTTTCTCGTTTTGAGGACGGTGAAGCCAAGGGCAAGGACCCCTGTCGCTTCGCAGTCCACACCGCAATTCGGCGCTACTTTTTCAGGTCGGCAGAGGCAGCCAAAGGTGCGCCTTCCACCCACGGCTTCAGGCCGGCAATCTCCTCTGCCTCGAGGATCACCTGGTTCACCTGCACCCTTTCGCGTTCGCAGGCATTCACGACCGCCGCCTTGAAGGGGGCGGAATAGACGTGGTGGGCGCTGTGAATGGCAGTGGGGACGAAGCCGCGCGAAATCTTATGCTCTCCGCCCGCGCCGGGCTCGAACACCTTCAGGCCGCGCTGAATGCAGTCATCAACCGAGTGGTAGAGGCAGACGTGAAAGTGAAGGAAGGGAACCTCTTCGAAGCAGCCCCAGTAGCGGCCGAACAGCCGCTCGGTCGTCGAGAGGTTGAAGGCGCCGGCGATCGTCTTGCCCGCGCGCTCGGCGACGACGAGCTCGACGCTGCCGTTGAGTGAAGCGAAGGCGCGAAGGAAGAAATCCTGGTTGAGCTGCACCTGGCCCCAGCCGTTCTTCTCGACGGTGTTTTCGTAGAAACGGTAGGCGAGCAACGCGTGCTCTTTGCCGACCTCGTCGCCGCGAATGGTGCGAAGCGCGATGCCCTGCTTGGCGGCCGCACCGCGCTCGTGCTTCAGCTGATGTCTGCGTTTGGAATCGAAGCGCGCGAGGTAGTCGGCGTAGGTGCGGTAGCCAGGGTTGACCCAGTGGTACTGCATGCCGATGCGGCGGAAGAGGCCGAGTGACGAAAGCGCCGCGGCCTCGGCCTCGGGCGGGAAGATGACGTGCACCGAAGAAAGCTTCTCTTTGCGGCCGAGCTCGAGGACCGCGTCGAGCAGCGCCGCGCGAATGACCGCGACGTCTTCTGTTGGAGCGACAAGAAACCTGCGCGCAGTCAGCGGTGACAACGGCACGCCGACGAGGAGCTTCGGGTAGTAGTCGATGCCGAAGCTGCGGGCGGCGTTGGCCCAGGCGAAGTCGTAGACGTACTCGCCCATGCTGTGGTGCTTGAGCCAGGCAGGGGCGGCCCCGACCAGCGTGTCGCCGCGCCACAGCGTGAAGTGCGCCGCTTCCCAGCCGCGGGCCTTCGTCGTGCTGCCCGACGCCTCGAGCGCGTCCAGCCATTCCCACCGCAAGACTGGCGGGTCGAGCGGCCCGAGCAGCGCGTTCCACGCCTCGCGGGGGACCTTTTGGATGCCAGAGACGACTTTGACGGTGAGGGCGCTCACTTTTTGCGGGCAGGCCGCTTGGTCTTAACGTCCAACGTGTCGAGGCGCTCTTTGAGTGCGCGGGTTTCGCCCTTGAGCTTGTCGAGCTCAGTGCGAAGGGCAGCGACTTCTTTCACCGCTCCGCCGGTGCTTCGCAGCGCGCGCACTGCTTCTCTGGCCGACCGGCGGAGGCGGCCGTCGATGAAGGGGGTCGACTGCAGCACGCCGACCAGCCGCGCATCGCCCAGCTCGGTGGCGGCGTCGAAGGCGGCCAGCTGGGTGCGGAACTGCTTGTCGTGAAGGGCGAGGCCGATGAGGTCGACGGCGACGGTCTTCTTGTTCGCGACCTCGGCGAGCTTCGCGACGGCCATCAGTGCGGCGCGGCGGGCGTGGGCGGGCGATCCATATTTCGTGAAGGCCACGACCTGGGGCCAGGCCTCGGGGTCCTGCAGCAGGGCGAGGCCGTCGAGCGCGGCGCTGGTGACGGCGTCGAGGAAGCTCGGCCGCTTGAGCATCGACGTCAGGGTCGTGCGGGCGTTGGTCGCGCGCATCCGGCCCAGCGAGCGGGCGACCTCGGCCTCGACGAAGCCACTGGCGTCGGGCTTCTTCCCGAAAACCGTGAGCGCCCTGCCCGCCTCTTCGTCTTCGCGGAACAAGCCGAGCGCGGCGACGGCGGCGCGGCGGGGCTTTGGGTGTTTCACTTTCAGGGCCGAGATCAGCGCGTCACGCGCGCCGGGGGTGCGAACGACGCCGAGCGCACGGGCGCAGGCCGAACGGGTGGCCCAGAAGGCCTTCTCGTCGAGCAGCGTGGCGGCGAGCGCTTCGACGGACTCGACCGACCCATCTTTCCCCAGCGCAGCGGCGGCTTCAGTCCGCGCGCGGGCAATCGGAGCGCGGGCGAGCTCGCGGCGGCGCCAGGCGATGGGCTTTTCCACCTCTAACGTGGCGAGCCGATCTCTCTTCGGGTCGACGAGCACCATTTGCGGCTCACGGTCGAGCGGCAGGTAGAAGACGTGCTCTTTCCCCGAGACCTCGAACACCGTCTGGTGCACGCCGCCGCTGACGTGCGCGTGAACGGGCAGCGACAACCGCCACAGCGCGTCGCCCTTCTGGGTCTGCTTCACGGCAAGGCGCAGGCGCGAATGCTCGCTGTCCCACGAGAGGTCGACCTTCAGCGCGGGGTGGCCGGCGCGGTAGACGTACTCGTCGAAGAAGCGATCGAAGTTCTTGCCGGTGGCGTCTTCGATTGATCGCGCGAGGTCGACGGTCTCGACAGACTTGCCCTTGTGCTGGGCGACGTACGCGCGCAGCACCTTCTTGAAGTCGGCGTCGCCGAGGCGGGTACGCAGCTCGTGCAGGACGAGGGCGCCTTTTTCGTAGAGGTGGCGATCGAACAGCTCCAGCGGCTCGTCGAAGCGACGCGCGACGATGGGGCGCTGGTACCGTTCGTTCGCTTCTTCGAGGTACGCGTCGAGGTCGAGCTTGCGCTGGTGGTCAGCCTCGTCGTCGCCGTCGGCCTCTTCCTTCCACAGCACTTCGGAATAGGTAGCGAAGCCTTCGTTGAGCCAGCCGTGCGGCCAGTCGCGGCAGGTGAGCAGGTCGCCGAACCACTGGTGCGCGAGCTCGTGGGAAATCAGCGGCTCGGCGCTGTAGTCGAGGTGCGCGCGCGCGTCGTGGAGCACTGCGTCGGTCAGGGTGGTCGCGCCGGTGTTCTCCATGCCGCCGAAGATGAACTCGGCGACGAAGACCTGGGCGTAGTCGCCCCAGGGAAACTTCTGGCCGGTGAGCTCTTCGAAGAAGCGCACCATCTGCGGGGTGCGTTCGGCGCAGCGCAGCGCGTCGCCTCTTCTGCCGCGGGGAAACAACGTGCGTACCTTTGACTTCGACTGCGGCACGGCGGCGACGTGCTCTTCGAACTCACCGACGACGAGGGTGACGAGGTACGGCGAGTGCGGCGCGTCGAGCCGGTGGTGCATCGTCCGTTGCGTTCCTTTGACGGTGTTCGAGACCAGCTTGCCGTTCGAGAGCGCGGTCATCTTCGCGGGGAAGGTGGCGATGACTTCGGTGGTCGCCTTCTGCGCCGGCGCGTCGAGGCACGGGAACCAATAGCGCGAGTCTTCGTCTTGCCCCTGCGTCCACGCCTGCGTCGGGCGCTTCGGGTACGCGGCGTCGGGGTGAATGAAATAGAGGCCGCGGCGGGGGGTGGCGCGGTAGGCGACGGTGACGGTGGCGGTGCCTCCGCCTTGCAGCGGCGACTTCAGGTGCAGGTGCAGTTGCTTGCCGTCGGCGTCGAACTCGACGCGCTTGTGGTCGACCTCGACCGATTCGATCTGCAGCTCGACGGCGTCGAAGGTGATCGCGTGCACCTGGCGCACGGCGACGACGGTGGTGGTGCAGGTGCCCACAATGGAGTCCGTCGCGAAATCGAGGGCCACCTCGACCCGCACGTGCCCGGGACGCACGGGACGATCTGCGGCGTAGTGCTCGGTGGCGGAATCGAAGTGAAAGGGGTGCGGCTCGTCGAAGTGGCGGTGGGAGCTCATGAGGCCGCGTAGAGTAGGCGCGCCGATGATTGACGTCCTCTACTTCGCGGATCGCGAGGTCAAACAGAAGCTGTTCGCCCGGGTGACGCAGGCGAAGAAGCTGCTGATGGTGACGACGGTGCCGCCCCACCGCGCGTCGGCAGCGAAGGCACACAAGGCCCCGTTTGGCCCACTGGAGCTTCAGTTCGGGCGCGCGTTCGACCAGGTGCTGGTGGTCGACGAAGGCGGCGCAGAAGGCATGTGGCGTGACCCGGTGACGGACCTCGCCGATGCGCTGTACCCGTCGGATTCGCGGGCGGCGTACCTGGCGGCGGGCGGGTACTTCTTCGTCGACGGCGGGGTCGCCAGGGCGGTGGTGAAGCGGTACGGCAAGCCGGAAGAAGACGCCTGGTTTCTGCAGGAGGCGCTGTCGAAGCTGACGCGCCAGGTGCCAGCCCCAGACCCGACGCAGAAGCCGGGGCGTGGAAAGAAGCAGCTGCCGCAGGAAGACGTGCCGGCCGGGGTGGTGCGCGCGACGGGCAAGGACCCGTACGGCGTGCTGGGCCTGTCGAGCGGCGCGACGCTGGCCGAGGCGAAGGCGGCCTGGCGGACGCTGATGGTGCAGTACCACCCGGACAAGGTGGCGCACCTCGCGGCAGAGTTCAGAAGCCTGGCCGAAACGCGGACCCGCGAGATTCAGGACGCGTGGACCCGGCTACAGGAAGAGTTGAAGGGCCGCTGAGCCGTTTTGTGCCGAAGCCGGCACTGGGGGGTAACGACATGGGGGCTTTGACGTGAGAGCGCTGCTGCTGGTGGTGGCTGGACTGTCGGCGTGCGCGCCCAGACAGCCAGAGCCGGGCCCAACGTTCGGGTGCGTGGTGAAGGACTTGCCGCTGGAGACCCTGGGGGAGCTTTGGTGACCGAACGGGGACAGCGTTTTCCGTGCGCGGCGGCGGCGCTCGTCGGAAACACGCTCTGGCTGGCCGGCCCGTCGGCGCAGCGATTCGTCGAAGAAGACGCCGGCGTCTTTACGCGAACCCACGCGTGCGTGCTGCCCCAATCCTTCAGAGACATGGCGGCGACGCCTGAAGGCCTCTGGGTGCTCAGGGCCGACGCGACTCGGGGGGTCGGCATCTCGCACCTGGTTCCGTTGGGCGATGGTGGGCTCGATGAAGACTGGTTGCCCACCGACGAGTTCGAAGCAGCGCGGCGCAACTTTGCACCCATGGGGCTCGCTGCCGGAAACGGCCGCGTCTACCTCACTGGGTTAGAGGCCTGGTCACGCTCGAAGGGGCGAGCCGGGAACTCCTGCCGTTGCCAGACCGCCTGCGCAACGTGTTGGCGGCGGATGAGTCGATGGTCTGGACCACCGATGGAAAGGACCTCGAGGTGCTGAAGGTGACCGACGCGGGCCGGACAGTGGCGGCGGTGCCGGAGCTCGTCGATGGGGGCCTCGTGGTGACTGGCTACCGGACCCGCGACGCCGGCTACGGCCTCGTCAGCGCGACGAAGACACACGTGTACGCGCGATCGAATGACGGCGCCTGGCTGCAGGTGATCGACCGATGAGACGATTGGGAGTGGTGCTGTTGGTTCTGGCGGGGTGCTCTGCGCCGCAGCCGCCGTCGTGCCAGGTCACCGAGGCGCCGCTGACCTCGATGGGGATGGTGGGTCGTGTGGTGCAGGCTTCGGTGGGGGTCGTCGAGCAATGCATCAACTTGCCGGCCGACCCTTCGAAATTTCACGTTGCCGATTCGGCCACCGTCGAAGTGCTCGACCCCGACGGCAACGCGCGGCCGTTCACCAGCGGGCGCCCCACCCGCTCGTTCAATTTCAACAGCCTGAACCAACTCGTCAACGTCTCCTTCATGCCGGATCGTCCGGGGATCTGGCGGGTGACGGCGAAGCTCGAACCGTCCATCGGCGCATCGACGCAGCTCATCCCGGTGGTCGACATTCAGCCGAGCGCCTCGGTGCGCGTCATCGATGCCGCGCCATTTCCGATCGACTGCCAGCGCTTCGTGCAGTCGGCGCTCGGCACGGTGGTCTGCGGCACGCATGCAGAGATTGTTACCCAGTTCGGTCAACGCTTCCCGGCTTCAGGCGCGGCACTCGAGGGAACCACGCTGTGGCTCGTCAAGAATGCGCAAGACACCCAGGTCGTCGAGCGATGGGTCGAACAAGTCGGCGGCGCTTTCGAGAAGACGCACGACGCCCGCATGCAGGGCCTGGCTTTATCTTCCCAGGCAGTGATGGCGGCAGCGCCCGATGAATCGCTGTACTTCAGCGGCGCCCTCTCGAGCACTGCGCTGAACCAGCGGGTGGTGCACGTGCGGCCTCAGCCCGATGGAGGCCTGGCGGCGCGGGAGCTGGGGGACTTCGGCGGGTTCTCACCATCGGTGCTGGCTGCCGAGAATGACCAGGTGCATGCATGCGGGGTGAGCCAGCTGCTGACCATCAACGGGGTCGATGGCGGCCAGCAGCAGAGAATCCTCGAGACTCAAAGGCGCGACCCGCTGGGCGCAGACGAGACGACGATGTGGACCAGCGACGACAAGTCGTTGTCGGCGGTGCAGGTCACCGACGCCGGGCTGGTGCAGGACAAGCTGGCGCTGCCGAGAGACGCGATGAAGCCCGTGCCCAGTGGGCCGCCGTTGACTCCTGTGCTGCCGATGTTGTCGCAGCACGTGAACTTCGGCGCCGTGCCCGAACTCGTCGACGGGAAAATCGTGCTGAAGGGCTACCTCACCGACGCGGGCTTTCAGATGGTCGGCGCGACGAAGCGGCATGTGTTTGCGCGCTCGAACGACGGCACCCAACTGCTGCAGGTCATCGATCGCTAGAACGTGAGGCCGACGCCGTTGGGCGTGGGCACGAGCCGGTTCATCAGCTGCTGGTCGATGCGGCGGTGAAGAAAGAAGAGCGCGAGGTCGAAGACGAGCAGGAAGCCCGCCTGCACCAGCAGCGCGTTGCCGTACCCCGTCCACTTCACCTCGCCCGTGCGCGAGCCATGCTCGAGCAAGAAGGCCGCTCCGACGAAGTACGCGACGTCGAGCCCGCCATTGAAGAGGAAGAGCTTCTCGTACGTGTCGCCCTGCGAAAGGCTGGCCTTCAAGTCGAGCTCGGCCGAGTCGTCGTGGCGGCTCATCAGCAGCCCAATCACGCCGAGCCCGAGGTTCACCGTGTTCCAGATCGCCGTGCCTTCCCAGAAGGTGCGCGCGCGATCGTCTCTCGACAGCGCCCACCCCACCCCGGCGCCGGCCATATTCACCAGCGCCCAGCTGCCAATCACCCCCATCGAGCCACGCAGCAGCTTCAGCCGCCGCGCGTTGAAGGCGGTGAGCTCGTCACGCGCCGAATCGACAGGCACCAGCGAAGGCGCCTGCGCCAGCAGCGACAACACCAGCAGCGAAGCAATCAGCGGCGCCTCCCTTCTTGAAAGGTGACCTCGAGCTGCAGCTCTTTGCCGTCGCGCAGCACCGTCGCGCCGATGCTCTCGCCCGGCTTCGCCGACATCAGCACGAACATCAGGTCTTCCACGCTGCCGACCTGCGTCTTGCCGAGCTTCACGAGGATGTCGCCCTTCTTCATCCCGCCCTTCTCGGCGCCGCCGCCCGGCCGCACGTCCGACAGCAGCACGCCCTTCACGCCGTTGGGCGGCCCGCCGTAGTCCGGCACGGTGCCCAGCGAAGCGCCGAAGTTGCGCTGATCTCCGCGGGCCGGCATCGGCGACTTCTTGTAGACGAGCTTCGTGTCGGGCGAGTCGAGGCCGCGCGCGATCTCGCTGACCGTCACTGCCACCTGCGCGAGGCCTCCGTAGTTCAGCTTGCCCGGCAGATCAGACGGCTTGTGGTAGTCGCTGTGCGCGCCGGTGAAGAAGTGAAGCACCGGCAGCCCTTCCGAATAGAAAGGCGTGTGGTCGCTGGGGCCGTAGCCATCGCCACTCGACCTGCAGCTGACGCGCGCCTTTGCACACGCAGCGTCGATCAACGGCTTCCACCCTTCAGCCGAATCCACCCCGAGCACGGTGAGCCCGTTCTGTCGCATCCGGCCCACCATGTCCAAATTCAGCATGCCGGGTGAGCCCTTCAGCAGCGCCCGGTGGGTGCGCGTGAAGTGCGACGAGCCGAGCACACCCGTCTCTTCGCCGGCGAAGAACAGCACCTGCACATCGCGCGTCAGCGGAGCGGCCTTCAGCGCCTTTGCCACCTCCAACACCGCCGCCACGCCAGAGGCGTTGTCGTCGGCGCCGACGTGCGGCTCGACCTTGTCTGGCGCGAGCGACTCAGGGCCGCCCAGGCCGAGGTGGTCGTAGTGCGCGCCGATGAAAAGAGGCGGCAGGCCCGGCGTGGTGCCGGGAATCGTGGCGATGACGTTGAACGCATCGGTCTGCTCGAACACCAGCGTCACCGACAGCTCGACGTCGATCGCCTGCTTCTTCTCGAGCTTCGGCCAGACCTTTTCCATCGCCTTGCGCGAGACGACGAGCACGGGGAGGCCCGCGTCGCCTGTGCCTTCGGGGCGCAGCGTCGGCGACTTCGCCTCGGCAGGCATGGCCCAGTCTTTCGGCGCGTTCGGCGGAGCGAGTGGCCAGTCGACGACAAGCAGGGCCAGCGCCCCGTGGTTGCGGGCGGTGAACGCCTTCTTCCGAAGGTCTCCGGCGCGGCGCGCATCTTCGGCGGCCAGCGGCTTCTCGCCTTCCGCGACGAAGCGGCGGACGATCACAACTCTGCCCTTCACGTCCTGCCCCTTGTACTCGTCGATTCCGAGGTCTGGCTCTTCGATGCCGTAGCCCACGAGCACCGCCTTCGCCTTTACCTTGCCCTGGCCGCTGAACGACACGGGGGTGAAGTCATCCTTCGCCGCCGCGACGCCCGCGAGCTTGAGCGCGTTGTCGTCGGCGAGCTTCACCGAGGTGGTGACGGGAAACTCGTCACGTGCGGCAGCGAGGCCAAGTCCTTTGAGGCGCTGCTCGAGGTACGCGCCCGCCTCGGCGAGGCCCTTCGTACCGACGCCGCGCCCTTCGCGCTGCGGCGCCGCGAGCCATTCGACGTCAGCCTTCACGCGTTCGGCCGCCGTGCTTTCCTGGCTCGTCGGCGGGTGCTCGACCCACTTGGTGATGAAGAGGTTGGTGTCCGACTTCCCTTCGGCAGTCGCGCGGTTGCTCGAGAAGGCGAGCCACTTGCCGTCGGGCGAGAACATCGGGAAGCCATCGAAGCCCTTCGCGTAGGTGATGCGCTCGAGCTGAGTGCCGTCGACGTTGATGGCCCAGATGTCGAACTCGCGGCCCTTCGGGTCACCGGTGTTCGACGAGAAGAGAATGCGGTCTTGCGACGGGTGCCAGAACGGCGCGAAAGACGCCGCGTTCAGGTAGGTGACCTGCCGCGCCTCGGTGCCGTCTGCGTTGCCGACGTAGAGCTCGAGCTTCGTCGGCCTCACCAGGCCCTTCGCGAGCAACGCGCGGAACTCTTCGAGCTCTTTGCCTGGCTTCGGCCGCGAGGCGCGCCAGACAAGCTTGCTGCAGTCGCGGTTGAAGAAGGCGCCGCCGTCGTAGCCGGGCTCGAAGGTGAGGCGGACGACATTGTTGCCGTCTTTGTCCATGCGGTAGAGCTCGATGTCGCCATCGCGCGTCGAGGTGAAGACGATGCTGCCGTCTTTCCCGCACACAGTGGCCTCGGCGTCGTAGCCCTTCTCGTGGGTGAGCTGTTCCATCGCGCTGGTCGAGAGGTCCTTACGGAAGATGTCGTAGGTGTCGTAGAGCGCCCAGACGTAGCCCAGCGACATGTCGGGCCTGGGCGGGCACGCGTCCCCGCCGAGGTGGGTCGAGGCGTAGAGAAGCTCTTTCCCCCCGGGGAAGTAGTGCGCGCAAGTGGTGGCGCCCTTGCCGCTCGATTGCAGCGCGGGCTTCGCGTCCTGGGGCCCAATCGGCAGCGTGTAGATTTTGTCGCAGCCATCGGTGGGGCGGCGGGCCTGCATCGACAGCGCCGAGCCGTCGAAGCTCCAGTAGGCCTCGGCGTTCTCGCCGCCGAAGGTCAGCTGCCGCAGCTGCGAGAAGTGCGTCTCTTCGCGATTGGGCGCGGGCGACTCCGGGGGCTCGGCGGTGGCCTGGGTCTCGGGAGCGGTCGCGCAGGCCGCGAGGAGCACGGCGGCAGCGGCAGTCGAAAATCGCATGCCGCGGCTTGTAGCCCAGACCCTACTGGTAGGTGACGACCAGCTTCGGCCCGCGCCCGTTGGGGTCTTCGCTGGAGTGGAGCTCGAACGCGTCCAGCGACGAAGACGTCACGTACGGCAGCAGCGGGTTGACGAGGCCGAGCTGCCAACCGTTGCTCTGGTAGCCGCCGCCGACCCAGTTCTTCACGGTGGTGGTCTGGTCGAGCTCGAACACCTGGCCCGAGAACGACGGCGGGTCGTGCTGCGTCTGCGAGTAGACGTAGTGCTGAAAGCCGTTGGCCTGGTTCCAGGTGACGGTCGCCCCGTCCCACGGCGAGGCGAGCGCGTAGATGAACCAGCGGCGCGGCACGAAGCCGACGCCATACGCGCTGGTGGTGAGCCGCAGCTTCGCCGACAGAATCGTCTTCCCCGAGAGCGCTCCGAGGTTGAACTTGATCAACGCCGAGCCGCACAGCGCGTCGACGTGCTCGGGCGCGAAGCCGATCTGCGGCGAGTAGAGCCAGCTGCACCCCACCGCGAGGCCCGGCTGCGGGAAGAGCGCGTTCACCGGGTAGACCTTGGTCTGACTGGAAGGGGTGAGGCTGCTGTAGATGATGCTGTTGTCCGAAACGACGGGCAGCGTGACGGTCATCATCGGCGGCACGTTCGGCGGCACCGTCGCCGTCATCGTGCCCATGATGGCTCCCGACTTCGCGGTCAGGGTGGCGGTGCCGGGGCCGAGGCCCTTCGCGAGGCCCGTCGCATCGACGGTGATGGCCGCGGGGTTCGACGAGGTCCACATCGCGGTCGAGGCGAGGTCTTTGTTCAACGCGGGGTTGCCGAAGACGCCGTTGGCGACGAGCTGCAGCGTGGCGCCTTGCGCGATGACGGAAGCGGCCGGCAGCACAGTGAGGCCCATCAGCGGAGGCTCGATGACGGTGACCGTGTTCGACGTCATCAGCGCTCCGCTGCGCGCGGTCATCGTGCTGGTGCCGACCTTGCGCGCGGTGAAGAACCCGTCGCCGTCGATGCTGAGCACTGTCGCGTCGCTGGTGGTCCACGAGACGAAGGAATAGTTCTGGCCGAACATGCCGAAGGTCGCGTCGACCTGAAACGGCGGCGAGCGAGACCCGACCCACATCGTCATTGGCATGGACGAAATTGCCGTCAGCGCGTTCGCCGGAGTGGTGACCGAGACGCGGGCCGTCGCGGAGACCTGGCCCACGTTCGCGGTGATGCCGTTGCCACTGCCTGCAATCAACGGAGTGACGAGCCCCGCCGCGCTGACGGTGACGACCGCGGGGAACTGGCTCGTCCACGTCACCGAGCCCGAAACGTCACCCGTCGTCCCGTCGGTGTACGTGGCCGTCGCGGTGAGCTGCTGGGTGCCGGCGGTGGTGATGCTGACGAAGCTGGGGGTGATGGCCAGCGCGCGCACCGTCTTCGCGGTGACTTTGACGCCAGTGGCTCCGGTGACCGGGCCGGCCCTGGCTGAGATGTTCGTGTTGCCGAGGGCGAGGGCGCTGACGACGCCGGCGGCGGTGACGGTCGCGAGCTGCGGAACGCTGCTACTCCACGTCGAGGTCGCCGTGAGGTTCCGCGTCGTCGCGTCCGAGAAGGTGCCCGTGACGGTGAAGGGCTGCGTCGCGCCGATGCCGAGCTCGGGCATCGAAGGAGTGATGGCAAGAGAGACGAGCCCCACGCCAGTGATGGTCAGCGCAGCCTGGCCGGTGACGCCACCGACGGTGGCGCTGATCTCGACCGCGCCAGGCAGCTGCGCAGTGACGACACCCGTGGTCGACACAGCTGCGCGCGTCGGCTCGTTGCTCGCCCATGCCGCAGTGGCGCTGACGTCGGCGGTCGTGGCGTCCGAGTACGTCGCGGTCGCCGTGAGCGTCAGCGTCATCGGAATCTCGAGGCTCGAGCCGCCCGTGACGGCGATCGAGACGACGGACTTCATCGTGCCGCCACCAGAGCCACCAGAGCCACCGGAGCCACCGCCGGTGCTGGAGGTGCCGCCGCCCGAACCGCCCGAGCCTCCGGTGGCGCTGGAACCGGAACAGCCGGTGAGAACGAGAAGCGTGAGAACGAGTGCGCGCATGGCAGTCACCAGACCCGGACGCGATCGGCCGGTTTGAGGAAGAGCTTCTGGGTGGGCTTCACCGAGAAGGCGGTGACCCAGGCATCGAGGTTGCGTACGGTGTCGGCGCGGTACTCGTCGGGCGCGTGGCCATCGCCGACCAGCTGCGCGCGAAGGCCTTCGTCGCGCACCTTCTCTTTCCAGCTCTGCGCAAAGGCGATGAAGAAGCGCTGGTCGCCGGTGAAGCCGTCACGCACCGGCGCCGCCTTGCCCTTCAGCGACAGCTTGTACGCGTCGTAGCTGGCAGCGAGCCCCGCGACGTCGGCGATGTTCTCGCCCAGCGTCTGCTCACCGTTCACCGCGAGATCCGGAAACGGCTTGTACGCGTCGTACTGCTTCACCAGCCTCGCGGCCGCTTCCTTGAAGTGCGCCGAATCTTCCGGCGTCCACCAGTTGTCGAGCTTGCCCTGCGCATCGAACGCGGCGCCGAGGTTGTCGAAGCTGTGGCTGATTTCGTGGCCGATGGTGGCGCCAATCGCGCCGTAGTTGAGGGCGGGTTCAGCGGCGGGATCGAAGTAGGGAGCCTGCAGAATCGCGGCGGGGAAGTTGAGCGCGTTCTGCAGCGGCAGGTTCAATGCGTTCACTTCCTGGGGCACCATCCACCACTCGTCCCGGTCAGGAGCGACGCCGAGCTTGGCGACGGCGAGGCGGTACTCGAACAGGCTCGCGCGATCGACGTTGCCCAGCAGGTCGTCTTTCGAAATCTGCAGCGCCGAGTAGTCGCGCCACTTGTTCGGGTAGCCAACGCCGACGCGCAAAGTGGCGATCTTTTCCTGCGCGCGCGCCTTCGTCTTCGCCGACATCCACTTCAGCGCTGCGATGCGCTTGCCGAACGCCTTCACGATGTCGTCGACCATCGCCTGCGCCTTCGCCTTCGACTCGGGCGGGAAGTATTTCTCTGCGTAGAGCTTGCCGACGGCCTCACCGAGCGCGAGGTTGACGAGGTCAGCGCCGCGCTTCCACCGCTCGCGCAGCTGCGGCACCCCGCCCAGGACCTTGCCGTGGAAAGCGAAGCGCTGGTCGACGAAGGCCTTCGGCAGAAACGCGGCGGCGTCTTCGATGGTGTGGAAGGTGAACCAGAGCTTCCAGACGTCGAGGGGCTCGCTTCCTGCCAGCGCCGCGAGCCCGGTGATTGGCTTCGGGTGCCAGAGCGTGAACTGCTTCTCACCGGCGAGGCCCGCGGCGTCGAGGAAGGCGCCCCACTCGAGCCCGGGCGCGTTCTTGAGGAACTCGTCTTTCTTCCACACCGCGGTGCCGTACACGTCTTCCGATTCGGTGCGGGTGGCGTGGACGGCAGCGATCTTCTTCTCGAGCGCGAAAATCCTGGCGGCCTTCGCGGCGGGGTCGGCGATGCCGGCGAGCTTCAGCGTCGCGGCGATGTGCGCCTCGTACTTGGTGCGCAGCTCGGCCATGTGCGGCGACTCGGCGAGGTAGTACTCGCGGTCGGGCATGCCGAGGCCGCCCTGCAGAAAATAGGCGCGGTGGGTGGTGGGGTCTTCCAGCGCCTGCGCGACGAACAGGCCCATCAGGTGCGAGGTCTCGAAGCTGGTCGCGTTCAGTGGGTCGACGTCGGCGCGCAGCTGAAGTCCGAACGCCTTCGCGAGGGAATTCTTGTCGGCGATGGCGTTGATGGCATCGAGCTTCGGCTTCAAAGGTTTGAGTCCCAACGATTCGACGCGCGCCTCGTCCATGAAGCTCGCATACAGGTCGGCGACCTTCGGGTCGGGGCTGGCCTGGATCAGCTCGACGGTGCGCTTGCGGGCCTCCTCGCTCAAGATCGAGCCGACGCCGTAGCTGCCGCGGTCGTCGGGAATCGCGGTGTTCTTGAGCCAGGTGCCGTTGGCGTACTTGAAGAAGTCGTCACCGGGAGCGACCGACTTGTCCATGCTGGCGAGGTCGAGCCCAGGAGCAGCGGCGAGCAGCGTCAAGATCGGGAGGAGCACGACCCGCTTGAAACCACATCGACAGCAAAGGGTGAAGCCGTCAGCGTCCCGACATCGCCTCTTCGGGAATCCCACCCTCGAGCACAATCTTCCGCCTCAGCACTTCGTCCGACGGCGCGCGCCGCGCGAGCACGAGGGCCCTTTCACATTCCGCCCAGACAAGCGGGCCGAGCAGCTGCCAGTGCGAGGGCGCGACGATGGTGAGCTCGAGCAACCCGATCGAATACTCGACCGGGAGCCGCGCGTTCTGCCGCAACGCTGAACGAAGGGTCTGCTTCAGCGACGGCTGAATCTTCTGTTCCGACATCGGCCCGAGCAACACCGCGAAGGCATCGGAGTGGACGCGAACGACCTTCGCCTTTGGGCACGCGCGTTCGAGCGCCACGACCGTGTCCTTCAACACCTCGTCACCCGTCTCGAACCCGTGGTTCATGTTGACGACGGTGAGCTCGCGAATGTCGACGACGGCGGCTCCGATGACCCAGCCCGAGTGGTGGCTGTGGGTCGAGAGGTCGTACTCCTCTTTCAGCAGCGAGCCCTGGGTGAGGCCAAGCGCGTGAAAAGCGCCGCTGACGGAATCGCGGCCACCGCGGCGGTGCTCTTCCGCGTCGATCATCGCCGTGACGGCGTGGGCAGGGTCGGCGACGCGCGGAAAAAGGGCGCGAACGCGGTCGTCGTCCTTCACTCGACGGTGACGCTCTTGGCGAGGTTGCGCGGCTGGTCGACGTCGTTCCCGCGCAGATCCGCCACGTGGTACGCGAGCAGCTGCAGCGGCACGGTCGCCACGACAGGGGCCAGCAGCGCCGTCGACGCGGGAATCGTGATGACGTGCGCGGCCAGCGACTTCACGTGCTCGTCGCCCTCTTCCACCACCGCAATCACCTGCCCGCCGCGCGCGCGCACTTCTTCGATGTTGCCGACAATCTTCTCGTACGAGATGCGCGGCTCGCGCGGCGCGACGAAGACGACCGGCAGCTTCTCGTCGATGAGCGCGATGGGCCCGTGCTTCATCTCGCCGCCCGCGTAACCTTCGGCGTGGATGTAGGAAATTTCCTTGAGCTTCAGCGCGCCTTCGAGCGCGACCGGGTGCATCGGGCCGCGACCGAGGAAGAGGAAGTCTTGGGCCTGCTGGTAGGTGCGGGCGACCTTCTTCACCGCTTCCTCCGTGCGCAGGCAGGCTTCGACCAGCGCGGGCAGCTCGGTCAAATGGGTGAGGTGTTCCTGCGCCTGCGCCACCGACAGCTTGCCGTTGAGGCGGCCGAGCTTGAGGCCCAGCAGGTAGAGGACGACGAGCTGGGTGGTGAAGGCCTTCGTCGACGCGACGCCGATTTCCGGGCCGGCGTTGGTGAGCACGGTGAACTCGGCCTCGCGGGTCATCGCGCTGCCGATCACGTTGCAGATGGTCATCGACCGCGCGCCGCGGGCCTTCGCCTCTTTGAGCGCGGCCAGCGTGTCGAGCGTCTCACCGGACTGCGAGATGGCGATCGCGAGGTGCGTGCTCTCGACGATGGGGTCGCGGTAACGGAACTCGCTGGCGAGCTCGACCTCGACAGGAATGCGGGCGAGCGATTCGATCATCCACTTGCCGGCCATGCCCGAGTGGTAGCTGGTGCCGCAGGCGAGAATCGTAATCTTGGTGAGCCCGCGCACCTGGTCGGCGCTCAGGTTCCAGCCTTCGAAGTGCACGTCGCCTTCGCTGCGAAGAATGCGGCCGCGCAGGGTGTCCGCGAGCGCGCGAGGCTGCTCGTGAATCTCTTTGTGCATGAAGTGCTTGTGACCGCCCTTCTCGGCCATCGTCGGCGTCCAGTCGATTTGCTTCACCGGCCTTTCGATCGACTTCCCCGTCTTGTCGAACTGCGCGATGCCGTTCGCGGTGAGCACCGCGAGGTCTCCGTCTTCCATGAAGACGACTTCGCGCGTGTAGTCGAGCAGCGCGGGGATGTCGGAAGCGACGAAGCTCTGGCCCTGCGACTTGCCGAGCACCATCGGCTGCGAGTCCTTGGTGACGACGATGGTCCTGGGCTCTTTCTCGGCGACGACGACGAGCGCGTAGGTGCCCTTCACCCGGGTGATGGCTGAACGAACGGCGTCGGCAAGCCGCGCTCCGCCCTTCACCTGGTCGGCGATGAGGTGGGCGAACACTTCCGAGTCGGTCTCGGACGAGAAGGCGTGGCCGGCTTTCTTCAGCTCGGCCTTCAGCGCGAGGTGGTTCTCGATGATGCCGTTGTGAACGACGGAGACGCCGCCGAACGAGTGCGGGTGGGCGTTCTCGTCGCTGGGCCGGCCGTGCGTCGCCCACCGCGTGTGGCCGATGCCGGTGGTGCCTTCGAGCGGCTCGGTCTTCACCTTGCCCTCGAGGTTGCGCAGCTTGCCGGTGGCGCGGAGCACCTGAATCTTCCCCGCGGCGTCGATGATCGCGAGCCCCGCCGAGTCGTAGCCGCGGTACTCGAGGCGCTTCAGCCCCGCGACGAGGATGGGGGCAGCCTGCTTGTCACCGACGTAGCCAACGATTCCGCACATGGTGTGTCTCCTTCGTCCCTCAACGGAACGCTGCTGCTACTTCTTCATACCGGCGAGCACCTTCTTCCGGCGCTCGACCCAGCCTTCTTTGATGACCTGCGGCGCCCGCGACAGGGTCAGCGCGCCCGCGGGCACGTCGTCCGTCACCGTCGTCCCAGCCGCGACGAACACGTCATTGCCCAGCGTCACCGGAGCCACCAGCTGCGAGTCGGTGCCCACGAACACGCGATCACCAATCGTGGTGAGGTGCTTGTGAACGCCGTCGTAGTTGCAGGTGATGACGCCGGCGCCGACGTTGGTCGCTTCGCCGATGACGGTGTCACCGAGGTACGCGAGGTGGTTTGCCTTGCTGCCTTTGCCGATTCTGGCCTTCTTCGTCTCGACGAAGTTTCCGAGGTGAACGCCTTCGGCGAGCTCGGTGCCGGGACGCAGGCGTGAGAACGGGCCGATGATCGACTTGTTGCCGACGTGCGCCTCTTCGAGCACTGAGTACGGCTTGAGCTCGACGCCGTCACCGACGACGGAACGGGTGATGACGCAGCCCTGGCCGATGCGAACGTTGCTGCCGATTTGCGTGCCGGCCTCGAGCGTGACGCACGGGCCGAGGGTGGTGTCCTCGCCGATGGTGACGTTCTCGTCGATGAAGGTGGTCTCGGGGGAAACCATCGAGACGCCCGCGGTGAGGTGCGCGTGGTTGATGCGGGCTTGAAGCGCTTTGCCAAGCGAGGCCAGCTGGGCGCGGTCGTTCACTCCGGCGATTTCATCGGGGTGGGCCTCCACGACCGCCACGTCATTGGCGGCGGCGACGATGTCGGTCAGGTACAGCTCGCCCTGCGCGTTCCTGGGCGTCAACGTCTTCACGGCCTCGAAGAGGAAGCCCGCGTCGGCGAGGTAGATGCCGGCGTTGACCTCGTCGATCTTGCGCTGCGCTTCGGTGGCGTCTTTGTGCTCGACGATCTGCTTCGCGCGCCCGTTCTCACGAACGATGCGGCCGTAGCCGGTCGGGTCTTTCGGCTTGAAGCTCAACAGCGCCAACGGGCCGGGCGTCGCGCGGTAGGCGTCGATGAGGGCTTTGAGCGTCTGCGCGGTGATGAGGGGCACGTCTCCAGAGAGAATGAGCACGGCGCCGCGAAATTCCTTCAAAGCGGGGCCGGCGCAGGCGACCGCGTGGCCGGTGCCGTTCTGTGGATCCTGCAGCGCGAAAGACAACGTGCGGGTCGAGAACGCCTCCGAGAGCACCTGCTTCACCTCTTCCGACTGGTGCCCGACGACGACCACCACATTCGAGGCGCCGACGTCGAAAGCGCGGGCGATTGGGTAATAGCCCATCGGCCGGCCGAGAATCGGGTGCAGCACTTTCGGCCGCTTGCCTTTCATGCGCGTGCCCTTTCCGGCACACAGCACCACCGCAGCGAGAGACGTGAAGTTCATGGACGACGGCGGTTTGCCCCGCGCATCCGCCCCTTGTCAAACGGGCAGCGCCCCGTTCATCCCGAGAGCAGCGCCCCGTTCATCCCGAGAGCAGCGCCCCGTTCATCCCGAGAGCAGCGCCCCGTTCATCCCGAGAGCAGCGCCCCGTTCATCCCGAGAGCAGTCGAGGGATGAGCCACCTCGGAGCCTGGTCGCTTCAGTTTCTGACGACAGGGACCTGGGCGGTGACGGCGACGAGCAGGCCCGAGCTCTGGGCAGTGACCGAGAACGACGGCTTCAAGAAAACGGTAACGACGGGAGTCGACTGCGGGGTGTTGGTGTGGGGACTCATGAGGCCTCTGCGGCGGCGAGCTGCGGCGTCCGGCGCGCCACGTACTCGAGAATGGTTTGCCGGTCGCCCGGCGAGAGATCGACGAAGCGCACGCCCATGCCGGGCTGCGCGAAGAGGCCACCTTTGACGGTGCGAACGACTTTTCCGAGCACGGTGAAGGCGCGCTTGAGGCCGGGCAGCGTCACCCGCACCGTGACCATCGCGCCCTCGGAGAGCACCGCGCGGGTGCGCAGGAAGATGCCGCCCGCCGAGATTTCGGTGCCTTCGGCGTGCGACGGCAGGTTCCAGTCGAAGAACTTCACCGTCCCGCTCATCGGGGCCCGGGAAAACGCGCGATTGTTCGTGACGCCAGTCATTCGCTCCGCCGTTCAGCAATGTTCACGCCACCTGGCGCCGGGGTTGGATTCCCCGTGTTTCAAGCCGCTTGCACCTGACTGCGCGTAGGCCGCAGTAAGCCCAACCCTGCCATTGTCGTCGCAGTTGCTACGTTCGAGGCAAACACCCCTCACCAGGTCTTCGATGCGCAAGTTTTGTGTCATTACATTCTGCTTCGTCGGTGCGACTGCCTTCGCCGACCGCGGCTACGCGAAGGGAGCCGTCGCTGCGGCCCACCCGATGGCCTCTGTGGCTGGCGCGCTGATGCTCCAAAAAGGAGGCAACGCGGTCGACGCGGCAGTGGCGGCTGCATTCACGGCCGCGGTGGTCGAGCCGTTTCATTCGGGGCTCGGCGGTGGTGGGTTCGCGGTGAGCTGGAGCGCGAAAGAGAAGAAGGCGGCGGTGCTCGATTTCCGTGAGGTGGCTCCCGCGGCGGCGACGCGCGAGATGTTCGTGCGCGACGGGAAGTCCGTCAGCGAGTTGTCGTTGGACGGCCCGTTGAGCATCGCGGTGCCGGGAGCGGTGGCTGGCTATCTGCGACTCCACACGAAGTACGGGAAGTTGCCGCGGGCGGTGGTGCTGGCGCCGGCGATCGCCGCGGCGAAGAACGGCTTCGCAGTCGGGCAGAAGTACCGGGCGAGCGCAGAAGAGAGAGAAGCGTGTCTGAATGAGGACGCGGACGCGGCGCGAATCTTTCTGACGCAGGCGAAGGTTCCGGCGATCGGCACTGTCATCAAACAGCCCGACCTCGCGAGAACGATCGAGGCGTTGGTGAAGACAGGGCCGAAGGCGTTCTACGAAGGCGCGGCGGCGAAGGCGATCGCTGCGGCGTCGGGCCTCATCACGCTGGAAGACCTGAAGGCCTACGCCCCGAGAGAGCGCGCGCCGCTGTGGGGCAGCTACCGCGGGCACCGCATCGCGACGATGCCGCCTCCGTCGGCGGGGGGAATCGCGGTGCTGCAGGTGTTGGGCGTGATGGAGCGCGTGGGGCCGCTGGGCCTGGCGTCGCGTGACGTGTCGGTGGTGCACCACTACCTGGAGGCGCTGCGGCGCTCGTACGCGGATCGCGCGAGGTACCTGGGCGACCCGGCGTTCAACGAGATCCCGATCGAGAAGTTGATCGGCGCGGCGGGCATCGACGCGATGAAGGCGAGCATCGACCCGAAGAAGGCGACGGTGAGCAAGACGCTCTTCGACGCGCGCCCGAAGTCCGAACAGAAAAACACGACTCACATCTCGGTCGTCGACGGCGAAGGAAATGCGGTCGCGATGACGACGACCATCAACTACATCTTCGGCAGCTGCCGCGTCGCGAAGGGCACGGGCGTGTTGCTGAACGACGAGATGGACGACTTTGCCGCGCAGCCGGGAACACCGAACGCTTACGGGTTGGTGACGGGCGAGCCGAACGCGGTCGCCGCGAAGAAGATCCCGCTGTCGTCGATGTCGCCGACGCTGGTCTTCCAGAAGGAAAACCCCGACGCGGTGCTGCTCGCCGTCGGTAGCCCGGGTGGCTCGACGATTCCGACGACGGTGATTCAGGTCATCTCGAACGTGGTCGACGCGCAGATGGACATCACGCGCGCCGTGGGGTTCGGCCGCATCCACCACCAGTGGTTGCCCGATACCGTTTCCGTCGACACCTGGGGCCTCGAGCCCGAGACGCAGAAGAAGCTCGAAGCGATGGGCCATGTCTTCAAGAAGTCCAGAGGCTGGGGCGACGCCGAGGCCGTATTGGTGAGCCCCGTCACTGGCCTGCGAAGCGCCGCGTCGGATCCCCGCAACGAAGGGGCGGCCGCGGGCGTCGAGTAGCTGGCAGATTCTCACCAGGGCCTGAGGCCTTCAGCACCCGTAGTACCAGGCAGTCGCGGCGAACCGCGTGGCCAGCGAGGGCAGCACCTCGTGCTCGATTCTCTCGGACATGAAGACGACGAGGCGGCCCAGCTCTGGAGCGATGTCGATGGTCGGTTCCGCGTACAACCGCAGCTGACCGCCATCTTTCGGCGTCCACGCCGGATTCAAGTACGCGATCGCCGTGACGCGCCGGTTGTTCTGCCCGACCAGCGCATCGCGGTGCCGGACGTAGCGCCCGCCCGCCTCGAAGCGCGCCAGCTGCAGCTCGAACCGCGTCAGGCCGAGCCACGCCGACGCGTTGATCTCGACCCGCAGCGCCTCGAATGCGCCAACCAGCTGCTGCAGCTGTGCGTCTTCCGTGTCGACCCACAGCCGCGTGTCGTCGCGAACACCCACGTCGACCTCGTGCCCGCGCGAGATCCCCGCCGGGACGAACAGCCGCCCGCGATCGACCACCACTTCTGCCGCCCTCGTCGCACCTTCGAACGCGCTGCGCTGAAACCACCCGTGCGTGCCGAGGCGCTCGAGCTCGGCTTCCGTCATCGGGGCTTAGAAGACACGCCCCACCGTAGCCACATCGGAGGGTTGTTGTGCGCCCCATGGCGGCGAGCGATGGGGTTGTTCAGCTTCGCCACCTCGGCCCAGTGGCCGCAACGTGTCGAATTCGTGAAAAGCCGGAAGGGGCCCATTGTCTTCAGGCATGGGCCTCTTTCTGCGACCGACAGTGCTCCTCTCGATGTTGCTGCTCGCCTGTGGCCCTGCCGAGCTGAGACTTCCCGACGCGGTGGCGGCCCGTTCGACCTCGGGCCGGTTCGCGCTGCCCCTTGGCAGCTCGGTGGCGGGCTTCTGGGGCTCGGCGAAGAACGACATCTGGGCGCCGCTGCGGACCTTCACGATGGGCCCTGCGACGCTGCTTCACTTCGATGGCAACACCTGGACGCCGATCACCGGCCCCACCGCGATGAATCCCCGGAGCATCTGGGGAATTGCCTCGAACGAGATCTGGATCGCCGGCGTCGACGCGGACAACGCGACGGTGGTGATTCACTTCGACGGCACCGCGTGGGCCCCGATGGCGGTGCTCCCGTTCACTGACGACAATGTCCACGTGCTGATTTACGCCGCGTCTCCCACGGCAGTGACCGTCTTCCGGGGCGCGAGCATCCAGCAGTGGAATGGGTCGACGTGGAAAGAGAAGGTGCTGCCGAACCAGTACGGCCTGCGAACCACCGACATCGCCGGCGTGGATCGCGAGCACGTCTATTTCAGGCAGACAGATGGCACAGGGAAACTCTCGAAGTGGGACGGTGCTGAGGTGACCCGGGTCGAGATTCCGTCGGATCAACCCCAGCGCGTGAACGGAAACTCCCCGCCGCGCGGTTTTCATTCTGACATCGCGTCGATCTCGATCGCGCGAGACAACAACCTCTGGCTCGGCAGTAACGGCAGCGAGGTGCGCACCTGGGACGGCAAGCAGACGCTGGGTCCGGTGCTGATCACAGGAGACCAGGGGCCGTTCGAGATTTCCGGCGTCTCGGGCACGGCGAACGACGTGTGGATCGTCGGCAAGCGACCCGACACGACGGGCTGCGTGCCTTCGGGCCGCGGCGGCTGCTCGGTGCTGAGCCGGGCGCTCGCAGTGCACTTCGACGGCTCGACGTGGACCACGATTGCCGAGAACGAACTGAGCGGCCTCGCCGACGCGGTGTGGATGGATGGACCCGACTCAGCGTGGATTGCCGCAGATGTGCTGATCCACGTGCCCTGAACTTTCAGGAATCGCAGGGCTATTGTGCACGGCATGCTCGACGGACTGATGATGGATTTCCCGCTGACGGTGACCGAGTACCTCGAGCGGGCGAAGACGTACTTCCCCGACTCGACCATCACCTGGCGCAAGCCCGACAAGTCGATTGCCAGGGCCACCTTTGCGCAGCTGAACGCGCGCTGCGGCCAGCTCGCGAACGCGCTGACGAAGCTGGGCGTGAAGCCCAACGATCGCGTCGCCACGCTCTGCTGGAACCACCTGCCCCACCTCGAGGCGTACTTCGGAATTCCCGCGATGGGCGCCGTCGTCCACACGCTCAACCTGCGGCTGCACCCGAACGAGCTCGGCTACATCGCGAACCACGCGGAAGACAAAGTCGTCATCGTCGACCGTTCGCTGCTGCCGCTGTTCGCGAAGTTCAAAGAGCAGATCAAATCGCTCAAGCACGTCATCGTCGTCCCCGACACCGGCCCCGCGATGAAGGAAGAAGGCCTCGACTACGAGGTCCTGCTTGCCGCTGAGTCCGACGTGTTTGCCTGGCCGATGCTCGAAGAAAAGTCGGCCGCGATGCTCTGCTACACCTCGGGCACGACGGGCAACCCGAAGGGCGTGCTCTACAGCCACCGGTCGACCGTGCTGCACGCGATGGCGGTCTGCGCGGCCGACGGGCTGGGCGTGGGTGAAGCCGACGTGATTCTTCCCGTCGTCCCGATGTTCCACGCCGCCTCGTGGGGCCTCGCGTACGCCGCCGTCGCCGCTGGCGCGAACCTCGTCCTCCCCGGCCCCCACCTCGACGCCGAGTCGCTGCTGTCACTGATGGAATCCGAGAAGGTCACCTTCGCCGGCGGAGTTCCCACCATCTGGCTCGGCATCCTCGCGGTGCTCGACAAAGAGCCGAAGCGCTTCGACCTGTCGTCGATGCGACAGATGGTGATTGGTGGGTCGGCCGCTCCGCCGTCGTTGATCGAAGGCTTCCAGGCGCGGCACGGGCTCGAGGTGCTGCACGCGTGGGGCATGACCGAGACGAACCCGCTGGGCTCGGTTGCGCGGGTGAAGCGGAACCTGAAGAACGCGCCGGCGGCCGAGCAGCTGAAGAAGCGCGCGACGCAGGGCTACGCGTCTCCGTTCGTGCAGACGCGCCACGTCGACGACGCGGGAAAGAGGCTGCCGTGGGACGGCAAGGCGATGGGCGAGCTCGAAGTCCGCGGGCCATGGGTCGCACGCAGCTACTTCGGCGGCGAGGGCAAAGACCGCTTCACCGCTGACGGTTGGTTCAAGACGGGCGACGTCGTGACCATCGACCACGAGGGTTACCTGCAGATCACCGACCGCTCGAAGGACGTCATCAAGTCGGGCGGCGAGTGGATCAGCTCGGTCGCTCTCGAGAATGCGTTGATGGCGCACCCCGCGGTGCTCGAGGCCGCTGTGTTCGCGGGCCGCAGCGAGAAGTGGGACGAACGGCCGATTGCCGCCATCGCGCTGAAGAAGGGCGCGACCGCCACCGAGGCCGAGCTCACCGCGCTCCTCTCGACCCAGTTTGCGAAGTTCTGGCTGCCCGACGCTTTCGTCTTTCTCGAGCAGATTCCGCGCACGTCCACTGGCAAGTTCCTCAAGAGCGCGCTGCGCGAGTCGCACGGCGGGCTGCTGATGAAGAAGGCCTGACGTGTTCGACGCCCGCGTCTATCCCTCGGGGCTGGCCGATGCCGATCTGCAGACGCTGGTCTTCTTCGGAGTGAAGAAGGTGCTCGCGGCGGCGCTTCCTCCGCCAGGGCCTGCGACCGTCGCGTCCATCACCGCGCAGCTCGACGACCTGCTGAAGAAGCAGCTGCCGCGGCTTCAGAGAGAAGGGCTCGACCCGTGGGCGGCTGTCGGCGTGCCGGCGCGCGCGCTGCCACGGCGCGGGTTGGGAGAGCTGCTCAACGGACTGCCAGCGTTGTTCGAGCATCCGCGCGCGAAGGCGATCGGCCCGCTCGAGCTGTGGAAGGGTGGCGAGTCGGAAGAAGAGGCGTTCACCGAGCAGTTGAAGCTCGCGCGGCGGCTGCGGCTCGCGGTGTGGGTCGCGACGTGGGGGCCCGAACGCGAGGCGCTGACGAGGCGGGCGCTGCAGCTGCTGAAGGCGAGCAACGTGGATCCGGCGCGCGTCCTCGTGGATGGGGCGGTCGCGAAGACGGTGAAGCTGATTCGCGCTTGCGGCTACACCGCCGGGCTCACGGTTCACCCCGATGGCCTCAAGGCGGAAGAGGCGGTGACGCTGGTGAAGAAGCTGGGCGCCGAAGGACTGGCGCTGTCGACCGCCGCTGGCTTCGGAGCGTCTGACCTGCTCGGCCTCGCCCGCGCCACCCACCTGCTCGAAGAAGCGGGCCTGTCTCGCGGTGTCGTCGCGCGCGTCACGTCCGGCAATGTTGCCGCGATGCTCTGATCAGGTTCGCTCGCCTCATCTGAGGCGGTCACGAATTGCGCGGAGCTCGAGTTCTGCGTGCTTGTCTTTTGGTCGACTGGAACTCGGCGAAAGCGACGAGGTGCGGCAGCAGGCGCGTGAGGTCCTTCTTTCCCGCCATCAGCGCTCCGGCGACGACGTCGTTCACGCCGCCGATGATTGCCTTGCGCACCAACGCATCACGCGACGTGTGTCCGAACACCAGCTTCGCGAACCGGCCATTGACCTGCTCCCTCACCGCAAGCCCACGGGGCCCCGCAGCGAGCACCTCGATGACGAAGGCGCGCGCCATCGGCAGATCTCGAGACAGCGCCTCGAGGTACAGCTTCAGCTGCGCCTGCGTCCGCCCGCGCTTCGTGTGGCTCCCCGCGTCGACCAGCGCGTTGACGAGCCGATCGCTGAGCTCTTCGTACGCAGCGAGGAAGCAGTCTTCCTTGTCGGTGAAGTACTCGTAGAACGCTTTTCGCGAGACGCCGGCGTGGGCGATCACCTGGGCGATCGAGGTGTTGGCGTAACCGTCGGTGCCGACCAGGTGCGCCATCGCCCCGAGCAGCCGGTGCCGCTGGTTCGAGCGCGCCTCTTTTCGCGTCACGGGTGTCATGCCTCCGAAGACTTGCCATGCGCCGCCCGCCGAGGCTACGGTCAGTTCAGAAACACTGTTGTTTCCCAACCGCAGCACGGAGCAATCGATGAAGATCCAGGCAAACCCGACCCGACCCACCGTGGCCCCCGGGGCGGCGGCGACCAGGGCGGCGGCAGAGGCTGCCCCGGCGGCGGTGGCAGCGAACGCGGGGTGGACGGCGAAGAAGGTCTCGGCCGCGGCGCCGACGACTGTGACCGACCCGGGCGCCCGGACCCGCGCGGTGGCCGAGAACTACTTCAAGGCCTTCGAGGCGCGCGACACCGAGGCGCTGAAGACCTTCTACCGGCCCGACTCGACCTTTCATGACGACATGTTCACGTTGTCGAAGGGCGAGAGCATCGTGAACATGTGGAAGAAGGCCCCGCCCTTCGCGACCTTCAAGTCTGAGATCGTCAGCGCCACGGGCGACGAAGTGAAGGCGAAGTGGACGGTGGACTACGAGATGTTCGGCAACAAGGTCCACAACGAGATCGAGTCGACGATGAAGATCGACGGCGAGGGCAAGATTCGCGACCAGCAGGAACACTGGGATCCGAAGAAGTGGATGAAACAGGCACTGCCGCTGATTCCCAGCTGGGCGCAAGGGCTTGCTTACATGGTGATGCGCCCGCTGGTGAGCGCTTCGGTCGGAGGCTGATTTCTGCGGGCCAGCGGTTAGAGTCGGGGCCGGCCCGCTGTGACCAACGAAACGGACAAACACGAGAATACGGTCGTGTTCCTCATTGCGCCGGGGGACATGCTCGATGACCGCTGGCTGATCGAGACCCGCATCGGCCAGGGCGCGATGGGCAGCGTCTTCAAGGGCCGCGACACGAAGCTGAACAAGCCGGTCGCGATCAAGATTCTCGCTCCGGAGCACTGCCGCAAGCCGAAGGTCCTCGCGCGCTTCGAACGCGAAGCGAAGCTGATGGCGACGCTGCGGCACCCGAACATCATCCAGATTCAGGGCGTCGGCCGGCGCGGCGCGCTGCCGTACATCGCGATGCAGTACCTCGAGGGGATGACGCTGTACGACGTCCTCAAGCACAAGGGCGGCAAGCTCACCCCGGGCGAGACGATGGCGGTGGTGAAGCAGATCTCGGCCGGCCTCTCGTTCATTCACCATCACGGCCTCGTGCACCGCGACGTGAAGCCGCAGAACGTCTTCGTCGGCCCGGGCGGCCACGTCACCATCCTCGACCTCGGCGTCGTGCGCGACAAGTCGAACCCGGGCCTGACCAAGCCGGGCGCGATGGTGGGCACGCCCTATTACATGTCGCCCGAGCAGATCACCGGCACTGAAGAGATCGACAAGCGCACCGACGTGTACGCGCTGGCGGCGATGACCTTCGAGCTGCTGGTCGGCAAGCCGCCGTTTCAGGGCACGAGCAACTTCGAGGTGCTCTACGCGCACCGCACCCAGCCGGCGCCCGACGCGTCATTGATCGCCAAGAACGTCAGCAAGGATGCAGCGAAGGCGCTGATGCGCGGCATGGGGAAGACGCGCGAAGAACGCCCGCAGAGCGCCACCGAGTTCTACGCCGACCTCGAGGCCTTCTTCGGCCAGTCAGAGAAGATCGACCCAAAGGTGGCTTTCGCTTTCCTTGAGGTCGAGGCCGAGAAGACGCGGCAGAAAGAGAAGGACAGGGCGGCGCGGAAGGAACGCGAGCGGGCGGCGATTCGTAGCGGCCAGCTGCCGGCGCACGTCGCGGTGAAGTCCACCCGCGCGCCGACGCAGCAGATGATGAAGGCCACGGGCACCTCAGACACGAAGGAGTCCCTGCGCCCCGTCGGCCGCACCACCACCCTGCCCGGCGGCCCGCCCTCGGCCGAGATTCCGATGGCGAACTCCGGTGACGTCGAGATGATCGAAGCAAAGCCCGACGACACGGGTCACGACGGTGACGACGACGTTCCCTCGGAGCTGGACACCCAGGCGATCAACGCGTCCGGCCTCGACAAAGAGCGCGACGCGAACCGCGACACGAAGGACGAAGGCGACGACGAGCCCGACAACCCGACCGGCAGCAACCTCGCGCCCGTCGAAGACGAGAGCGAGTCCACCGTGATGGATTCCGGTGAGCTGCGCATCGTCACCACGCTCAAAGGCCTCACCACCAGCTGCGTGCTCTTCATCGATGACAAGCAGGCCGGCAGCACGCCTTGCTCGCTGCAGCTCACCGAAGGACGCCACACCGTCCGCGTCGAACGGCAGGGATACAAGCCGGTCGAGAAGGCGGTGGTGGTGAAGGCGAACGAAGTCACGCTCGCCCGGCTCGAGCTTCAGCCACCGCCGACGAAATGACGCATCAGCGGTGCTTTACGAATTGGTCGATCCACCGCCATCGCGCGCGCCAACACCGTCGCCAGCGCCGACGGCAGGTTGGGGTTCAACACTGTGGCCGGCTTGAAGTTGCCGCGAACGATCGCGAACATCACCGCGTGCATCTGCCCCTGAAACGGCAGCTCGCCGCAGAGCATGCGGTAGAGAACGACGCCCACCGCCCAGACATCGCTGCGCCCGTCTAGAGGCTGCGCGCTGGCCTGCTCGGGCGAGAAGTACTGGAACTTCCCCTTCACCAGGCCGGGCTCGGTCTCCCGCCGTCCGCGCTGCACGGCCTTCGCGACGCCGAAGTCGACCACCTTCGTCTGACCCTCGAAACCGATGAGCACGTTCTCTGGGGTGACATCGCGGTGCACCAACAGCAGCGGCTTGCCGTCTTCGCCGAGCCGCGTGTGCGCGTATTGAAGCCCGCGCAGAATCTCCATCGCGATGTGGCAAGCGATCGACACCGGCAACTTCGCGAAGCCTCTCTCTCCCGCGCGGGTCAACATCTGCGCCAGCGAGCGGCCGTCGACCAGCTCCATCGCGATGAAGTAGTCGCCGTCGACCTGACCGAAGTCGAAGACCTGGGCGATGTTTCCGTGGCTCAGCGACGCCGACAGCTTCGCCTCGTTGATGAACGCCGACACGAAGGCTTCGTCTTCGGCGAGGTGCGGCAGCACCTTCTTGATCACCACCTGCTTGGTGACGCCCGCCGGACCCTGCAACCGCGCTCGAGTCGCGCCACCAGCTCGTACTTGCCGAAGCGAGTCGGGCTGGAGGCGTTCTCACCCATCGATCACTTTCCTTTTCGAGGCCGGGGGATGGCGTAGGCGTCGAGGCGGTTGAGCATCGTACGCCGGGAGATCCCCAATGCGCGCGCGGCCAGCGTCTGGTTTCCACCGTGCGTCTCGAGCGCGGCGATGATCTTGGTGCGCTCGGCTTCGACTTCAGGCGCAGCTCCGGTGGGTGCTTCGTGCGACGGGCGGGTCAGCGGCGTGCTGGTCAGCTTGTCGAGCGGCAGGTCTTCCGGGCTGATCTGCTTGTCATTGGCGAGCAGCACCGCGCGCTCGATCATGTTGCGCAGCTCGCGCAGGTTGCCGGGCCAGCGGTACGCCTTGAGGATCGCCAGCGCCTCGGGAGTCAGCGTGGGCTCCGGCGTGCGGCCGAACTGCTTCGCCGCGCGCGCGATGAAGTGCTTCGCCAGGGTCTCGAGCTCGGCGATGCGTTCGCGCAGCGGAGGGATGACCAGCGAAATGCCGTTGAGCCGGAAGAACAGGTCTTGCCGGAAGCCGCCGCGCTCGACCTGCGCCTCGAGGTCGCGGTGCGTCGCAGCGATGAAGCGAACGTCGATCGGCCGCGGCCGAACATCGCCGACGCGAAGCACTTCCTTTGCCTCGAGCACCCGCAGCAGCTTCGCCTGCGTGGACAACGGCATCTCGCCCACTTCGTCGAGCAACACGCTGCCGCCGTTCGCGCTCTCGAGCAGGCCGACCTTCGCCTTCACGGCGCCCGTGAAGGAACCCTTCTCGTGGCCGAAGAGCTCACTCTCGAGCAGCGTCTCGGTGAAGGCAGCGCAGTTGAACTTCTGAAACAGCTTGCCGTTGCGCGGCGACGCGGCGTGAATCGCCTCGGCGAAGATCTCTTTGCCGACGCCCGTCTCGCCCAGCAGCAGCACCGAGATGTCGCCCGCCGCGACCTTCTTGACCAGCGCGTGAAGCGCGACCATCTGCGGATCCGCGATGATGACGCCCTTCATCGACACCGCGCCGTGCGCGAGCCTTTCGCCCGTCGCCTTCTCGACCTCGACGCGGCGGTTCGCCTCGAAGAGCAGCGTGTCGGGATCCCGGCCGTCTTTGCCGAAGGTCGCCGCGCCGATGAGCACCTGCGCGCCACGCTTGTCGAGCGCCAGCGACAGCGCCTGGATGATCGCCTGCGGATTTCCGCCGGTGATGATCGCCTCGTACTCGCCCGGGCCGTAAGAGGCGATGACGTCTGTCGGGGCCAGCATCGCGGCCAGCGTGTCCTGCACCGACTGCGGCGACGACGTGCCCTGCAGCTTCAAGCGCAGCACGGTGATGGGCACGCCCGAGGTGTCGGCGCGCGCGCACTCTTCTTCGAGGCGGCCTTCGAAATAGCCGTGCGTCCACAAGCGGCGCGGGCGGGCATCGGCGACGGCCTTGTCGCGCTGCACCACGATGGTCAGCGGGCCGGCTTCGATCGCGTCGCCAGCGCGCAACACGGCCCGGGTGCCCGAGACGAGCTTCTCGCCGCGAAGCCGCGTGCCGTTGACGCTGCCCAGGTCTTCGACGGTCAGCGGAGGCCCGACGCGAATCAGCGCGTGCTTTCGCGAGAGCGCGGGCACGTCGACCTGAATGTGGCACTCGTCGGCGCGACCGATGACCAACTGGCCACCGGCAGGAAGCGGATGCGTCGACAGCGTCTCGCCTGAGAAGACGAGCAGGCGCATGCCGGGCGCTTCGCCGCCTTCGAGCCCTGCTTCCGTGTCGTCCGAGTCGTGAAGCGTCGCCTGCGGAGTCGTCATTTGCAGGCCTTCCGCGCGGAACAGATGCTGCCGTTGCAGTCGTCATCGGCGCCGCAGGTGAAGACGCCGCCCGTCTCACACGTGTTCTTGCAGGTGTATTCGCAGGTGTTGCTCAGGTTGCAGCCCCACTCACCGGGGCACCTGATGGGAGCGTTCATCGCGGGACAGTCGCAGGCCGTTTTACAGGCCGGTGCACCGCCGCAGGCGCCGAGAACAAAGAGGGAAATCACGAAGAGGGAGGCGCGGAGCATGGCGGGCGGGGATTCCACTACATGCCACCCCAGAGATCACGCGCCGTCACGCAGAGGGTTCAGACGTCCTGCGTCACGTTTGTCGCGTCGCTCGCCTTTGCTTACAGGTTGCACATGCGGCAATTGCTCGTGGCCCTCGGTGTTGCAGCCCTCAGCGCGTGCGGCGGCGTCACCCCCGGTGGCGAAGGCGGCGGCGAAAGGACGGGCGGCGAAGTCCCAGGCGGCGGTGGCGGCGGCGGTGGCGGTGGCGGGACCACAGGCGTTGGTGGCGGCTCGACAGGCGTTGGTGGCGGCTCGACAGGCGTTGGTGGAGCGACCACAGGTGTTGGCGGCGGCTCAACCGGCGTTGGCGGCGGGACGGGCGGTGGTGTGGCGACGGTTCCGTGCGTGACGCGGGTGACGTACGGGAACAACTGGCTGCGCGCGCCGAACCATGCGGCGGACTTCGACGACGCGGCGGGCGTGGTGACGTGGGACGGGGTCTGCACGCAAGACGCAGCAGGGAACTCGTCAGCGACGCTGTCGAACGGATGGAAGCCCTTCTTCTCGGGCCGCAGCGGCTGTGTGATCGCGCTCGACCAGCGGGGCACGTGTCCCACCGCGGCGCCCGCGTGCAGCACGCGCATCTCGTACGGCAACACCTGGGATCGCGCGCCGAACCACGCGGCCGACTTCGACGACGTCACTGGAACCGTGACGTGGGACAGCGTCTGCCGCGCGACGGGCGGAAACACGATGGTCCAGCTCTCGAACGGCTGGGCGCCCCACTTCAACGGCGCGAACAGCTGCGAGCTCTCGCTGCGCTACCAGCAGTGCGGCGGCCTCTACGCGAACGCCACGGTCGACCTCGACTGCCCTGACCCGGGAGTGATGAAAGACGGCGCCACCTACTACCTGGCCTGCACCGGCGGCTCGTACGCGCTGCGCAAGTCATCGGACCTGGTCAACTGGCAGTCGATCGGCACCGTGATGCCGGGCAACAACAAGCCCGCGTGGGCGGCCAGCGACTTCTGGGCGCCCGAGCTGCACAAGGTCGGCAACCAGTACGTCGCCTACTTCAGCGCGCGTCACAACAACGGCATCTTCGCGATCGGCGCTGCGGTGTCGGCGACGCCGGGTGGTCCGTACAAGGGCCAGCCGCAGCCGCTGCTGCAGACGGGGACTCCGGGCGTCATCGACGCGCATTTCTTCCGTTCGCCCACCGGGAACAACTTCCTGCTCTGGAAGCCGGACTCGAACGCCATCGGTCAGCAGACGTCGATTCGCATTCAGCCGCTGAGCGCCGACGGCCTCTCGCTCACCGGCTCGGCCACCACGCTGCTCGTGAATGACCGCGCGTGGGAAGGCAACGTCATCGAAGGCGCGTGGATGATCTACGAAGGCGGCTTCTACTATTTGTTCTACAGCGCGAACGGCTACGCCTCGACCGCCTACGCCGTCGGGGTCGCGCGCGCGACGTCTCCGACCGGGCCATTCACCAAGGCTGCGAATCCGATTCTCGTCACGCGCGGTGCGTGGGCGGGGCCGGGGCACGGCTCGGTGGTTCGCGGCCCGCGCGGCGACTGGGTTCATGTCTACCACGCGTGGCAAGCCGGCAACGTCGGGCAGAGCCCCGGGCGCCTGGTGCTCGTCGATCGCATCGCCTTCGACAACGGCTGGCCGAACATGGTCTCGGCGCCGTCGCGCGGCTCGCAGCCCCTGCCTTAGCCGCCCGACGAAATCGCGTTCGCGTCGCGCACGACCTTCTCGACGCTGTCGTCGTCGTTGAACCGGTAGAAGCCGCGAATCTGCTGCTTGCCGTCGACGAGCACGAAGTAGCTGCCGTGGCCGATGCTCATCAGCGAGCCGTCGCCCTTCACCATCGTCTGCATCATTCCCTTGATCACGACGTTCTCGACCGCCGCGCGTTCACCGGTGAGAAAGGTCCACCGCGGGCCGGCCTCGTACTTCTTCGCGTACTCGGCGAGCTTGTCGGGCGTGTCGAACTCGGGGTCGACGCTGAAGCTGACCAGGTTCAAGCCGTCGCCCGTCTTCTTCTGAATGCTCGCCATCTTCGCGGTGAACGTCGGGCAGATGGTCGGGCAGCGCGTGAAGACGAAGTTCGCCACGTACGGCTTTCCATCGAGCGTCGCCGACGACCAGCGCAGCCCCGCCTGGCTCGTCAACTCGAACGGAGGAACCGTGCCCAGCACCGGCAGCGGCTTCGGCTTCGCGCAAGCTGCACCAACGAGGAGAATGACGAGAAGGGCGCGCACGTGAGGGCAGTTAGCACCCTGTGGTCATTCACGGGGCTTTGAGCCAGCCCGGCGGCCCATCCGCAGCTGGACCCACGCCACCGCGGCGAGCGTGACCGCGACCCCGGCTGCCATCCGCGTGGTGAAAGCCTCATTCCGCATGACGAGACCACCGTCAGCCACAGCCAGCCGCCCAGCGATGACACGGCGAGCGACGCATGCGTGAACCCCGGGGCATACGCGGTCAGCGCGTTGCTGCCACTCATCATCATCACGCCGAGCAGCGCCAATCGCGCGATCTGCTGGCCGCGCGGAAAACTCTCGCCGCGCACCGACGCGATCCCCACACACAGCAGCGACGCAGCGCAGAACCGGCTCGCGACCAGGCCGAACGGAGTGAAGCTCCCGATCGCCAACCGGATCAACAGGTAGCTCGAGCCCCACGCGACGACGACGCCGGCGAACGCGACCCACACGCCTCGCTTACTTCCATTGCCGCGGGCGTGTCTCAACCATCGCCACCCGGGGATCTCCGTGGTGCGCGGCTGGACGCCGCGTCGACCCAAATCAGCAGGTTCTCGATCGCCGCGCGGGCCGACAACGAGACGCCCTTCTTCCGTTGCCGCTTCGCTGGGTCGAGGAAGGTGACCTCGCCACCCTCAGTCACCGAGGCAACCACGCCCAGCCAACCCAGTCGCTTCGCCTCGGCCTCGAGGCGCTTCCATGCCGCGGCCGTGAAGTGGAGCGGCAGTGGCGACCGCTTCACCTGCACTCCCACCATCACTCCGGCGCGAAGCGCGAGCAGGTCGAACGCGCCTCGAGAGGCCTTGGATTGATAGACCAGCTCGAACCCCAGCTCAGCGAGAGCCTGAGCAACCAGCCTCTCGCCCTCATCTCCAATCACGGTCATCGGCACGGCTGCACCGCCCGGCGCACGCCACTGGAGCCACATGCCCATCACTGCGTCGGTGAGCTCCCACCTGCGGTCGGTTGTCAGGCGGATGACATCTCCGAGCCGCGAGAGGTAGTTCACCACCGTCGATGAACTCAGCCGCAAGGCGCGCTGGAGGTCGACCGGGCGAGCCGCACCGCGGCTGAGCTGCTCGAGGATCGCGAGAGAGGCGGCCGATCGGCCTACCACGCGCGCGAGCTCGGCCTCGAAGAAGAGCGCCAGCCGACCCGTGGGGTGAAACAGCAGTCGTGACAGGGCCTCCTTGAAGGCGTCGTCGTCCAGCGGAGGCTCGAGCGCAGCGAGCTGCTCGCCCAGCAATTGAAGGTAGAACGGGTTGCCGCCCAGAGTGGCGACTGCCTTCTCAGCGAGTGCGCGGCTCAACTTCTTGCCGGGCACGGCGCTGTCCATCAAGAGCGCTACTGCATCGGCGTGCTCGAATTCGCCGACTTCCAGCAGCTCGAAGTGCCCAAAGAACGGAGAGCTTCGCGACGCCACGAGGTCGGTCATCAGGCTGCGCGCGGACCCCGAGACGATGTACGAGACGCGCCGGTGCTTCTGCCAGGTGCTGCGCAGCAACGGCAACACCTCGGCGCCAGGCCGCCCGACGCGCAGATGGGCGAGCTCCTGGAACTCGTCGATGGCCACCACGATGAATAGGCCGAGCGCCTGCGCGAGGCGCTCAGGTGTCTGCAAGAGGATCGCGGTCGAGGCCGGGGTCAAGTCGATTTCCTTCAAGCGCAGGAGCAGCGCGCGCAGCTCGGGAGCCAGCCTTGCGAATCGGGGGGAACCCGCCAGTGCCGCGCGATAGGCATCAGGGTCAATCGTCGCCTCGAGCGACTGACCGCACTCGGGCCCGAACACCCGGTCGACCACTCTGAGCACAAGCAGCCGCAGCACCTCATCAGTGACGGGCACGTGGTCGAAGACATCGAGGATGGCGAAGATCACCCGAGCGCCCTCGCGACGGGCTGCCTCCAGCAGCAGGCTGGTCTTCCCGATCTTCCGCTGGCCGAGCAGTGCCAGCCAGTGCGGCGAGCCGGCGCACAGTTGCTCGACGCTGCCGGCGAGGCGAGCGAGCTGGATGGTGCGATCTCGGAACTCGAAACCGACGACGGGGAGAGTGGTCTGGAACACGGGCTGCTCCTTACAGCACTGTAACGTTTCAAGCTTGTAACCTTGCAACGTTCAGCCTGTGGATGGTCGAGAGGCGGCGCCTGATTGCCCGACGGGATGCGGCCAGATGACGGGTGTGCATCGCGCAGCCGGGCGGGCAGACCGCACCGGGCAGTGGCGCCGACGCTGGAGCAGGAGGTGGAAGCGGCGGCGGTACGGGCGGGGGTTCGGGGGGCGGGGCCGCAGGCGGTGGAATCGGCGGCTCCGGAGGAATGGGAGGCGGCGCGGGGGGAGGTGGGGTGGTGAACTCGTTGCCGGACGGCGGCTATTCCTTCCAGCAGCACATCGTGCCGATCTTCAATTCTTCGTGCGGAGCCGGAGACAACAACTGTCATTCGCGCCTCGCCTATGGGCCAACGGCCGCGGGCGCATGCCGTGGTTGGCTGGCGCTGGAGAACGCGGCGCTCGGCTCGAAGAATCCGACCACGATGGCTGCGACCGGCTGTCCGGATCGCACGCTCTGGCAGCGCTTGACGGACCTTGACTCGTGGATGTGCGAGCCGACGAAGAAGAAATACATCACCGCAAAATCGCTGACGGCCAGTCAGGTGTACCAGGCGATCATTGGCAACGCCGCGGGGGGCGGTGGCTGCAACAAGGCGCCGAACGTCCCGCTGCCGAACATGCCGCCAGGGGTGACGCTGGATCCTGTCGCGGTGAAGAAGATCGAGACGTGGATCATGCAAGGTGCACCGAACAACTGATGCGTGCGCTCTGGGCAGTGACGCTGGTCGTCGCATGCGGGCCGGCCGGCGCACCGGGCGGCACCCCATTTCCGGTCGCGGTGGATTTGATCGACATCAACCCTGACCCAAACATCGTCGAGGTCAGGCTCGCCGCTTCCGAGTCCACCACCGAGTATCTGCCTGGAAAGATGGCGGCGGTCTGGGCGTTTCGCGACGGCGCCGTCGAGGGAAGCAAAGGAACTGTTCCGGGCCCGACGCTGCGCGCGAAGCAGGGGGACACGGTCATCATCCACTTCGTCAACGAGCTCAAGGAGCCGACCACCATTCATTGGCACGGGCTGCGCCTGCCAGTGACGATGGATGGCTCGACGTCCTCACAGAGCAAGATCGAACCGGGCAAGGGCTTCGACTACACCTTCACCGTCCGTGACGCCGGCAGCTTCTGGTACCACCCGCATGTCCGCGCTGACACGCAGATCGAGGCCGGGCTTTACGGCCCGTTCATCGTCGAGGGAGGAACTGCCATCGACGTCGCCGCAGACCGCTACCTCGTGCTCGACGATGTGAAGGTGAGCGCAGACGGGCTGCTCTCGACCGAGACCGACAATCTCGACGTCATGCTCGGCCGCCAGGGGAACGTGCTCCTCGTCAACGGGCGCAAGCTCCCGGCACTCGAAGTCGCCGCCGGTTCCCGCGAGCGCTGGCGCTTCGTCAACAGCGCCAATGGCCGCTACTTCAAGCTCGCTGTGTCGGGCGTTCAGTTCCTCGTCATCGGGTGGGATGGCGGCCTTTTGCCTGAGCCGTACTCCACGGACTCACTGCTGATCGCTCCGGGCGAGCGCTTCGAGGTACTGGTCACCTTCGAAGGGAAGCCTGGGACGCAGCTCGAGCTGCAGACCAGCCACTACGACCGCGGTCACAACGTCGCCGACCCGGGCGTCAAGCCGTTGATGAAAATCACCGTCGGGGCCGCAGGCGCGTCAGCACCCAAACCGCTCCCGACCGTGTTCAGGCAGCTGCCCATTCTCCCTGTCGTTTCGGCGACGCCGGTGCGGGTGTTCACGCTCAAAGAGCTCGAGACGCCCGGCGGCGTCGTCTTCTCAATCAACGACGAGGTGTGGCCCTTCAACAACCCGGTGATGGCCAGGCTTGGAGATCTGGAAATCTGGGAAGTGCGAAACGAGGCAGAAATGGACCACCCGTTTCATCTTCACGGCATGTTCTTCGAGGTCCTGGAGATCAACGGGGTGAAGCAGACCCGCCGAGGATGGAAGGACACCGTCAACGTGCCGATGGCGAAAGGAAGCGTGCCCGGCACGATGCGCTTCGCGGTTCGCTACGAGACCCTCGGGATGTGGATGTTTCACTGCCACATTCTCGAGCACGCAGAGCGCGGGATGATGGGCGACTTGATGGTGATGCCGTAACCGTCAGCCCTTCGCGGCGAACCTTCGGTAGAGCACGGGCAGCACCAACATGTTGAGCAGCGTCGCGCTCAAGAGCCCGCCGAGGATGACGACCGCCATCGGGGCCTGAATCTCGTTGCCTGCTTCTGCGCCGGCGAGCACCAGCGGCACCAACGCGAGCCCGGCTGAGAGCGCGGTCATCAAGATGGGAGCCAACCGTTCCATCGAGCCCTGAAGCACCGTCTGCTCCAGCGGCATTCCCTGCGCGCGCAGGTGCTCGAAGTGGCTGACCATCATGATTCCGTTCCGGGTGGCGATTCCGAAGAGGGTGATGAAGCCCACCAGCGAGGCGACGCTCATCACGCCCGAGGTGAGCGCCACCGCGACCACCCCACCAATCAAGGCCAGCGGCAGGTTGACCAGCGTCAGCACCGCGTTGCGCATCGAGCCGAGCGCGACAGTGAGGAGCAGCAAGATTCCGACCAGCACCCCGATGGACAGCAGCCCGATGTTGCGCGTGGCCTCTTCGGCGCTCTCGAACTGCCCGCCGAAGACGACGTAGTAGCCCTGGGGGAAGACGACCTGCGCAGCAACACGCGACTTCATCTGACTGACCACCGAGCCCAGGTCTTTCCCCGCCACGTTGGCCTGCACCACCATCTTTCGCTGAACGCCCTCGCGGCTGATGGTGTTGGGCCCGCGCTCCCTTTCGATTCGGGCCAGCGCCTGAAGGGGAATCCGCGCGCCCGACGGAGTGCTGACCGGCGTCGCGGCCAGGGCCTCGAAGTTCGCCCGTGACGCGTCGTCCAGCCGCACCACCAGGTCTACCGAGCGCTGGCCGTCGAGCATCGTGCCCACCGTCTGGCCGGCGAACGCCGTCTCGACCGCCTCTGCCAGCTCGCCAGTGGTCATCTTGTAGCGGGCCAGCGCTTCGCGGTCGGCGCGAATCTCGAGCTGGGGGATGTCGATCTGCTGCTCGATTGCGACGTCGACCGCCCCGGGTGTTGCCTCGGCGACCTTCTTCACCTGCTCGGCCAGCGCGCGCAGTTGGCCCAGATCATCGCCGTAGATTTTGAGCGCGATGTTGGCGCGGGTCCCCGACAGCATGTGGTCGATGCGGTGCGACAGCGGCTGGCCGATGGTGATCACTGCGCCCGGCACCTGCGCCAGCGCCTTTCGCAGCGCCGTCAGCAGCGCTTCCTTGCTGCGTTCCCCCTTCTTCAGGTCGAGCGTGACGTCGAGCTCGGCGGCGTTGACGTCTTGCGCATGCTCGTCGAGCTCGGCGCGGCCGGTGCGACGAGAGGTAGAGACGACCTCGGGAAACTCCAACAGCGCGTTTTCCACCCGGCGCCCGAGCCGATCTGATTCCTCGAGCGACGTGCCAGGCAAAGTGACGACGTTGAGCGTCAGCGTCCCTTCGTTGAACTCAGGCAGGAACGCGCCCCCCAGGAAAGGCACCACCGCCAGCGTCGCCAGCACCCCGAGCAGCGAGGCGAGCATCACCGCCTTCGGCCGGCCCAGCGCCCAGGTCAAAATCGGCCGGTAGCGCGCCTTCAACCAGCGCAACACCACGCTCTCGTCAGCGCCCAGCGACTTCGCGTTGGGCAGCAGGTACGCGCACAGCGCCGGCGTCACTGTCACGGCGACCACCAGCGAGGCGGCGATCGCGACGATGTACGCCAGCCCCAGCGGCGCGAGCATTCGACCTTCGAGCCCAGAGAGGAAGAACAGCGGCAGGAAGACGAGGATGATGATCAGCGTCGCGAAGACAATCGACGTTCGGATCTCCATCGACGCGTGGAAGATGACCTCGGTCGGCAGCTGGCGCTGTTGCGGCGGCAGGTGCTGGTTCTCGCGAAGGCGCCGAAAGACGTTCTCGACGTCGATGACCGCGTCGTCGACCAGCGCGCCGATGGCGATGGTCAACCCGCCGATGGTCATCGTGTTGAGGGTGACCCCGAACGCCTTGAGGGCGAGCACCGCCACCACGAGAGAGATCGGAATCGCGGCCAGCGAGATGGCCGTGGCGCGGAGGTTGAGCAGGAAGATGAGCAGAATCAGCGAGACGAAGATGGCGCCGTCGCGCAGCGCCACCGTGACGTTGTGCACCGCGACCGAGATGAAGTCTGCCTGGCGGAAGATGTGCCGGTTGATCACCATTCCCTTGGGCAGCGTGGGCGCGATCTGGTCGAGCACCGCGTCGAGCCGCTGGGTCAAGGCAAGGGTGTTGGCGTCGGGCTGCTTGAGCACCGCGAGGATGACGGCGCTCTTGCCGTTGGCGCTGCCTTCTCCACGCTTGAGTTTCGGCCCGATGCGCACCTCGGCGACTTGACCCACGGTGATCGGCTGCCCCTGGCGCACGGCAATCACCGTCCCCTCGAGGTCTTCGAGGCTCTGGGCACGGCCGACCGCCCGAATCAGCGACTCCTGGCCTCCCTCGACGAGGAACCCGCCAGCCGAGTTCTGATTGGTCGTCTTCAGCGCCTCGGCGACCTGCTCCAAAGACACGTCGAACGCCGCCAGCGACTCGGGGCGAGCGAGCACCTGGTACTGCTTCACCGCGCCCCCCAACGGAATCACCTGAGAGACGCCCGCCACCGAAAGCAGCCGCTTGCGAATGACCCAGTCGGCCTGGCTGCGGGCCTCCAGCTGCTGCTCGAGCTGCTGCTGCGCACTCTTTGCCGTCGCGCCCTCTTCGTAGGCGACCGAGAGAAAGAGGATTTCCCCCATCACCGAGGAGATGGGGGCCATCGCGGGCGCGGGGATGCCTTTGGGCAACTGGGCTGCGACCAGCTGCAGCTTCTCGTTCACGATTTGCCGGGCGACGTAGATGTCGGTGCCCCAGTCGAACTCGACCCAGACAATCGAGATGCCGACACCCGAGGCCGAACGGACCCGCCGCACCCCGGTCGCGCCGTTGACCGTCGTCTCGATGGGGAAGGTAATCAGCGACTCGACTTCCTGCGGTGCCAGGCCGTGCGCTTCGGTAATCACCGTCACGGTCGGAGCGGTCAAATCCGGAAACACGTCGACGGGCATCTGGCGCGCGGTGAGCGCGCCGGCAATCAGCAGCATCAACGCGCCCGCGACCACCAGCAGGCGGTGGTCAATCGACCATCGGATGAGAGGTTGCATCGCGGCTCCCTTCAGTGCTGGTGGCCGTGCTCGGGAATCGCGCCGCTCGCGGACGACAGCTTGATTTCGTACGCGCCGCGAGAGACGACCCGCTCGCCTTCCTTCAGGCCGTCGAGCACCTGGACGTAGCCACCCGAGCGCACGCCCAGCTTGATTGCCCGCTTGAAGAATGACTCGCCCCCGTCGAGCACGAACACGGTCGGCTTTCCGCCCTCTTCGACCACCGCCGACTCGGGCACCGCTACCGCGCGCACCGTCTGCCCGGTGAAGAGCATCGCCCGGGCGAACATCCCGGGCTTGAGCAAGCCATCGGTGTTGGCCAGCTCGAACAGCACCGGCACGGTGCGGCTGAGGCGGTCGACCACTGCCCCCACCGCGATGCGTTGACCGTTGCTTGCATCGATCGAAAACTCACGGTCGAGGCCGGTGACGGTGAAGGTCGCCCCCACCGCCTCTTGAACTTTGCCGATGTCCGCTTCGTAGACCCGCGCTTCCAGCCAAAGCCGCGCTGTGTTCACCACCGAGACCAGCCGGGTCCCTGCTTGCACCCCTGCGCCGGGCATCACGTCGGCGAAAGAAACCACTCCGTCCAGAGGCGAGCGCAGCTCGAAGGCCGAGCCGCCCGCGCCGGTCGAGCCGGCTTGCGCGCTCTTGAAGGCCACCTTGTGGTGGTTCATCGCCTCGAGCTTCGCCAGGGCGACGTCCTTGCTGACGCGGGCGGCGTCGAGCTGCTTTTCGGGAATGGCCTGGGCGGCGAACAGCTCTTGCGCCCGCGCCAGGTCGCGCTCGGCCAGGCCCAGCTCGGACTTCGCCCGGGTGGCGTCGAGCTCCACGGTCGCCAGGTCGGTGCCCGTCACTGCCGAAGAAGGGACGACACGCACCAGCAGCTGCCCCTTCTTCACCCGCTGACCCAGGTGGGGCACCGCGTCGCCGACCGGAATCCTTCCGTCGACTGGAGCCGACAGCTCGGCCGCCTGACCTCCAACCGGCTTCAGCTCGGCGGTCGCACGCACGCCGCCCTGCAGAACGCGGACCTTCACCTCAGTCGTCGCGTACTCCGTCTTCCATTGCTGCTCTTTGAGGAAGCCGACTGTCGGTTCCGTCGGTGCTTCGTCTTCGCCCTCGGCGAGCGCCGCCGCCAGCGTCGGATGAATGGTGACCTGCCCGGCCTCGACGGTGCCCTGTGCCTGGGGCCCCTCGAGACGCAGGGTGAGCGTCGCGGTGCCCGCGCGGGTGGGCGTGACGATGGGCTTGAAGATTCCGTCGCGCAGCGGCCTGTCGGCAGCGAACCGCTCTTCGTGCTCGAAGACCTTCAGCACGGCGGTGACCTGCCCAAGGGTGACGGGGTGAAAGCCGTTCGGATTGCTTGCGTCGGTGAAGTGCGCCACCAGCGGCGAAGGTTCGCCGACCACCAGCGCCGGGTACTCCATGAAGAGCTCGAGGCCAGATTGGTAGAGCGTCACCGACAAGCCGGGCCGCTGGGGAGCCACCTGCTTCTTTGCTTCGTTTGCAGCGGGCTCTTTGCAGCCAGCAATCGCCACCAGCACCACCAAAACCGCTGCAGCCTGGATCTTCATCGAGCAGTTCCTTCTTCGAGCGGGACGTCGAAGCTCCCCGCCAGAAGCAGCAGCAGGTCGTGGGCGAGCGCCAGCTGAAGCTGCAGCTCGATGCCGGTGAGGCGCGCTTCGCGAAAGGTCCGCTCGGCGTCGACGAGCACCAGCAGCTCGGCCGCCCCGCCCCGGTACGCGGTGGCCGCCACCTGGCGCAGCTGCGCGGCGCGCGGAATCACCTGCAGCTGGTGGCGTTCGAGCTGTTCGCTGCGGGCGTTGACCTCGCTCGAGGTGGCGTCGAACTGAACGAGAGCGGTTGAGCGCAGCTGGTCGCGGCGCGCCTCCGCGAGCTTCTTCCGGGCCGCGGCCTGTGCCTGTTCGCCGCTGCGATGCTGAAAGAGGGGAAGTGGAATCGAGACGCCGACCACGTAGCCTGCGGCGGCACCCGGCAGCCCGAGCCCAAAGGTCTGCGCGCCGCCGGAGACGATTGGATCCGGAACCCAGCCGCGGCCTGCGGCGCGAAGGTCTTCCTCTGCGGCCTGCGCCTCCAGCGACCAGGCCTTCAGGTCGGCCCGCCTCGTCTCCAGCTGGGCCCGGGCCACCGCGCTGACTTTGGTCAGAAGCTGGCCTTCAAAGGTCACCGCGTCGAGGCCCGGGGGCAGCAGCGCGAGAGCGTCGTTGCTGGCCCTGGTCTGGGCGAGGCGCGCGCCCGCGAGCGCAGTCTCGACGGAGGAACGTTCGACCCCAATCCTCAGCAAGTCGTAGCCCGAAGACTCGCCCGCCTTCTGCCGGGCAGCGATGACTTGCGACAGCTGCTCGAGCACGTGCAGCGAGTCTTCGAGAAGCAAGCGACGGCCGCTGGCGGCGAGCACCTGCTGGAATCGCTCGAGGGCCTCGCGGTGGAGCAGCGCGCGGGCCCGAATCAACCTCAGCGCGCCCGCCTGGGCTCGAAGGTCGGCGGCGTCAGCCTCGAGTCCGAGCCGGCCCGAGAGCACCAGCGGCACCGACGCGAGGAAGAGGTCCTGCGCTCCACTGCTGCCCGACCCCGTCGCGCCACCGATGCTCTGCCGCTGCCAGTCGAGTGAAGGGTTCGGCCAGCGTCCAACGCCAACGACCTCGGCCCGCGTCAGCGCCGCCTCGGCTTCGGCGACTTTCGACGAGGGCCCTTCGGCGAGCACGCGCGTCACGTATTGCGAAGCGTCCAGCGGCTGGGCGAGCACCGGGATACTACAGACGATAGTAGCCAAGAGCGTGAAGCGGTGGAGGCAGGGCATCGGGAACTCCTACAGAAGCCCGTGAAGCAGCGTCTCGACCGCGTGATGAACCGCGCCCGACTGGCTGAAGACGAACGACAGCGTCAGCGCAGCGCCTGCGCCGGCGGCAGCGAGCAAGGGAAGGCGCAAGGGCACCCGCTGCGACAGCGACATGGCAAGCAGCGCGCGCACCCTCGACTCCAGATTGCCGCGGCCAAAGGCGAGTGCGGGTCCGGGCTGGCTTGCGAGCGCGGCGACGCGCACCAGTGCCTCGGCCACCAGCGACGGCTCGCCCACCTCGCGGGCGGCGGCCTGGTCGCACGCCTCTTCCGTCAGCGCGGCGTGCTCGCGCGCCAGGAAGCCGGCGACAAACGGAACCAGGGCAAGCGAGCCCAGCTGCATCAAGACGGACACGAGTGGATCGTGACGCCTGAGGTGGGCACTTTCGTGAGCGAGCGCAGCTTCGAGCTGCGGCGGCTCGAGCGCTTCGGCCAGGCTCGAGGACACCAGAACTCGGCGGCGCAGTATCCCGGTTGCCACACACAATCTCGGGGCGCCGGGCACCCAGACGATGGGGAAGCCCAGGTGCTCCACTTTGCCCAACGTCTCGAGCAACGCGACGCTTCCCGAAGCGCGGCTCAGCCTCGCCGCCAGCAGCACAGCGCGGAAAGCGAACAAGGCGAGCGCTGCAGCGCCGAGCACCAACAGCGCAGGCCGCGGCGCCGCGAGGTGAACGAGGCACAAGTGGCCATGGTGCGCGTGCGAGAAGCAATCATCGGCCTGGCCTCCGAGCGCGCTCGAGAGGGGAGGCAGCGCGGTGGCGATGACGACAGCGAGGGTCGCGAGTGCGGGGCCAAGGGTCAGCACCAGTGCCAGATCCGCGCGCCGGCTGGGAGTGAGCCCAAAGCCGTTGCGAAGGAGCAAAGACAAACCGAAGGCCGCAGCCGAACCGATGACGGCGACGCAGGCGCCCACCGCGGCGCACTCGAGGACGAAGGCGAGGGCAGCCATCAGCGGCCTCCCTTTTTTCGGTGGCGACGAATCAGCGCGGAGAGGCGGTCAAGCATCGAGGCATCGGTGACGGCTTCCACGAAGGCGACCAGGCCGGCCTCACCGTGCGAAGACAAGATCCGGGTCGCCAGTTGGTCTGCCAACGACTTCTCGTGCGCCACGCGATCGAGCGTCGGCCTGTAGCTCCAGGCAAGGCCCGCCTTCTCGCGCGACAGCAGGCCTTTGCGGTGAAGGCGATCCATCGTGGTCATGATGGTGGTGTACGCGCGCTCTTTTGATCCGGTGAGCCGGTCGCACACTTCGCGCGCAGTGAGGGGGGCCGTGGTCCACGCAACGCCCATCACCGACGACTCCAGCGCACCCAACGCCTCGACCGGTCGACGCTTGCTCACCTCAACGGCTCTAGCCCCGGGCTCGTACTATCGTCAATAGTAGATGCCGATGAGCGCGTTCGCGAGGGACCTGCCCACTCCAGTTCACGCCCCGCGCGTGTCCACTCCACATGGGCGTAAAGGAGGCAGTTTCGCAAAGCCATGCCTGCGGAACTGCACGATCGCCCCTGGTGGCCGCGGCATTGCACGAAGCCCCGCAACGCCCTGGAGGCCTCGATGCGCACCGCCCTCTCACTCGCCGTTTCACTCGCCGTCTGTGCCTTTGCCGCGGGCTGTGGCGTGCCGATGGGCAGCGGCTGCAAGGCCGACGCAGAGTGCGGCGCGGGCAATGTCTGTCTGGGCTCGAAGGCGTGCGCTGCGAAGTGTGATGCCACGAAGGTCTGCAGCACCGACGAGAAGTGTTCCACTTCGGGAGGCTGCGTGCCGAAGACGGGCTGCGGCGCCGACTCGGAGTGCGGCACCGGCCAGGTCTGCGAAGGCGTCTCGTGCGTCGCCACCTGCGCGGTCGCCAGCTGCGCGGCGGGCCGCACCTGCCAGAGCAACGGGCACTGCTCGGACCCCTCGTCGGGTGCTGGCGGCGGAAACGGCGGAGCGGGCGGCGGCGCGCCCAGCTGCGGCGGCGAGCTCTTTTCGTCGACGCGCGTGCAGGCAAACTTTCTGATCGTGCTCGATCGCTCGGGCAGCATGGAAGAGAAGCTGCCGTCGGGGCCGAGCAAGTGGTCGCTGGCCACTGCGTCGGTGAAGGCGGTGACGGCGTCGAACGAGGCTGCGATTCGCTTCGGCCTCTCGATGTTCCCCGGCGCCGCGAAGTGCAGCGAGGGAAGCAACGCGGTCGAGGTCGGCGATCTCGCCGCGTCGAAGGTCGCGATGGCGCTGCCAGGCACGGCGACGGGCTCGGGGACGCCCATCGGTGCTGCGCTGCTGCTCGCGTCGAAGCGGCCCGAGCTCACCGACATGAATCGCGCGAACTTCGTGCTGCTCGTCACCGACGGCATGGAGAACTGCAGCGGAGACCCCGTCAGCGCGGTGAAGGACATGGCGAAGCGCGGCATCAAGACCTACGTCGTCGGCTTCGGGGCGGACGTCGACCCCACCCGCCTTCAGCAGCTCGCCGTCGAAGGCGGCACCGCACGGCTCGGCACCACCAAGTACTACCAGGCCGATGATCAGACCTCGCTGAACATGGCCTTCTCGCAGATCGCCGCCGGCGCAGCGGGCTGCGACTTCAAGCTCGCGAAGGTGCCGCCCGACCTCAACAAGATCTACGTCGCCGTCGACGGCAACCTGATCAACCGCGACCCCACCAAGAAGATGGGCTGGGATTACAACGCCCAGACCAGCCGCCTCACGCTCTACGGCGGCGCGTGCGACGTGGTGCAGAAGAGCGGCGCCGCCAAGGTTCAGATTGTCTACGGCTGCCCCGACCCGACGTTGATCGAAGGCGGCGGCGGCAACGGCGACGGCGGCTACCCGCCCGTGCTCGCCGACTCCGGCATCAACTGAGATCAGGGATGTAGCGGAGCTGGGAAAGAGCGCAGAAGGCTTCTCAGGTCTGACAGCGCTGTCGCGAAAACTGCGCAGTTGAACCGTTTCCAAAGGTTCCACGCACTGTTGCGGACATGAGGGCACAGACGTTGCTATGCGGCGATGTCGCTCCAATGGCCCGCTGCATCCCCACCCGACTTCCACTGCTGCTCGTGCTCGCCTTTTGCGCGACGGGCTGCGTAACGGTGTACCAGCCGCTGGTTTCGCTGCAGCGGCCGGCGGTCATCAACCCCGACCACAACAACTTCGAAGGGCTGAAGCTGCTGCTGAAGTGCCTGCCCACCGACTACACGGACTCGGGCGATTCCGAGATCCTTTGTCAAAACCTGCGCACGCTCTTTGACAATCAGGGCGCGCAGGTCGAGCTCGAGGTGCCGGACAGCGATGTTCCGAAGCCTGATGAAGAAGCGGCGAAGCCGGACCTGATCGTCGAGCTCACCTCGCGGCAGCTTCACAGCGAGAACAGCGCGCTGCAGTGGGCGCTTTGCTACGCGAGCTTCACGCTGATTCCCGCGGTCACGGAAGCGACCTTCGCGCAGGACGTGATCTTACGGGACACCGACGGCTTCCTGCTGGGCCAGGACTCGCTGCAGGGCCGCTTCGTTCGCTACTTCGGGCTCGGCTACTGGGCGATCAACGGGCTGATGGACCTGATTGTTCGCGACAAGTCCGAGCAGCTCACCGGCTCCGCGCAGAAGGAAGAGTTCTCGCGCGACTTCTACGGGCAGCTGAGCCAGCTGGTTTTCCACGCGAGGATGAAGCAGCTCGTGCTGCGGAACTTCGACGCGCCGATGCCGAACAGCGCCGAAGCGGTGAAGGCGGCCGCGCCGAAAGAAGATCCGAACGCGCCGATGGTGCCGCTGCTGCCCGGCTTCCCTTTTCCTCCGCCCACGGCGCCGCCTCTTCCGAAGAACCCAGCGAAGCTATGAAAGCCGCCGCCCCCATCGCGCTGCTGCTCGCGGCCTGCGCCTACGACCCGGCGCCGGGCATCACGATGTCGAAGGCGGCCTCGCGCAACCTCGAGTGCAATCGCATCAGCCAGGCCGAAGCGCACCAGAGGTACCCGGGCCGCGTGCCCGACCTGCCTCCGCGCGGCAGCTATAGCAACATCGACGCGCTCGTCTGCTCGACGAAAATTTCCCAGCCGGGTGACCGCCCCGCGCGTGACGACGTGGTGCTGACGTCGATGCGCGAGTCGGTGGGCGAAATCACCCGCCTCGCCAACGCGCTCGTGCCGCGGACGGCGGTCTGGCACGTCGACACGTTCTATCCAGAGCAGCTCGTCGCCCAGAAACTCTCGGTCGCCGCGCGCACCGACCTCGCCGAGCGCGGGCACAAAGTCTCCGACCGGGTGCCGGTGCTCGCGCCCGGTGACATCGCGGTGCTCGCGCGGCTCGAGCCGAAGAAGGCGTACCCGCTGGCGTGCGCGCGCTACTTCAAAGAGAAGGTGCTCACCGACCCCGACGCTTTCCTCGGGATGATGATCATGGACGCACGCGAGACAGACCTTCACGCCGGCATCTGCGTGCGCGGGGAATGGAAGTGGCTCAAATGAAGGTCTGGGCGCTGCTGTTCCTGATTCCGTCGTTCGCCCTCGCGGCCGAGCTCGACCCGAAAGAGTCGCAGCGCGAGCAGCTGGAAAAGCTGCGCACGGAAGTGGCCGGGCAAATTCAGCTGCAGGCGTATGACCTGCTCGACGAGCTCGTGTTCGGGTGGATCCAGCAAGCGCCTTTCGCGCTGCAGACGAACGTGGTGCTGGCCGACGTCAGCGTGCCAGTGGGTTTTTCCAGCGGCCTGCAGGCGCTGATCGAAAACCACTTCAACACGCTGCTGATCAAGAACCCGCAGACGCACCTGACGCTCACCCACTGCCCCGAGTGCACGTCGCTGGTCGTCCATTCCGGCAGCAAGGGCACCATCGTCGCGCGCGGGTTCGATCAGCCCGAGGCGCTGGCCACCGCAGGGAAGATCTCGGGCAGCAAGCACGCCCTGTTTCTCGACTTCGAGGTCGAGGGCAGCTCGCTGGTGCTCCGCGCGCGCATCACCTCGCTCGAGGCAGACCTGCCGATCGTCTACGCGCGCACCCTCTCGACGCTCAACACGTCGGCCGCCATGCTTCGCGACCCCGAGCACCTGAAGAGCGCCGAGGACGCGCGGAAGGAATACCTCGACGCGCTCGAAGGCCGAGGCATCTTCCTCGTCCCGATTCGGCTCGGCGTTCGCGTCTTCACCCCGCGGAACCAGAGCATCGTCATCACCCCCTTCGTCTGGCTGTCGGTGGGCATCGAGGCGTCGCTGACGCAGGCGCGCGCGTGGACGGCGAGCTTCTCGGCCGGGTTCAGCTGGGCCCCCGAGCTCCACGTCGGCTGGGAAGCGCAGGCCCGCATCGCGCGGTTGATTTCCGGCTCGACGGTGTCGCTGACGCGCCCCGACCTCTACGCCTTCTTCGGCGGGGCCGTCGTCAACGTCTATGGCCGAGAAGCGCTGGCCTTCCGCCGCAACATCCCCACCATCGAAGAGCTCACCATTATCTTCCGTGATCGGGCGTCCGAGCCCAGCTTCACGTACGGCACGATTCAGCTGGGCGCCGAGCTGCGCGTGAAGAACCGGGTCAGCGTCATCCTCTTCATCGAGTCGGCGCCCGGCATCAACGACGCCGAAGGCGTCGGCAAGTTCCTCGACCTCGGCATCCTCTCGATTCACACCATCGGCGTGGAGGCTTCGTTTTGTTTCTGAAGAGCGCCACCCTCGCGCTGCTGCTGTTGCCCGCTGCTGCCTTCGCGCAGCGCGACACCACGCGCGACGCGCTCGACCGCTTCGAAGAGTCGCTGGCGCTGCGGCTCGAAGAAGGCACGGGCCTGGTGGTGAAGGACCTGACCCCCGTCATCGTCGTCAGCACCCAGTCGGCCTTCGAAGAGACAAAGGCCTGGTACCCGACCGCGGCGCTGCAGACGCTGATTCACGTCTTCGGCACGCAAGGCCTGAGGTCATGCGAGGCGTGCCGACAGCCGCGGCTGTTCATGGACGACGGCCGCATCGAGCACAACACCGCGGACCTCGGCACTTCGGAAATCCTGCGGCTCGATGAGATGGCGCGCGGCAAGTCGGCGCCAGCGAAGACCGCGGTTTGGCTCGACGAGACTGCCGAAGGCGTCAGCTTCAAAGTCATCGACCTTCGCAACAGCCGCATCTTGATGGCCGAGAACTTCGATCCGACCCTGCTCGAGGCGGCGCGCACCCGAAAGAACCTGTCGCTCGCGAAGGAGCTCGATCGCCGCGCCCGGCAAGACAGCATCACCCACGCGTTCGTCGACATCACCGTGCTGCCCCACCAGCACATCTCGTTCGATTGGACGGAACAGTGGGGCGACACCAACTGCAACCTCTCGGGCTTCACCATCTCGCTGATCGACCCCGTCATCGGCATCGGCGGCGCGTATTACCGGGTGCTGCCCTTCGCGCTGAACCTGATGGTCGGCGCCAAGCTCATCATGAGCGTCCCCACTGGCCTCATTCAGGCCATCTCGCCCGGCAACAGCTTCTCGCTCTTCGACCCGCTCATCACCGGCGTCTTCGTCGCGCGGCTGCCGTTCGGCCGTTCGAACTTCGGCCTCACGCTGACGATCTCGACCAACGCCAAGGTCGGCATCGGCATCTCGCTTCTCAACGTCTCGCTGCTGCCCTTCCTGCCATGACCCGACTTCTTCTCATCTGCCTCACGCTCACCGGCTGCGCGGCACGCAACTACACCTACTACCTGGTCGAGCCCGCGCCCGAGAAGCACCCGGCCCTGAAGGAAGACGGCACGCTGACGCGCCCCTTCGGCTTCGGCTCGACGACGGCGATGAAGGTGCGGTGGAACGACGGGAACCTCATCACCGAGGTCGACATCCCCATGCTCGCGTCGGGGCAGCGCATCGTGGTCGAGCACGCGCCGGGCAGCCGCGATGTGAAGTCGATTCCCACCACGCGCGTGGTGCCCCCGCCCCCGACAGCGGCCGACGCGACGTTGATCGAGGCGTACCGGGCGCGCGGGCTTCGCGTCGATGACACGGCGCCGGAAGTCAGCATCAGCCGCGCGCGCACGCTGATGCAGGAAGCGATGAAGGGCGGCAACTACTCGCTGGCGCTCGAGTGGGCCGAGACGGTGCTGCAACGCTACAAATCGCACCCCGAGTTCCTTCGGGCGAAAGCGTCGCTGCTGCTGATGATGGGCGAGCGCGACAAGGCGATCGAAGTCTACGAGCAGGTCGAGACCATCGAGAGCGACCCTGCCGTCCGCAAGAAACTCGAAGAGCTGCAGAAACAGCAGAAGTAACGAGGGGACCCACGTGCAAATCATCGGCTTCGTTCTGTTGGCGTTCATCGTGTGGCTTGGCTTCACCGACCGTGGCGACACGACGGTCATCTCGGCTTTCGACGGCCACGCGCTGGCGATGGTCATGCTCGGCTCCACTGCCGCGGTCTTGATCAGCAGCAGCGGCACCACCGCCCTTCGCACGCTTCTTTGCTTGCGCGAGCTCATCCCCGGCCTGCGCGTCATCAGCAAGACGACGAAGGAAATGGAGGCCGAGCGCGAGCAGCTGTACGCGCTGTGGCGCGAGGGCAAGCGCAGCGGCGCGCTGTCGATCGCTGAGAAGAGCCGCTTCCCTGCAGTGAAGCAGATGGTCGACCTGATTCTGAACCGGTCGCCCGAGGTCGCGAGCGCGAAGGTGTTCCTCGAGCTGCGGCACGAAGAGCTGATGCGCTGGCAGCCGGCGGTGAATAACTGGGAGATGCTGTCGAAGCTCGGCCCCGCGTTCGGCATGGTCGGCACCATCACCGGCATGATCCAGATGTTCCGGAACATGAGCGCGGACAACCTGAACATCGGCGCGTCGATGTCGCTCGCGCTGCTCGCCACGCTGTACGGCGTCGCCTTCGGCGCAGGGGCAGCGGGCCCGATCGGCCACTTCCTCAACGGGCTGCTCGACGAACGCCTCGGCTTCCTCGAGCGCTGTGAAAAGAGCGTCAACGAGCTCGTCGCGCGCGGCGGGGTGTGAGCCATGCAGCGGCGAACCGCGGGCCATGAAGAGAGCTGGCTGCTGAGCTACGCAGACCTGATCACGAACCTGCTCCTGTTCTTTGTGGTGCTGCTGAGCGCCGCACAGCTCAACAAGAGCAAGATGCAGCAGATCGTAAAGAGCATCTCGGGCGCCGAACAGCCCGCGAGCCTCGAGTCGATTCAAAGGAAGATCGACGAGCAGATTGCGAAGGCCGAGCTGCAGCAGGTCGTGTCGACGAGACTCACCGCCGAGGGCCTCGAGCTGTCTTTGAACTCGGGCCTCGTCTTCGACTCGGGCAAGGCCGTCATCCGCCCGGACTTCGACAAGACGGTGTCGGGGATGCTGCAGACGCTGGTGCCGTACTCGAACAAGTACAACTTCGCGGTCGAAGGCCACACCGACACGACCCCAATGCTGAACGGCGGCAGCAACTGGGATTTGAGCAGCGACCGGGCGATTGTCCTGCGTCAGCGGCTCGAAGACATCGGCATCGTTCGCTCGCGCATCCGGGTCGAAGGCTACGCGGACACCAAGCCGCTTCCCGAAGACCAGCTGAAGGGGTTGAGCCCCGAAGAGCGCCTCGCCCGGCACCGCCGGGTCGTCGTGAGGATCTACTGATGAAGACCCTGCTTCCCCTGCTGCTGCTGCCGGCCCTCTCGTTCGCGCAGTCGTCGGCGACGCCAGTGCCCGAGAAGCACATTCCTTCGCCCGTGCTGATGGACCTTCGGGCCCTCGAGAGCCAGTTCGACCTCTTCTTGAGCCGCGACTGCGCGCCCGAGAAGTGCGTGTCGAAGGGCTGCACCTACCGCGACCACACCGTCGTCGACATTCCGCGCAACAGCTCGCTGCCCGGGCTGGGTCAGCAGGAAGGATTGGGAGCGGTGCCTCCGCAGGAATACCTGACCCAGGCGCGCTGCGAGTTCGCGCACGAGAAGTCGATTCCCGCCAAAGACGTGCAGGCGCTGGTGAAGCGCCTGGAACAGCGGCTGTCGAAGGGCTGGCTGCAGGTCACCGTCTCGCGCCAGGTGCTCGAGCCCATCTCCGCCGCGCTCGCGGTCTCTCCACCTCCGCTTCCTGAGGTTGTGCCTCCGAAGGTCGAGCCGCCGCCTGCTCCCCCGCCTCCTCCGCAGAAGTGGGAATGGGACGTGGCGTTGCGCGAGCTGTGGCTGGGGCTGCTGCCGCACTTCTCATGGATGATTGCGCTGCTGCTCGGAACCCTGGCGACGCTGGCCATCATCTGGGGCGGCCGCCGCCTGGGCACCGAGACGCTCGAAGAAAAGGCGATGGCCGCACAGCTCGCAGCAGGGTTGCTCGGCCCGAAGGAAGAGCCGAAGCCCGAAGAGGAGCCGCCGCCCGCGCTGCCGAAGGAAGACGAACAGCTCAAGCTCGCCGAGAAGAACCTCGAAGAAGGCTTCATCACCGAGCAGCAGAGGTTGTGGAACGACCGGATCGCGCAGGCCGAGCTGGCGAAAGACCAGGGCGGCGTGGTCGAGCTGCTGCGCGCGTGGCTCAAGGCGGGGGAGTTCGCGTACCTCGCGAAGGCCATCTTCCTCTTCGGCGATCGCCTCTCTCTCGCTTTCTCGTCCGACGGCCAACTGGCGAGCCGGAAGATCGAGTTCGCCGAGTACCTGAAGACGTTGGACGAGAAGTCGCTGCCCGTCGACGCTGAGTTCTACCGGGTGCTCAACCACCACGCGATCAGCTCGTCGCTGCTGGCCCAGTCGGACGTCGAGAGCTACCGCAGCCTGAAGGAAGAGTTCGGCGCCGACGGCCTCGCCCACCTCATCGAGAGCCTGCCTCCGCGAAACGGTGCGCTGCTCTTCGCGATGGTGCCCACCGATGTGCAAGCCGAGCTCGCCCGTTCGCTGAAGCCAACGCTGCGGCTGCAGGTCGCGCAGCAGCTGCTGGTCTCGAACCGCATCAGCAATGAAGAACGCCAGCACCTGTTCGAGACGCTCGACAATGCGCGCGCTGGCCTGCCGCTGCAGATGCCAGTCGAAGCCGCGTCGCATGAAATCGTCGACCGCGGCCGCGAGTTCGATGCCGCGGGAGCGCTGTCAGTGCTCGCGACGTACCTCGAGCCAGAAGAACGGAAGGCGCTTTTTGCCGAGGCGCTTCGCCGGGGCAGCGGCATGCACCCGAGCTGGTACGAAGACATCCTCTACCCGGACATGCTGCTGAAGCTGCCGCAGGAGTCGATGACAGACCTGCTGCTCGAGGTCGACATTCGCGGGCTCGCCGGCTGGGTGAGCTCGCAGCCGCTGAGCTGGCAGGACGCGTTTTTGCCAAAGCTGTCGAGCACGCTGCAGAACGCGCTGCGGGCGAATGGCGGCTTCAAGTCCCGGGTGGAACAGCTGCAGCTGGCGCGGCGCGGCCAGAACGAGCTGGTCGGCTCGGTGAAGCGGTTTGTGTCGCGCGGGCAGACTTCCTTCGCCGAGCTGTTGGGCTGAGCGATGAAGAACTTCGGCAAAGCGATGGTGCTGGGCGTACTGGCGATGGTCGGGGCCTGTGGAAAGGTTCCGATCGTCGACATCAACGCCAGCTTCTCGCTTGCCGACGCGACGTGGTTCGAGAACGAACAGACGCTGTTCCTCTTCTACACGGTGTCTGCCGAGCAGGGCTTGAGCGACAACAGCCTGATCGAAGTGACCTGGCGCACCGACGAGCAAGAATTGCCGTGGACACCAGTGGTCAGCCTCACCCCGATTCACACCCACCTGCCGGTCATCTGCGGGCCGAACACGCTGTGCGGCAGCATGAGCCTTCACGTCGAGAAGGTGCCGCGGCAGGTCGGGCTGCGGCTGCGGTACCACCGCGACGGCGAGCCGAACCTGGTCGCTCCGACGGTCTTCAACATCGTCGGCGCGGGGCCCGCCTACTCGCAGCGCAGCCTCGTCGTCTACGGCGTGTTCGACGAGAAGAACGACGTCGTGCAGTGGCGCTCGCGTAACCAGTTCCCCACCCTTCGCAACCAACAGGTCACCGACCTGGGCCTGCGGCGGTGGATGAAGGTCGAAGGGCCGCAGTACGGCGACGTGGCCGCGCCCATCGGCTTCAACCCGTATGGCTACGCGGCGACCGAGCTGTGCCCGCCGGGGCTGACGCCGCTGCCGTGGGCGCCGCTGGAAACCGAGAACCGGGCCATCACGAGCGAAGGGAAGATGCCGCTGGCGGCGTCGGCAGTGCTGGGCGTGTGCGCGGCGACTTTCGTGAAGGACGCCAAGGGCATCTTCCAGGCCGCGGCGATGGCGCGGAAGAACCCCGAGGTGCGGCCCGCGTTTCCTTCGCTGCGCAGCCCGGTGAAGGACAACGTGAAGGTGGGCTTCGTGCTCAAGCCCTGCAATCGGGAAATCTCGCCGGTGCATCTTTCGATGCAGGTGCAGCGGATGTTGCTCGAGGGCTTCCCAGAGATTTGCATCGACGACTTCAAGGATCCGAACTTCGTCGCGGTGCTGGCGACGCGCATTCGCCTCGCGGTGGAAGCAGCGCGCACGCAGGGCAAGGACATGGTGGTCACGCTGGCGGTGCACCACGACGACACGAAGCGTGAGCTGGGAGCGCAGATTGAAAAGGCCCTGGAAGCGGTGCTGCCGGGTGAGCGCGACCGCACCTCGCCACACGTCAGCGGCGCCTTCGTCTTCGACAGCTTCAAGTATTCGATTCAGAGCCAGACGATGCGATCGCTGGTGCTGTGGTGCCCGTCGAGCCTCGACCTTGCGGACCTCGACAAGATTCCCGACACGTCGACCCGCGACTGCCCGCTGGTGCCCGACTTCCCCGACATCATTCTGGGGCCCTTCAAGTTCAGCAACCTGCCGATTCTGCCGAGCCGGCTGCAGTACCTGACCTTCATCGAGAAGTACTCGGTGGCGAGCGCGGGCCGGGTGATCGACTTGAACTTCGTCGCGCCCGAGCGGACGCCGATTTCGCAGAACGTGCTCGTCGGCGACTTCGGCGTGGCGACGTTCTTCAACAACGAGAGCTTCAGCGCCGAGCCGTCGCACGCGTTCTCGTACTGCCAGGGAATCGATGACCCCGCGGTCGTCTTCCGTTCGCCGATTTTCCCGATGCCGCTGCTGCTGTCGTCGCTGCCCGAGTTCCACGACCTCGCGCCGTCCGACCTCTACCAGGTGGGGTTGTTCTGGCAGTTCCCGTATCTGACGAAGATGAAGTACGAGTTCGTCGTCGCGGGTGCGCTGAAGGTGGCCAGCTTCAAGGTTCCGTTTGGCCCGTCGGTGGTCGACCGCAAGTTGTTCGGCGGCACGCAGTGGGACGACCAGCCGCTGCCCGACGGAGGCATCGCAACCGACGGCGGCACCGCGGGCCAGTTCGACCTCTCGACGCGACTGATTCAGTGCACGCGGTTCTGCGACCACCCGACTTTCCACCAGGGCACCTACAACGTGCTCCAGCCCTTCCGCGGCTCCTTCCGCGCGCAGTGCTTCGTCCCCATCTACCCGCCCAACCCACCCGCCGGTGGAGGCTTCCCCCTTGATCCGTAGTGCCTTCCTCTTCGCGCTGCTCGCGCACACCGTGGCGTTCGCGGAAGACGCGCCGGCCGCGGCGCCCGCTGCCGACCCCGAGCTGCTGAAGCAGGCGGAAGACAAGAGCATCGAGAAGTACCGCTCGCCCTTCGAGGCGCTCAGCGAGAGCACGATTGGGCTCGCGTCGCGGTCGGTGCTCTTCGACTGGCGGAAGTCGACGGTGCTGCTCGGAGGCACCGCGGCGCAGCTGCTCGAGCTGAACAACTTCTACAGCACCCGCGTGGGCGGCTTCGTCCGGGTGCCTTTCGGGAACCTGACCGCCGAGCTCGCGGTGACGTGGGTGTTCACGCAGGGAAGTGACAGCTCGCAGAAGTTGTCGCTGACGCCGTACCGGCAAGCGGGCCGGCCGCCGCGGCTCGAGATCGACATCAACTTCGCCTACGCGTTGATTGAAGGGGTCGGCACGCCGCGCCTCGGCCTTCTGCCGACGGCCGAGCTGGTGTTCTCGGTGAACGCGGGAATCCGGTACCTGTACTACCCGAACGCGCTGGGCAGCTCGACCGCATTGGAAGTGACGGGGGCAATCTTCGCGCCGAAGATTACCCAGCGGGAAATCAACTACCTCGAGCGGGTGCGGCTGCCGGGGATGCAGGTCGATGGCCAGCGCTATGGCGTGATGGCCGGCTTCTCGATGCAGCTCTACTTCCGCACGGGCATCTTCTTCGAGCCGCGGGTGATGGTGGCGATTCCAGTCTTCGCGGCGGCGACCAGCTCATCACTCGGCTGGTGGTGGGAGCTGTCGGCGTCGCTGGGTATCGCGCTGTGATTTCCGGCCTGGTGCTGGCAGTGGTGCTGTCGGCCAGCGCGGTGGCGGAAGAACGGCCTTCGAAGCAGACCCTGCTCTTCTTCAACGCGCGAACGTCGCTGCGGGAAGGCCGGCCGAACGAGACGCTGAAGCTGTGGCTGTTGCGAAACAGCGTCGCGAACCAGGGCTTCGTCGGTGAGCATGACGAAGAGTTCCGTTCGGTGGTGTGGGCCGCGCTGGGAAGCCTGGGCCTCTGCCAGGACGGCTACCCAAAGGACCTCGAAGGCGGCGCGGGCCTCTGGCCTTTGTCCGTTCACAACTGGGTGCTCTTCGCGTCGCGCGGCATTCCGCCCGGGGGCCGCAACCCGTGGGATGCGTTCGAGGCGGGAAGGCAGCAGCGGAAGATTTCGCTGCACAGCGTGCTGTCGACGGCCGAGCTCAAGTCGGTGACGTTCTTCCGCACCTCGTGCTTCATGCCCGAGACGACGTTGATTGGGCTGGGCGTCTCGCCGTCCATCGACCTCACCGACAAGCTGTCGACCGGGCCGTTTCTGAAGAAGGCGCTTCAGCTCTCTTTGAAGACCCTCGTTCGCGAGAAGGTGCAGAGCGTCAGCGCGATCGAGGCGCGCATCTTCGATCTCGATCTCGCGATGGCGAAGTTGATCGAGAAGCGGGCGAAGCGGGCGGGCTCGGCGGCAGCGGCGCGCGCGAAGAAGCTGGGCGTCAGTGACCCCGGAGCGGAGGAAGCGCGGGCGCTCGCCGAACGCTGGCCCGAGAACTCGACCCAGGCGGAGTTCTTGAAGAAGGCGCTGAAGTGGCGGCCCGACGAGTGGCTGAACCTGAACCGGGCTCGCCGGCTGTTCCTCTTCGCGCAGGCACGGCCGTTCGCGACCGAAGCGACGCCGATGGACGGCATGGTGCTGTCGATGATTGACGCGATGGTCGACCGCAACGACGGCGCTGAAGTCTCGGCGTGGATGGGGAACTACGAGGCGAAAGACGTGCCGGCGCGGCGGCTGCTGCTGACAGGCGGCGAGCGCGGCAAGCGGCTGCTCGAGATGGGGCCCGAGACGGGGTTCACCGAGCGGGCAACGATTGCGCTGCACCGCGGTGTTTCGTTTCTAGAAGCGGGCGACTTGCTCGAGGCGCTGCGGGCTTTCGCGTACGCGATGTCGAAGGCGGAAGAGTCGCGCGAGTCGGCGGCGGTGATGGCGCTGGCGCGGCGGTGGGTGTCTTTCGTGCTGTCGCGCTACGAGACCAACGAGCAGGTGATCGCGACGCTGAAGGCGCTGGTGCCAAAGCAGGAATACAACGCCGTCATCGAGGACCTGGTGTGGCGGGCGGCGCTGCGCGGCGACGAGAAGTCTTTCGACCTGGTGGTGGCGAGCCTGCAGCGGGGCAGCGCGCTGGACGCGCGGGTGGCGAAGCTGCGGTTGCTCGCGCAGGGGAAGCAGGGGCAGCTGGCGACGATGATGCGGGACGCGACGACAGATGAGCCGCACTTGACGTTGCGGTTGGCGCGGCAGCTGATCGAGAGGCTCGAGGCGGAAGACGTCGACGTGCGGCGCGGGAACATGCCGCTGCTGAAACAGTTCGGGCAGATCTTCGATTCGTTGTTGAACACGAAGGGCAATGCCAAGGCGCAGACGCGGGCGGCGGAAGAGCTGGTGGGCCGCGCGCAGGGAATCCTCGGAGGCTTGAGCGCCTTCGACACGACGACGACGGGCAAGGCGCGCGAGCTGTCACCGCGGCACGAGACTTTCGCGGGGAACATCCGGCTCGCTCCGTCGGATCAGCTGCCGTGGCCTTTCGACCCGCCGCAGGTCGCGGCGCCTTCTGCGTTCACTCCGCTGCTCTTGAAGCCGGTGGAGTGGCGCGACGCGAAGGGCGCGTTGGTGTTCGGGTGGAGGATTACCGATTGAGCCCGGGCGAGCTGCGCGCGGCGATGAAGGCGCGCAAGAAAGAGCTGCGGGCGGCGGTGCGCGTGATGAAGCAGCAGGCGCGCGAACGCACGGCGCAGATTCCGGCGGTGAAGGAAGCGCGCGCACGGCGGCGGCGGATTCTGCGCAACCTCGGCGTGGTCATCATCCTGCTGTTGTTGATGCTGATGCGCTGCGAGTGTGGTCCGGGCGTGCCACCGGCAGTCGAGCCGAAGGTGGTCGAGAAGATCGAGGTGAAACCGAAGAAGAAGGTGGTGGTGAAGGTGGCGCCGAAGAAGCCGCTGGATGGCCAGGGCACGAAGACGAACCGCGGGGCGCTGGGAGTCGGGGCGCCTGCTCCGCCGACGTGGATCGACGAGTTCCAGCTGCAGGTCGCCGCGCGGAGTCCGCGCCTCGCGTTGTGCTTCACCGGCGTCGAGAGGCCCGGGGCGATCCGCTGGTCGACGTCTGTGAATCCCACCAGCGGCATCGCCGCGGATCACGAGTTCGAGCCCATCGGCGTCAGCACCGAGCTCACGCCCGTGCAGCAGGAGTGCATCGTGAAGGTGCTTCAGAACCCCGCGTACAAGCTCACCGCGCCCGAGAAGGAAGGGTTGCCCAACCGCGTCAGCCTGGTGATCGAGTTTTAGGGGGCTCCGTTCATCCGGAAGAGCAGTCGAGGGATGAGCATCCGCAGAGCTTGGTACCGACGGCCGGCGTTTCGTCGTCAGCCCGGAAATCACCTGGCTTTGCGCTCGCAGGAGGAAGCAGTCGACGAGCGCGCCTGCTTCAAGGCGCCGGCTCCGCGGCCGGCGGCGGAGGCGCGACCGGCCCCGCTGACGGCTTGCAGCTGCACCCAGGCCCCGCCTCCTCACAACATGCCGAGCTGCAGTCGGGCAGCCTCGGACATGCGGCTCTGGTCCCAGGGCGGCTCCCAGACGATTTCGAGCTCATCCGACGCACCCTCACCAGAAGGACACGTTGTTGGGTTCTGCCACCCCGCCATGACCTGCGGGCGGCTACAGCCTCGAGCTCTGGCCATCCTTGATTGGACTTGCTGGGCTCGCAGGCTGTGGGCCCTGCGAGGTGGGGTCGCTGACCGCCCTCCACGTCGCAGCCGGGCTCTCATCGGGCCGGGTGTTGTGCCTGCTTGGTGATGGTGGAGACGTTTCCCTTCAGGGCTTGCGTGCGAGGAAGAAGTACATCGGCGTGAAGATGCCCAGGTCACCCGCCTCGACTAACGCGCGCTGAGCCAGCCGCAACACGCCATGCGCGTCGACGGTTCCCTTCGGGCTCACCTTCAGCGCCTCGAGCACGCGGACAATCTGGTGGGTGAGGAACGCGCCCGTCCGGCTGTTGCGAAACCCCTGCACCGAGATGCCGCTCTTGAGCGGCAGATGCCAGGGCATCTGCGGGTGACTGTCGCCGAGCATGTCGCGCGACTCGAGCACTTCGAACCCGACGTCTTTGAGACTCTGCAGAATCTCCGGGGTCGAGATCAGGTTCGGCAGCGAGTCGCCCTTTTCGACTCCGAGCTTGATCCGGTTGTGCTCGGCGTTGCTTGGGTCGTACTTGTCAGTCATGCACCACTCGTAGCCGCCGAACAGCGAGCCGCTCTTCAGCACCCGAAAGGTCTCGGCGAACGGGCCGCGGCGATCGCCGGCGTGGCAGCACGCTTCGATGGTGTAGGCCGCGTCGAACTCCTCCGCCTCGAACGGCATCTTCAAGAAATCGCCGTTGGTGAGCTTGCAGGTCCGCGACAGCCCCGCCTTCTCGTTGTGCTGGGTCCCGCGCTTCACCTGGTATTTGTTGATCGTGAGGCCGTTGATGCTGGCCCCCGACACGCGCGCGATGTTGCGCATCGGCCCGCCCACGCCGCAGCCGACGTCGAGCACCTGCATCCCCGCCCTGAGGCCGAGGCGAACCGCGAGGTGATGCTCGTGACGCACGATCGACTCACGCAACGTCTCGCCGAGCTGGCGGGGCGCGAAGTGAAAGCTCTGCCCCCAGCCGTACTCGTAGAAGTCGGTGACGAGGTCGTAATAGTCGTTGGTGAGAGACGAGGCGTGCGCGCTCCGCGCTGCAGCGTCGCTCGAGTCGAACATCTCGCTGTAGGACTTCACCACGCCCTGAACTTCCGTCTCGCGCAGCGCGCCCTGAAACACTTTGTTCAGCATTGGGCCCGCGTACCCGTGCCACGCACCGAAGTCACGATCCGAAGTCACGATCCGAACCGGGCTGTGGGGGCGCGCAGAATGGGCTGTCGGGAGATCTCGAGCGCCGGGTCCCGGGCTCCGCCACGCCGCTGAACGTCAAGCTCGAGGACTGCGCCCTCGGACGAAGAATCAGCGCGGCGACGCGGCGAGTCGCACCCGACGAGCAGGGCCGCTTCATCCCAGCGACGTGCGGCCCTTCGCTGCGCCGACGCTGCGACCCTGCAAAGGGTTCCGTGCGCGGAATTGATTCTCGGGTCGACGGCTCACGACCAGAGAGGCGATCTGCCCGCCGGCAACTGCGACATGGGTGGGGCTTCAGGGCCGACGCGCGATGCGACCCACCGCCCGCTTGAGCAACTCAGCGACAGCCGCTACGCGCGGGACCTTCATTCGCCCCTGGGGGCTGACAATCCACACCGAGATGGGCGCGAGGCCCCACCCCGACAGCACACGCTCCAGCGTGCCGGCCTGCTCGGCGCGGTGGACCTCCTCGTGGGGCCTGAGCCCGACGCCCAGGCCCGCGTACAGCGCCTCGCCCTGGAGCTGCGCGTCGTTGCACTCGAAGGTGCCGCCAATCGAGGCGTCCACATGCCGGCCTCGCTGGCTCACGAGTGGCCAGCTCGTCTCGCGGGGGTGCGCCAGGGTTCGGATGCACTGGTGCGACGCAAGGTCCTTCGGTGACTGCGGCCTGCCCCGTGTGTCGAGGTAGTTGGGTGCCGCCGCCATCACGTAGCTTGCGACCTCGATGCGCGTGGCCACAAGCGAGCTGTCTTTCAGCTCGCCTACCTGCACGGCCAGGTCGAAGCCCTCGGTGAACACGTCGGCGTTGTCGTCGACTACCGCGACCTGCAGCTGAAGTCGCGGCGCCGATTGAAGCAGCCGTGCCATCTCTGCGCCCAGCCCTACGCCAGCCAGCGCCGAACGCACCGCGACGCGCACCCGCCCCTCGAGCGAGGTCGCCCTGGTCATGGCCAGTTCGGTGCGCTCGACCAACTCGAGCAGCGGCCCCGACTGCTCCATGAAACGCTCGCCCTCTTCGGTGAGCTTGAGGGTGCGTGTGGTGCGATGCGCGAGGCGAACCCCCAGTGAGCGCTCGAGCGCAGCCAGGCGCTGGCTCACCCGGTTCTTGGTGCCTCCCAGCACGCGCGCAGCAGCGGTGATGCCTCCAGAGGCGACAACCTGGCGAAACACGCGGACATCTTCAATCGACTCAATGGGCACCGGTCGACTGTATCGAAGGACATTACAGTCTGTCACCGATGTCAGGGGTTACCAGCGAGGGCCCCGTGGCTACTGTGGCTGCGTGCCGAATCAGCGGCACCCCATCGATCCCCTCTGAGGAAACGCCATGAACGCTCCCCTGAAGCTCGACGTCCGCGAGACCGCCATTCCCACGCAGAGCCCGCTGCAAATCGAACTGCGCTTCGACCTCGAGGTCGCCCCCGCGGTCGCGTTCGACCTGGTCGCCAACCGCCTGCCGGAGTGGTTCTCCACCATCCACTCAGTGCAGTGGGACCACTCGAAGTCGACCACGGGGCCGTCGACCGCTGGAGCCTGCTCGGAGCGCACGTGTAATTTCGGAGGCAAGGTGCTGCGCGAGGTCATCATCAGCTTCAAGCCCGGGCGCGGCTACACGTACCGCGCAGACCTTGGCCGGAGCTCCATGAAGATGCCGCTCGAGGGTCACTTCGGCTCGTTCGAGCTGGAGGCCATCGGCACCGGGACGCGCGTCACCTGGCGGCAGTACTTCAAGCCAAAGTGGTTCGTGCCGGGCGCCATGCTGCGGTGGCAGATGCGCGACAAGATGATGCGGCCCGCCATCGAGAAACTGCTCGCCCTGTCCGGCCGCCTGGCCGAGAAGATGCCCGCCTGGCCCGAGCGTTCGCCGCTCGAGCGCGCCCGCCGCTCGCTCCTGGCCACGCTCGGCTGATTTCCCATGGCGGCGAGATGTTTTCGGGCGGCGACAGGCGAACCCGCCCGGTTGCGCGTATGCAGGGCGGTATGTCCGTCTTGCCTCGCCGGTTCGTTCGTCCCGCGCTCCTGCTGCTCATCCTCGGAGGGCTGTGGGCGCTGGCGGCGAAGAGCGGCGTCGCCGAGGGGCTGACCGCCGCGCGGGTGCAGGAATGGGTGACGGGGGCGGGCCCGCTGGGCGTGGTGTTGTTCTTCGTGGCGTTCTCGGCCGGCAACCTGGCGCAGATCCCCGGAGTCATCTTCATCGTCGCCGCGCGCCTCGCCTTCGGCCCGTCCGTCGGGCTGCTGGTGGCCTACGTCGGAAGCCTGGTCGCGGTGAGCTTCACCTTCGCCTTCGTCCGGGCGGTCGGCGGCAAGCCGCTGGGTGAGCTGACCTTCGGCCCCGCGCGACGGGCGCTGGCGCGCCTCGAAGAACACCCGGTGCGGACCATCGCGGTGCTGCGCACGGTGCTGCTGCTGGCGCCGCCGCTCAACTGCGCGCTGGCGCTCACGCCGGTCCGACACCGCGACCATCTGTTGGGCAGCGCGCTGGGGTTGGTGGTGCCGGTGGCCGTCGTCGTCTTCCTCTCGGAGTTCGCGCTCACCCTGGTTCGCAGTTTCCTCTGAGCAGCACGCAGATCTTCGCCAGCGCGCATCGGGCCTGTGCCTCGCTCGTTCACGCAGCACTGGCCCGCGCGCGCGCGACAACCGGAGCGGCTGAAGATGAAACCAAGACCGCGAAGACCGTGCGGTGCGGCAGAGAACCGTGGCAGCGCTCTTGAAGAGCGACGCCTCAGAGGAAGTTCTCGACCGAGAGGTACCGCTCGCCGGTGTCGTAGCAGAAGGTGAGGATCCTCGAGCCGGCGGGCAGCTCCTTCAGCTTCTGGCGGACGGCGTCGAGCGACGCGCCGGACGAGACGCCGACCAGGATCCCTTCTTCCTTCGCCGCGCGGCGGGCCATCTCGTAGGCGTGCTCGTGCTCCACGGTGACGACGCCGTCGAGCAGCTCCTTCTTCAGGTTCTTCGGGAGGAAGCCGGCGCCGATCCCCTGGATTGGGTGGGGGCCAGGCGCACCGCCGGAGATGACGGGGGACTTGGCCGGCTCGACCGCGAACACCTTCAGCTTCGGCCACTTCGGCTTGAGGATCTCGCAGCAGGCGGTGATGTGCCCGCCGGTGCCGACCCCGGTGATGAGCGCATCGAGCCCCTCAGGGAAGTCGGCGAGGATCTCCTGGGCGGTGGTGCGGCGGTGGACCTCGAGGTTCGCCTCGTTCTCGAACTGCTGCGGCATCCACGCGTGGGGGGTGCTCGTCATCAGCTCCTGGGCCCGGGCGATCGCGCCCTTCATCCCGTTGGCGCGCGGGGTGAGCTCGAACGTCGCCCCGTATGCAGCCATCAGCCGTCGGCGCTCGACGCTCATCGAGTCCGGCATCACCAGCACCAGCGGGTAGCCCTTCACTGCGCAGACCATCGCCAGCCCGATTCCGGTGTTGCCCGAGGTCGGCTCGATCACCACCGAGTCCCGGGTGAGCAGCCCGCGCTTCTCTGCGTCTTCGATCATCGACAGCGCGATGCGATCTTTGATGCTTGCCCCAGGGTTGGCGCGCTCGAGCTTCATCCACACTTCGTGGGTGCCGAACAGCCGCTGGAGGCGGACGTGAGGGGTGTTACCGATGGTGGCGAGGATGTTGTTGGCGCGCATGGGCTTCTCCGGGGGCGGTGAGGCTTGATTTAGATCATGAACTCGAGGTCTGCGGCGTCGCTGCGGTTCGCGCGGGGCTTCACCTCGCCCGCCCGGTTGACCACCGAGAACGGCGGTACGCTGTGGGTGAGCCAGGCGTTGCCCGCAACCACACTGTCGTGGCCCACCACCGTGTCCCCGCCAAGGATGGTGGCGCCGGCGTAGATCACCACCGCGTCTTCGATGGTGGGGTGGCGCTTCACGTCGGCCAGCTCCTTCTGCACGGTGGCCGCGCCGAGCGTCACGCCCTGGTAGAGCTTCACCCCGTTGCCGATGACGCAGGTCTCTCCGATCACCACCCCGGTGCCGTGGTCGATGCAGAAGCTGCGGCCGATCTTCGCCCCGGGGTGGATGTCGATCCCGGTCTTCTCGTGGGCGAACTCGGTGAGGATGCGAGGCACCAGCGGCAGCCCCTGCTGGTGGAGCGCGTGGGCCATCCGGTAGGTCGCGAGGGCGAGGAAGCCCGGGTAGGTGAGGATCACCTCGTCGACGCTCCGGGCGGCCGGGTCGCCCTGGCAGATCGCCTCGGCGTCGCGGGTGAGCTGCTCGTGGATCGCCGACAGCTCGCCGAGGAAGCGGGTGGCGATCCCCGGCGGAACGGCGTGGGTGGGGGTGAGCGCGCCGATCAACTCTTCCAGCGCGCCCTCGACCTGGAGCAGTTCGCCGCGCACTCCGCCTTCTCCGCGGACGACCTCGGGAGCGAAGTGGGGGAAGAGCGTCGCGAGCGCCTTGCCTGAGAATTCGTGGGCGAGCGAGCGCACCTGTGAAGGGAAGCGGTAGGCGCGGCGCGCCGCGACGAGGCGGTTGATCAACTCAGGTGGGACGTCGGCCATGGGCGAGGCACTTAAGCCCGCCGCGGGCAGAACGCACGAGCCTCGACGTTCGGTCAGCGACTGAGGCGCCTACTGCTGCTGGTCTTTCGAGGCGGGGTCGCGGGTCTTCGTCGAGCCCATCGCAACGTCAATCCACTTGTAGCTGATGCCGAAATTCTTGGTCGAGTCGGCGAAGTGGTGCGCCATGTGGTGGCTGCGCTGCGCCCGGCCCCACGCCGTCATCGGCTTCCGGTTGTGGGTCGACCAATGCGTGAAGTCGTACCAGAGGTAGCCACACAGCAGCCCTTCGAAGAAGGGCAGCGTCGCGTCAGGCCGGCCGAGCAGGTAGAGGCCACCACCAATCAGAACGGCCAAAGGCAGGCTGGCGCCAATCGGCATCACCAGGCGGGTGTCATCGTCCGGGTACTTGTGGTGGTAGCCGTGCACGATGTCGTGCAGCCGGCGGGTGAAGGGCGAGTTGCCTTCCCAGTGGAAGAAGCTCTTGTGAAGGAAGTACTCCATCAGCTGCCAGCCGACCCAGCCGAGCGGGAAGAACATCGCCGTCATCAGCAGGGTGGTGACGCCGGTGTAGAGGCCCCAGGCGATGAGCGCGACCGCGACGGGGATGTAGAGAACGAACGGGGTGGCCGGGTGAACCTTCGAGAAAAACTCGAAGAAATTGCTCTCGAACATCCGACCGCGCTCGTGCCTCAGGTAGTCCTTCATGCGAGCTGTCTTACCGAGGGGGTGCCCCCAGTTCAAGAGGGCTTCGGTTCGCCGGGGGTGGGGGGTTTCGGCATCCCCGTCAACAGGCGGGTCGCCTCGACCCCAATCGGGCCGTCTGGATCCAATAACCTGGCCTTCTCGAGCGACGCGCGCGACGCCAGCAGCTCGCCCTTCAGCTTCCGGCCCACGCCCAGGTTGAGGTGCACATTCGCGTTCTCGGCGTCCATGTCGAGCGCCTCCTTGAAGAGGTCCAGCGCGCGATCGAGCTCGCCCGACAGCAGCGCCTCTTTGCCGACCTGAATCTTCTTTTCCGAGTCGTTGACGAGCTCGACCTCGAGCACGGTGCGGCCGGCGAGGTTGAAGACGAGCATGCGCAGCAGGCCGGCCCAGTAAAAGGTGGCCCCTTCGACGGCGGCGACCGCGGCCAGCGGCAAGTCAGGCAGCAGCTGCTTGCCGCGGAACTTGAAGCGAACCTTGGTGTAGCGGCCACGCTTGGCCCAGATGACGACCTGGTCTTTGAGCTTCCCCAACGACTCCTCGACCTTCTTCGGGTCGATTTCGAACGGGAGCACGCGGTCGTTGCTCGTCTTCGACACCGCCTTTGGCTCGACCTTCTCGAAGCGATGCACCTGGATTTTCTTCTTCGTCGAGGCCTTCGGCTTCTTCGCTGTCATTGGCCATAGGCTAGCATCGGAGGTCAATGGCCCAGCAGAGCATGTACACGGAGTCGCTCCGTGCGTTTCTCAAACCGGTGCTGCACTACCTCGATGACGAGAGCGTCACCGAGATCATGATCAACGGCCCGACCGACATCTGGATCGAACGGAAGGGCAAGGTCAGCAAGTCCGACGCAGTCTTCTCTGAAGAAGGCCTGCTCGGAGCAGCCCGCAACATGGCCCAGTTCGTCGGCCGCCCGCTCACCGACGAAAGGCCCCGCCTCGACGCGCGCCTTCCTGACGGCAGCCGCATTCACGTGGTGCTGCCGCCCATCGCGCGCAAGGGCACCACCATCTCGATCCGCAAGTTCTTCAAGGACAAGCTGACGGTCGACCGCCTCGTCTCTTTCGGCTCGATCGTGCCCGCGATGGTGCGAACGATTGAAGCCGCAGTGCTCGTGAAGCTGAACATGGTGGTGTCAGGCGGTACTGGCTCGGGCAAGACGACGCTGCTCAACGTGCTCTCGAACCTGATTCCGAAGGAAGAACGCATTCTCACCATCGAAGACTCGGCCGAGCTGCAGCTGAACCAGGAACACCTGGTGCCCTTCGAGTCGCGCCCGGCCGACAAGTTCGGCAAGGGCGAAGTGAACATGGGCATGTTGCTCCAGTCGGCCCTGCGTCTGCGCCCCGACCGGATCGTGGTCGGCGAAGTTCGCGGCGGTGAAGCGTTCGACTTGATGCAGGCGATGAACACGGGCCACGGCGGCTCGATGGCGACGGTGCACGCGAACACCCCGACGGACACCCTGCGGCGCCTCGAGTCGCTGTGTCTGATGAGCGGCGTCGAGCTGCCGATGGTCGCCATCCGCGCGCAGGTGGCGTCAGCGATCAACTTCATCGTCTGCTGCGAACGTCTGCAGGACGGCTCGCGAAAGACGATCGCCGTGTCGGAAGTGCTGCCGCTGAACGAGAAGGGCGACTACCGCACCCAGGACCTCTTCCTCTTCGTGCCAGTGTCGAAGGACGAAGACGGCAACATTCTCGGCTACCACGCGCCGACGGGAATTCTGCCGACGTTCCTCGCGAAGGCGCGCGCGTACGGCTTCACCGACTTGACCGAAGAGTTCTTCGACCCGGCGTTCTACGGAATTCCGCCGCCGCCGCTGCTGCACGGCGTCGGCGAATCCGTGCACATTCAGTGGGTGAAGTCGCTGAAGCACCGCGAGAAGCACCAGCCGGATCCAGACAACTTCGCTTCCGACTGGCGCGACTTCGAAGAACGGCTGCGCGACGAAGCGAAGGGGCGCAAAGCGGGCCAGAAGATTCCGATTCCAGGCTTCTTCAACGTTCATCAGCTCGCGCAGCAGGGCGATGCGGTGTCGGCTCCCGCGCCTGCGCTGGCAGCAGCGAAGCCGAAGCCTTTGTCCGCGGGCCCGGTGCCGCAGGCGTCGAACCTGCCTCCACGGGCGACGCGGCCCCCGTCGAACTCGGCGGCGCCCGCAGCGGCGCGGCCTCCGGTGAGCCAGGACGACAAGACGCCGCCGCCGACGCGGAACCCGATGCTCGCGCGAAGGCCTCCTGCCGGCGATGGCGATGACACCGGCCAGCGGCCCGCGCACCAACCCGAAGAAGCGAAGGTCGAGATTTCCGAGTCGCTGCTCGGCGACGATGGCAGTGAAGAGACGAACGCCCGCGCGACGTACCCGCCCCGGCCTGTTGCCCGGTCTCAGGGCTCGACCGTTGGGCGTCCTCCGACCGCGCGCCCTGCTGGAGCGCCGCCGACCAACCGGCCGCCGATCAAGAAGTAGGCGGGCTACTCGGTTCGCAGGCAGGCGACGGGCTGATTTCTCGCGGCGATGCCCTCGCTCTCGGGAATCAGGGACACCATCTGCAGCCGCAGAATGACCTGGTCGCGGGCCTGGCGAATCAGCGTCGGGTTCTGGCAGTTGCGCATCTGGTCCCAGTAACCGTTGGGTGGCAGCGCCAGCGCGTACTCCGCAATCTCGGCGAGGTTCATGTCGGCCAGTGGCTTCTTGAAGAGCGCCCGTGCGCCGTCTTCGACGCCGATGATGCCGGGCGCGAGGCGAATCGAGTGCAGGTCGTAGGCAATCAACGTGTCCTTCTTCAGAAACCGGTGAATCTTGTGCGTCGCGACCGCCATCTCGAGCGAGCCCTTCGCTCCGATGCGGTAGCTCAGGTTCCCGCCGAACAGCTGCTCGCACCAGCCGTCGCCCGGGGGCTCGATGTTGATGAGCCCGAGGAACTGGCGCTTCGTCCACGGGTAGCCGTCTTCGCGCGGGCTCTGGAAGTACGTCGGGCAGCCGCGCTCGGTGATGTAGGCGGCGACCAGGTTCTTCGGCAGGCGCGCGAAGTCGGGGCGCTTGAAGTCGATGGGCTGCTTCGACTTGTCGAACTGGCCCATCAGGGCGCTGCGGCGCTCGCTCTCGATCGACTGTCGCAGCAGCCGTTCGAGGTCGAACTCGCTCTCGAGCTGGGGGAGCTTGGTGCTCGTGTAGAGGTAGATGATGGGCGTGAGCACCACCAAGATGGCGGCGAAGACGACTCCAATCCAAAGAAACGCCCGGAGGTTGCGCACTGGTTCAGAGCGTATCCGCAGTGGTACGACCTCGCCATGAATGCAGCGCGCGTCGCTGACCTGTCAGACGCTGGCGAAGGGCTGATTCACCTCACGCTCGAGATGCCACCCGAGGTCGCCAGCTCTTTCACCCTGCCCGGCCAGTACCAGGAGCTCGCGATCGAAGGCCACGTCGCCAAGCCCTACGCCATCGCTTCCGGCCCCGGGCGCGGCAACCGGTTCGAGTTTCTCGTGCGCCGCGGGTTCCCGCTGGCCGATGCGCTGGGGAAGCTGAAGCTCGGCGACCCCGTGCATGTGTCGCTCGCCCTCGGCCCCGGCTTCCCGATGGACGCGGTGCTGGGCAACGACCTGCTGCTGGTCGCCACCGGCACCGGCGCGGCGCCGATGCGCGCGGTGATTCAGACGGTGGCGAAGAACCGCATCGCCTTCGGTGACGTCACCTTCTATTTCGGTGGCCGCCATGCCCGCGACTTCGCCTTCGCCCGCGAGTTCCAGGAATGGGAAGAGGCGAACATCAAAATCATCCGCACCGTCAGCGAAGACGTCTCGGAGTGGACGGGGCTGAAGGGCTTCGTGCAGGACCACTTCCAGGGCGTGCGGTGGCCGCAGGCCGCGGCCTTCGTCGTCGGCAGCAACCCGATGGTGCAGGCGGTAACCGCCGAGTTGGTGAAGCGCGGGATGCCCCGCGAACGCATCTTCCTCAACCTGTAGCCCGGCCCGCTTTCGACTAGAGTCCGGCGTGATGTGCAAGGCCGCCCTCCCCTTCCTCCTACTCGCATTCTCTGCGCTCGCGCAGTCGAACCCCGAGCTCGAGAAGGCGAACCGTTTTCTCTTCGACCAGAAGTTCGGCGATGCCGCGAAGGCGCTCGAGGCCGCCGCGCGGGTCCAGGGCAACGGGCGCGAGATGGTGATGCGCATCTACGAACTGCAGGGCGTCACGTACGGGCAGCTGGGCCAGGCGACGAAAGCGCGAGAAGCGTTTCAGGCGCTGCTCTGCCTCGACCCGAAGCGCGAGCTGAACGGCAAATACAACCAGAAGGTCGTCACTGCTTTCAGCGCCGCGAAAGAGTGGGCGAACACGAACCCGCCGCTGGAAATCAAAGCCGCCAAGGCCGCGATCGACGACAAGGGCCGCGTGATGCAGCTCGCCGCGAAGGTGCGCAACGACCCGATGCGCCTCGTGAAGAAGGTCCGCTTCCACCTGCGCTCCGACGAGGCCCGCTGGAGCGAACAGGACTCCGAGCTCCAGGGTGTCTACGCGGCGGCGAACACCGACGCGCAGGGCGTCGAGTGGTGGGCCGAGCTGCTGGGCGAGAACGATCGCGTGCTGATGCTGGTGGCCAACGAGGCGAACCCGATTCGCGAAGGCAAGGCACGCGACAAGGCGCCGGCGTCGGCTCCAGTGGTGGCTGCGGTTCCCGCCGCTGATGCGCCGAAAAAGGAAGAGCCGAAGGTGGCCGAGGTGACCTTGCCGCCCGAGAAGCCAGCACCGAACGTGGTGAGCGATGAGCCCACTGCGCCCGCATCATCGGGTTCGGCGCTGCGGCCGGTGGGCTACGTGATGATGGGCGCGGGCCTTCTGACCCTGGGTGTCGGCACGTACTTCGGGGTGCAGTCGAGCGCAGGCAGAGATCGCATCAACAACGCGGCGCGCGACAGCCAGAACCGCGTCACCGGCATCACGCAGAAAGAAGCGCACGCGCTGGGTCCGCAGTCGCAGTCTCAGGCGATGATCGCGAACGTGCTCTTCGCCGCAGGCGGCGGGGTGGCGCTGCTCGGCGGCGTCTTCTGGATCATCGGCGGCGTGGGCTCGGATCAGAGCGTGACCCTCGCGCCCACCGCTGGCGGTGTTACGGCGAGCGGGCGGTTCTGAGCTCCCACACGACTGCCGACGGATCCGACCGGTGGTTTCCCAGCGGGTTCTGAGGTGTCCACGCGGCGGCGGCGAGCTGGCTTCCGTCAGCTGAGAAGCGGACGCGCCGCACGCCGAGGCCGAAGCGCTCGAGCTTCACCGCGGGCTTCAGGTGCAGCCAGACGGTGCGATCCCACCCGCCGGTCGCGAGCGTCGAGCCATCGGGGCTGATCGCCGCGGTCGAGACGACGCCGTGGTGGCCGCTGAGCTTCTCGAGCACCTTGCCCGTCTCTGCATCGATGCGGGCCCCCGTGTCCCATTCGCGTTCTGGCTCGACCTCGCCGCGCTGCTCGCGGGCGAAGACTTCGGGGCTGCGCTCGGCTCTCGACTCGCTGAAGGCGACGCCCAGCACGCGGCCCGCGGCGTCGAGGGTGAGGTCGTTGGGGAAAGCGGGAAAGGTGAAGCGCTTCGATTCGATCAACGCGCCGCCTCGCGCGGCGGCGACAGTGAACACCGCGATCGTCTTGTCCCAGCCGGCGGTGAAGAGGCGGCCGTCTGTTGCGAAAGCCATCGCACGCACCGACGCCGAATGGGCCTGCACCTCGGTGAGGAACTGCAGCGACGGCGAGAGCAGCGTCACCCGCCCCGACTCACTGCCCACCGCGATGCCACTGCGATGGAACGCGACGCTGACCAGCGGGCCTTCGGTGAGGAACGCACCCAGTCCTTTCCCACTGGCCGCGTCAAACAGCCGCACGCTGCCGTCGCGGCTGACGACGGCGAGCTGCGAGCCATCGGCAGAGAAAGCGACTGCCTCGACATCGAACGCGTGGGGGCCGACGGTGGCCTCACTGAGCTTCCGCGCACCCTCGAAGACCTGCACGTCGAAGGTGTGAAGGCCGAGCCGCGAGACGGCGACGCGCTGGCCGTCAGGCGAGAACTGTGCGTCGTAGACGAAGTCGGTGTCGTTGAGGACAGTGCGCGATCGAAAGGCAGGGTTCGACGCGCAGCCGGCCAGCGTCAGCAGCAGCGCGGCGAACCGCATGCCTGCCCCAGGAGCAGCCGAGGGGCTCACCCTTCGGGCTTGCGGGCGGGCAGCTCTTTGATGCCCTTCGGTTCGATCGAGAGCAGGAACAGCGGCTTCTGCGCTTCGCGGTCGTCGTCGAAGCGGGTGGTGCCGGTCGCTCCTTCGTGGCCCTTCACGGCGGCGAGGCGATCGCGCAGGTCGGCGCGGGTCTTCGGCTGGCCCTTGTCGATGACGCCTTTCAGGATCTGCGCGGTGTCGAAGCCGATCGCGTCGAGCAGGGTGGGCGAGAACTCGCGGTACGCGTCGCGGAAGCTGTCGACGAAGGTGCGGGTCGCCGCGCGCTTGCTGTTCTCATAGAAGCCGTCGACGTAGACGCTGCACATCACGAACTTGCCGCCGCGCTCGATCAGCTCGAACTCCTGGGTCTGGCGGTTGCGCGGAGAGCTCCACGTCGACGGGCCCAGCAGCGTCACCGTCTTCAGCTTCGTCTTGCCCGTCGCCTTCTGAATCTTCTCGAGGTCGCGCTTGTCGCACGCGTTGGTGACGATGTCCTCGACCGCCAGCGCCGGAGCGACCAGCGACACCCGCTGCCAGGAGTCCGGCAACAGCAGCGCTTCGAAGTCGATCACGGGCTCGAGGTCCTTCTTCACCTTCTCCATCGCCTTGCGGCGGCGGAAGTCGTCGAGGCCTTCGGCGTTCACCTCGCGGCGCGCTTCGTTGTACTCGGCGCGGTCTTCCATGAAGAGGCGGCCGACGAGGCTGCGCGCTTCAGGGGTGAAGGTCGTCGCGTCGTGGGCGTAGCTCTCGACGCCGCGAATCGTGCCGCCGCGCTTCTCGACCGCCGTCCAGAACTCGTCCGACAGCTCGACCCCAAAAGGAATGTTCGGGTAGAGCACCGCGAAGGTCTTGTAGCCGAGCGTGCCCATCGCGTAGTCGGCCAGCGCTTCGGCCTGCTGCGAGTTGGTGACCATGTTGCGGAAGACGAAGGGCCCGAGCCTGGTGATGCCTTCCATTCGGGTCAGCGTGACGATCGGAATCTGCAGCTCTTCAGCGACGAGCGCGGCGCGGCGGCTGTCGTCGGCGAGCAGCGGGCCGATGATCGCGATCGCGCCTTCGTCGAACACGAGATCTTCGACCATCTTGCCGGCGAGGTTCACGTCGCCCTGGCTGTCTTTGACGATGACCTCGATGTCGCTGCCTTTGAGCGCGAGGTTGACGCCGCGCATCACGGCTTCGCCGAGCCCCTTGTACTTGCCGGACATCGGCACGACGACGCCGACGACCTTGGGCTTCACGTCCGACCGGCGCGCGATGCGGGCGATCATCTCTTTCGCTTCGGGCGCGTAGGGGCTCGAGGGCGCGTCACGCAGCAGGGCCTTCATCGTCTCGTCGAGCCGGGGCCAGTCGCGCAGGTGGTAGTAGATTTTGCCGAGCTTGAAGGTGAGCAGCGGCCACGCGGGGTGCGCGTGGTTCAGCTCGTTCCACACCTCGGCGATCGAGATGAAGGTGGCGCGGGTCTCGACGACGTCTTCGAGCGCGACCATGGCCTTCTTGCGTTCGTCGTCACTGCCGGCGGCGTCGACGGCCTTGATTGCGTTCTTGAGGGCGTCGCCGGCCGACTGGGCACCCGCGGCGGCGCGGGAGAGCGCGTCCTGCGCGGTCTTCTTGTCGGGGCCGTCGAGCCTATCGACCAGCGCGCTGAGCGTCTGGTACGCGTCGCGGTACGCCTTCAGCTCGAGCGCGGCGAGCCCGGACTTCAGGCGGGCGTCGTTTGCAGACGGGTGAAGCGGGTTCTCGAAGAGCAGCTCGTTCAGCGCCTTGCGCGCGTTGACGTAGTCGCCTTCTTCGAACGACAGAATGCCGGCCTTGTAGAGCGCGTCCTGGCCCGCGGTCGTCTCGGGGTACGCCTTGCGCACCGCGAGCAGCGCCTCGATGGTTTCCTTCTTCGGCTTGCCAGTCTTCACCGCGTCGGCGAGGGCGGAGTCGGCCCTGGCGTCGACCTTCGCTTCCACCCGGGGGCGGTCGTTGCCCTTCGGGTCGACCGCCTTGGGCGGGCAGGCGGTGACGAAGGCGAGGGCGGATAGACACAGGCTGAGGCGGATCGAACGCATAGGCGAGGCGGACTCCTTAACAGCCAGCTGAGAACGCGGGAACTGTGCAACTTCGACTCCGTTCATCCGCTCCGTCTCGTTCGAACTCGCCCTGAGATGAACGGGGCGGGCGTTCGAGCTGAACGAAAGGCCGAAACGTGCCGAAGAGACCAGGGCCATGGATCTTGATGCCGAAATCGTCAGCCATCTGAAGAACAAGGCAGTGAAAGTGCCGCCGTTTCCGGCCGTCGTGATGAAGCTGAAGGGGCTGATCGCGGATCCGGCGCACAACCACGCGCAGGTGGTCGAGGCGGTGAAGGCAGACGCGGTGCTGGCGGGCTCGGTGCTGAGGGTGGCGAATTCGGCTTTCCACCGACGGGGCGACGCGCTGACGACGCTGCATGCCGCGGTGCAGCGCATCGGCGAGAAGGAGCTCGGCCGGCTGGCGCTTGCGGCGTCGATGTCGGAACAGGCGCTGGCGGTGGGTCCGCTCGGGCGGCTGCGGCGCAAGGTGTGGCACGACTCGGTGACGGCGGCGGCGGTGTGCGAGCTGCTGGCGCCGCTGCTGAAGCTCGACCTCGAAGAGCTCTTTGTCGCGGGCCTGCTTCACGACGTCGGCTGTCTCGTCGCGCTCAACACCATCGAAGACATCTTGAAAGAACACCCCGAAGAGCCCGCGCGTTCAGCGTTCGAGTGGTGGAAAATCATCGACCGCTACCACATCGAGCTCGGCATCGTTCTCGCCGCGAAGTGGGACCTTCCCGACGTGCACCGCGACTGCATTTCGCAGCACCACGGCTTCGCGGCGGGTGACTTCACGCGGCAGATTGGCGCGATGGTGGCGGCTGACAAGATCGTCGAGCTGCTCAACACTGGCACCCACGTCACTGCCGACATGCTGAGCAGCGTCGTGCTGTTTGAGAGCGCCGATGACCTGACGAAGCTCGCCGAACAGATTCCCGGGCTCTCGTCGCTGGTCGCGAGCTTCGAAGACGACAAGCCTCCGCGCTCGACCGTGCTCTCGAAAGTTCTTCTCGAGAAGCTGCCTCCGCTGGCGCGCATGGTCCAGCCCTTCAAGATGAAGCTGAAGTCAGGCCTTCAGACCGAGTGCCGCGCCGCGAACGCGAACCGCGTCGTCTTCACCAGCCCTTCCGCGATGCCCGACAACTTCCTGCAGGAGCTTCACATCGACGCGAAGCAGGGCCAGTTCCCGCTGTGGGTCTCGGTCACGCGCTGCACGGCGGAACCAGACGGCAAGGGCTTCGAGATCGAAGCGCGGCCTTTCGCGCTCTCGGGCCCGGCGCTGCGTCAGTGGATCAACGTCTCTGCCGAGCTGAAGGCGGCCTGATTAAACGTTCAGTGCATTGTGATGCTCGATGATCTGTTGGCCGACTTGAATCCGTGGTGGGCGAACGCAGCCGCCCGCACGTCTGCACCCTCTGTCCGGCGAGCGCTTCAGCCGGTGGTGCTCAATGGCTTACGAGGCTCCGACCGCCGTGCCCTGGTGCTGGTCGGCCCGAGGCAAGTGGGGAAGACGGTGTTGCTGCGCCAATGCATCGACGACCTGCTGGATGCGGGCTGGCCTCCGGGAAACATCACCTACTTCGACTTCTCGGACGATCGCCTGACGTCAGTCGTGACGACGCCACGCGCTGTCCTCGAGCAAAAACCGCCGAGCTTCGTTCGGGAACATCGCCGGGCCATTCTTCTCGACGAAGTCGGGCGGGTCGAGGGCTGGGCAGACTGGCTGAAGCAGCTGGTCGATCGAGAAGCGCATCGGATACTCGTCACGGACTCGGCTGCGCACCTGCTTCACGACAAGGGGCGCGAATCAGGGCTGGGCCGGTGGGAAGAACACACCCTCGAGGGCCTCACCTACCGGGAGTACCTCGCGTTTCAGGCGCGCCCGGGCGAGCCGGGGGAACAGGCAGAGAGGCGGCTACCGAACCCGCTCGAAGCCTTCTTGTTCTTCGGCGGCTTTCCGGAACACGTTCACAATCAATCGCTGGCCCAGGTTCGCCAGCGCGTCCGAATCGACATCGCCGATCGCGCGCTTCTCCGAGACCTCCAGCAGACGGGAGTCGATGTTCAGCGGGTTCGCGATCTCTTCGTTTATCTAATGGAAGATTCCGGTTCTATCTTCGATGGCCAGAGCAGAAGCCGGGCGTTGGTGAGAATGGGAGACGACCGGCCCGACAAGCGTTCGATGGAAAAGTGGCTCGGGCTCTTGATCGACACCCACCTCGTCGTCAGGGTCGATCTCTTCGCCACGCAGGCCACCGGAAAGCTCGGAGGTCGCGCCCGCCCGAAGCTCTATGCCGTCGACCAGGGGCTCATCACAGCTTTTGCTTCTACTCCGCGTCCGCTGGGCGATTCTCGTCTGCGTGCTCAGGTGACCGAAGCCGCAGTGCTGCGCGCAATGCGTTCAACCTCGCCGGAAGGCGTCACGTATGCGCGGGAGGTGACGGAAACGGACTTCATCGTCCAGCGGTTCGACGGACGCGTGGCCGTCGAAGTGACCTCCAGCGGCCAGTTGAGGGGAAAGCCCAACGAAGTGCGCGAGCGCTTTGGAAAGGCTCAAGCCACTCGCGCGCTCGTCGTGCACGGAGGCCTCGAGGAGGATGCGAAAGGCACCATCGTGCCGATTCATCGGTTTCTTCTCGACCCCGACAGTTACCTGAAGGGCCGCTGATGGTCGCGCTCGGGGACAAGGAAGGGCAGAAGCTCGAGTTCAAGCGCGCAGACGTGCTCGAGGATCCTGCGAACGTCGCCCGCGAGGTGGCTGCATTGCTGAACACCGAGGGCGGGAAAGTCTGGATTGGAGTCATCGAGGAAGCAGGGGTTGCCGTTTCGATGCAAACCGTCCCGAACCCGGAGGCGGCGCGCAGCCGGCTCCACGATGCGTTGGTGTCGCGCGTCGAGCCGTCACCAACGAACGAAGAGGTGCGCGTCGTCGTGAACGACGGTCTGCTGTGTGTCGAAGTCGACCGCGGAAGGCGCGGCCCGTACGCCTTCCTCGAAAAGTCGATGCGCGGCTACGTCATCCGCGTCGGTGCGCGCCTGCGACCGCTTTCGCTTGATGAGCTGCGCGAGAGATTCTCGAAAGCGAAGCCCGAAAGACCCGGACAAGCAGAAGAGGCGATTGCAGGCTTGCGCGGCCCGCCGCGCGAAAAAAACGACCGAGCCGATAGCGGACTCTTCGTCTTCATCGCCCCTTCCCTTCCGCTCGAGCTGGACCTGCGCAGTCCACAGCTCGAGCCGTTGCTGCGTGCGCCAGAGTCTTCCGGAAACCGGGCCATGGGCTGGAACTTCAGCGGGCGCTTTCACACCCTGAAAGTGAAGTCAGGCGTGGCGATCTGGAAGGCGGACTTTCCAACGCATCAATTGATGATCGACAAGAAAGGTGACCTCGTCTTCTCCGTGCCACTTGAACGTCTTCAGTGGCAGGGCGAAGCGCGCGAGGTTTGCCCGTGGGTGCTGGCCGAGCTCATTCTCTCGGTGTGCCGCCTGTACCCCTTGCTGGCCGAAACGTCGGCGTCCGGACCTCCACCCCAGGTGCTGCTCGCAACGTCGCTGCGTGGAATCGCCACGTGGACCCTGAAGCCTTACTCTCCCAACTCGGCTGGCTACCACCTCACCCCCGCGGGCGAGGCGAACGCGGACCTCGAGCCTCCGCCGTTGTTGATCGATTTCTCAGAGCTGAAGTCGACCCCCGACCGTTGTGGGTGGCGGTTGCTCGAGCAGCTCTACGATGACTTCGGCTTCGGCGCCGACCAGATGCCGCCCGAGTTCAACCGCGCGACGAACCAATTCGTGCTGCCGAGCTGACGAAGGCGGCTTAACCGAACAGCTTCTTCACCTGCTCGAAGAAGCTCTTCGACTGCGGGTTCACGCCTTCGCCGCACGCCCTGGCGAACGCCTCGAGAATCTCGCGCTGCTCGTTGTTGAGCTCGGTGGGCGTCTCGACAGTGACGCGCACGTGCTGATCGCCGCGGCCGCTGCCGTGAAGGTGGGGGATGCCCTTGCCCTTGAGGCGGAAGACCTTCCCCGACTGCGTGCCCTGGGGAATCTTCATCTTCACCTTGCCGTCGAGCGTCGGCACGTCGATTTGCGCGCCCAGCGCCGCCTGGGTGAACGAAATCGGAACCTCGCAGAGCACCTCGTTCTCTTCGCGCACGAACAGTGGGTGCTCCTTCACGTGCACGACCACGTACAGGTCGCCCGCAGGTCCCCCGTGCTCGCCAATCTCACCTTCGCCGGCGAGCCGCACCCGGGTGCCCGCGTCGACGCCGCCCGGAATCTTCACCTGCAGGCTCGTCTCGCTCTCGAGCTTGCCGCTGCCTTTGCAGTTCTTGCAGGGGTCCGAGACGATGGTGCCGCTGCCGCTGCACTGGCTGCAGGCGCGCGCGACCGCGAAGAAGCCCTGGGTGAAGCGCACTTCGCCCGCACCGCCGCAGGTCGGGCACTGGCGCGTCTGCTTCGTCTTCGAGCCCGTGCCGTCGCACACGTCGCAGCGCTTCGGCCGCGGAATCTTGACCGTGACCTCGGCGCCGAAGGCCGCCTCTTCGAAAGAAATCTCGAGGTTGTAGCGAAGGTCGGCGCCGCGGTTGCGCGCCTGGCGCTGACGGCCGCCGCGCTGCCCGAAGATGTCTCCGAAGATTTCGCCGAAGATGTCGTTGATGTTGACGTTGCCGCCGAAGCCGCCCGCCCCACCCCCGAACCCTTCCATGCCGCGGTGACCGAACTGGTCGTACCGGGCGCGCTTGTCGGGGTCCGACAGCACCTCGTAAGCCTCTGAGGCCTCTTTGAATTTCTCTTCCGCGCCGGCTTCGGCGTTGCGGTCGGGGTGGTACTGCATCGCCAGCCTTCGAAACGCCGACTTCATCGTGGCGCCGTCGCAGCTTTTCTCGACGCTTAACACTTCGTAGTAGTCGCGCTTCGTCATGGGGCGCGCGCACATATAACGCAGGCTCCCGCCCGGGCAATCGTGACCCCAAGCATTCCTTCATGGCGCCGGCTGCTCGCGTACGTCCGCCCCCAGCGGATGACCGTCGCTTGCGCCATCGGGGCGTCGCTGGTGGCGGCTGCAGCGGCGGGCGTCTGGGCGTGGCTGCTGGGGCCGTTGTTGGAAGGCCTCGTGGTCGGCACCGGCAACGACGCGCAGAAGTGGCAGCTGCCGCTGGTGTTGGTCGCGGTCGCGGCCGTGAAGGCGGTGGCGACCTGGCTCCACGCGGGGTGGATGCAGCGGGCTGCGCAGTCGGGGCTCGCCGCGCTGCGAAAGGACCTCTACGGGCGCCTGCTGCAGCTGCCGCCGGCCTGGTACGAGACGCGGCACTCGGGCGATCTGCTGTCGCGCTTCACCTCTGACGTGGCGCAGGTCGAGCTCGCCGCAGGGCAGGCGCTGTCGAGCTGGGCGAAAGACGCAAGCCAGGTGCTCGCGCTGCTGGGCGTCTGCCTCTACACAGACGTGCGGCTCTTCGCGCTGGCGTTCGTCGTGCTGCCGCTGATGGTGTTGCCCGTCTCTCGCTTTGCAAAGGCGCTGAAGAAGACGGCGACGGGCAGCCAGGCGTCGCTGGGAAAGCTGACCCAGCTCACCGCCGAACAGCTTCACAACCTGCCCGTGGTGCAGGGCTTTCGCGCCGAGCCGTTGGCGCTGCAGCGCTTCGACGCGGAACAGGCGCGCTACCTGAATGTGATGAAGCGCTCGCTTTTCATCCGCGGTGCTTTCACGCCTTCGCTCGAGGTCCTCGGCGTGCTGGGGGTCGCGGTCTGTGTCGCGGTCGGGACGAAGGCGATCGCGAACGAGCCGGCGCTGGCCTCGCGCCTCGTGTCCTTTCTGGCGGCCGCGCTCTTGATGTACCAACCGCTGAAGGCGCTGGCGGGCACCTTCTCGCTCGTCTCGCAGGGCGTCGCGGCCAGCGGGCGGCTGTTCGAAGTGCTCGACGCAGTGCCCGAGCGCGATCAAGGAGCCACTGCCCAACCGCTGAAAGCCGGCGTCCGCTTCGCCGCGGTGCGGGTGACGTACCCCGACGGGCGCCTGGGGCTCGACGGCCTCACCCTCGACGTGCCGGCGGGCAAGCTCACCGCGCTGGTCGGCCCATCTGGTGGCGGAAAGTCATCCGCGCTCGGGGTGCTGTTGGGCTTCGTCGACGCGGAAGGCGCGACGTGGGACGGCGCTCCGTTGAGGTCCTTCTCGCGCGCCTCCATCCGCGCGCAGCTGGCCTGGGTGCCGCAAGAGCCGGTGCTGCTGTCGGGCTCGGTGCGAGAGAACCTGCTGCTCGGAGTGCCCGGCGCGACAGACGAGGCGCTCTGGGTCGCCCTGAAGCAGGCGCATGCGGAAGACTTCGTGCAGGCGATGGGGCTGCAGGCGCAGGTGGGCGAGCGCGGGTCGCAGCTGTCAGGTGGGCAGCGGCAACGGCTCGCCCTCGCGCGCGCCTTTCTTCGAAGACCCTCGCTGTTGCTTCTCGACGAGCCGACCAGCGCGCTCGATGCGGGCTCCGAGCGCGAGGTGCAGGCGGGCCTCGACGCGCTGATGGCCGGGCGCACCACGCTGGTCGTCGCGCACCGCCTCTCGACCGTGCAGCGCGCCGACCTGATTCACGTGCTGGACGCGGGCCGCTGTGTCGAGTCGGGTACGCATGCGCAGCTGCTCGCCGCGGGCGGCCTCTACGCACGGTTGGTCGCCGCGTTTGCCGGGCCGGTGTAAGAGGGCGGCAGCATGTTTTCCCTTCGTCCGGCGGCGCTCGCGTTTCTTCTTCTCTCGGGGTGCGCGGGTTCGACCAACCGCTGTCTGAACGTCGTGTGCGACAACAACCGCGTCTGCGACCGGACGAACGGTGCGTGCTACGCGGCTGACGCAGGCATCGGAATACCGTGACGGTCTCAACCCCGGCCTTCGCCGAGGTCGCGGTCGGCACCACCCGTGCCGCGTTGCTGAAAGACGGGCTGCAGGCGTTTCCCGCGATGCTGGCGGCGATCGCGGCAGCGAAGAAGACCATCTGCTTCGAGACGTACATTCTTCGCGACGACGGCACCGGGCGCCGGTTCGCCAAGGCGCTGAAAGAGCGCGCGCAGAACGGCGTCGAAGTAAATCTGATCTTCGACGGCTGGGGCTCGGTGATGTCGGAAGAGTTCCTGCTCGAACTGTCGTTGAGCGGGGTGCGCAGCCTCAACTTTCAGCCGGTGAACTTTCTGGGGCGCATCGGCCGGGTCATCGCGCGGCTGAAGCGGCGCAACCACCGCAAGTCGCTGATCGTCGACGGCGAGGTCGGCTTCACCGGTGGCCTCAACATCAGCGACGAGTACGCGGCGGTCGAGCACGGCGGCAAAGGCTGGCGCGACACCCACGTGCGGCTCGAAGGCCCCGCTGCCATCGAGCTCGAGCGCCTCTTCCTCGACACCTGGCGCCGGTACCGGGGCGCATCGCTGGACGAGAAGCGCTACGTGCGGCCGTCTTTCCTGCCGGGCAGGGTGCGGGTCATCGGCAACGCGTTTCGATCAGACCGCAAAGACATTCGCACCGCGTACCTGACCGCGATGGCCTCGGCCGAGAAGACGATTTTCCTCACCAACGCGTACTTCTTGCCGCCGGCCAAAATCGTGAAGGTGATGTCGAGAGCCGCCCGAAGCGGCATCCGCGTCGCCGTCATCCTCGCTGCGAGCACCGACGTGCCCTTCGTGCTGTGGGGCGCGCGCGGCCTGTACCAGCGGCTGTTGCGAGCGGGCGTCGAGGTCTACGAGTGGGAAGGCCGCATTCTTCACGCCAAGACCGCGGTGGTGGACACGCGCTGGTCGACCATCGGCAGCGCGAACCTCGACTCGCTGTCGCTGCGGCAGAACCTCGAGGTGAACGCCGTCATCGACGACGCGACGTTCGCCGAGGCGGTGGAAAGGATGTTCAAAGAAGACCTCGCCCACTGCCGGCGCATCACCCGCGAGTGGATGCGCGAGCGGCCGATTGGCGAACGGCTGCTATCGTGGCTGGCGTTTCAGCTGCGCCGCTGGCTGTAGGGGAGAAGACCCAAAAGTGATCGCCTTGTCTGTCGTGGTGGCGCTGACCTGCGCCGCGGAACCGTCGCACGTCGGAGTGGCCGAGCTGAACTCGACGCCTGCGCTCGCTGCGCTGTCGACGGCGTTGGCGGGAGTGGTGTCGAACGAGCTGCAGCGCATGGGCGCCTTCAAGGTGACGAGCGCGAGCCAGGTGCGCGAGCAGCTGTCGATGGATCGCCAGAAGCAGCTGATGGGTTGCGCCGACGAGGCCTGCAGCGCGGCGACCATCGACCTGGGGTTCGACTACCTCGTCACCGGCAGCGTGACGAAGTTCGAGGGCAAGGAAGCGCAGCCGTACACGCTCGAGCTCGTGTTGTTGAACCAGAAGTCGCGCAGCCGCGAGGCGTCAGAAGTGGTGAAGGGCAGCGACGAGGCAGACCTGCTCGCGAAGGTGTCGCCCGCGGTCGCCCGGCTGGTCGCGGTGGTGCTGAAAGAGCGGTCGGGCACGCTGGTGGTGCGCGCTTCCGAAGAGGGGGCCGTGCTCAAGGTCGACGACGTCACGGTCGGCACCACGCCGCTGACGGGCCGGCTCGAGGTCGCGGGCGGGCCGCACTACCTGAAGCTCGAGAAAGAAGGCTTCGTCGCCTGGCAGAAAGAGGTGCGCATCACTGCGGGCGCGCTGACGGAAGAGTCGGTGCGCATGGTGCCGAGCCCCGACTTCGTGGCGGCGTACGAAGCGAAGCAGCTGAAGCTGCGGGTTGGCGCGTGGCTCACCACGGCGGTCGCGGCCGGCGCCATCGCGGCGGCGATCGCTTTCGAGGCGCGCACGGGTTCGCTGTACGGCTCGGGTGATGCGGAAGGCAGCTTTCTTCAGCTGCGCGGGCAGGTGGCAGCGGGCGACGAGACGAAGCGGCCACAGCTGGTGCAGGTGAAGCAGGAGCTTCAGAACTACCAGTTGTTGACGGGCGTCTTCGCTGGCGTCGCCGCGGTGGCGGGCGTGGCGGCGGTGGTGTTCTGGGTGGTGGGCGACGACCCGCATCGCTACGACGCGTACCGAGACACGGGGCTCAAGGTGAGCGTTGGCGCTGGGCCGCACGGTGGCTTCGCGGTGTTGTCGGGAGGCTTCTAGATGAAGCGGTTGGTTCTCTGTCTCTTGCTCGCTGGATGCTCGCGCGATCTGACCCTGCCTGCCGAGCCCGGGCCGGGGAGCATCTCGGGGCGCGCGGTCTACGCGGTGCCGGGCCAGGCGACGCTGAAGCCCGCGGCGCGGTCGGTGGTGACGTTGATTGGCGCGGGGTTGTCGGCGACGGCGAACCAGGCCGGCACCTTCAGGCTCGAGCCGATCGAGCAGACCGAAGGGCTGCTCCATTTCACTTTCGATTCCGACGGCGACGGCGTCATCGACCTGCAGAAAATCGAACAGCTGTCCGACTGGAGCACGGGGCGGTTGAAGCAGGTCGCGATGGGCGACGTGGTGCTGGCCGAGAACGCGGCGGTGCGCGGCCGGGTGTTGCTGGCCGACAAACCGGGCGTTCGCACTGGCCTGGGTGGCTCGGCGGTGTACGTGCCCGCAGGTCCTTTCGCGGCCGTCACCGCGGACGACGGCTCTTTCACGCTGCCAAACCTGCCTTCCGGCCCGCTCCAGTTCTCTATCTACCGCCAGGGCTACACGCCGAAGGCGCTGGGCACGGTCGTGCTGCGATCGGGCGAGGACTACGCGTTCAAAGACACCACGCTGAGCGTGAGCACCGAGCCGCCCGGCACCGGCGCCATCTCGGGCACCTTCGTTTTCTCTCCCGCTTCCGGCGACCTCGAAGACACGGCCATCGCCTCGCAGTCGGCGGTGTCGATGGCGATTCCAGGCGTGGTGACCCAGCCGAACCTCTTCAAGTTCATGGCGCTGCCCGAAGGGCTCTACACGCTGACCGCGACACGCAACGGCTACACCCGCGCGCGGGTGTTCAACGTGCTGGTGCTGGCGATGAAGGAAGCGACGGTGGGCGCGGTGCTGCTGACGGATGTCCCCGAGGTCGATGCGGGCCAGCCGCCGCTGCTTCCCGATGGAGGCCCGCTTTGCGTCGGCGCGGGCTGTACGCCGTGCACCACCAACGTGCAGTGCGCGCTCAATGAGTGGTGCGACAACAACCTCTGCGCGCCGCAGTGCTCCCCAACGGTCGTGTGCTCGGGCGGGCGCGCGTGTGACAGCGCGACGAAGACGTGCGTGACGCCGTGCACCGCGGGGTGTCCCACGGGCCAGCAGTGCGCCGCCAACATCTGCCGCGCGTCGTGCGATGGCTCTTTCATGTGCCCCGGCGGCTTCAAGTGCGACATGCAGAACGCTTGCGTGCCCGAGTGCGTGATGGAGTCCGACTGCGCGGGCGCCTTCAAGACCTGCGCTGCCGGCCAGTGCGTGCCGAAGGGAACGTGCGGCACCGACCTCGATTGTCCTTCCGCCCAGATGTGCCTCCTCGGGTTGTGCGCGGCGCGGCCGACTGCGAGGTCTGACGGCGGCGCCAGCCCCTTCCTCTGCACCACGGCGTGTCATTGCAAGGTGGGCGAGTGGTGCACGCAGGGCCTGTGTCTGCCGGACGCGGTGCCGACGCGGTACTTCGCGAATGATGGCGACGGTGGCGGCCTGAGCCCGCTGGCTGCTTCCAGTGATTTCACCTCTGGCCTCGCGGCGGCACAGCCGGACGACGTGCTGGCGCTGAAGAACCAGCACCGCTTCTACGCAGCAGCGGGCTACGGGGTGCCGGCGAACCGCGTCACCATCGCCGGTGGCTACGAAGTCTGCGCGCCGCAGCGCTGGGTGCGGTCGGACACGGGGCGCACGACGCTCGCCTCTGACGCGGGCACGGTGGTGAGGGTGACGGGCACCGCCGTGGTGCCGCGCGACGACGTGCGGTTGCGAAGCCTGAACATCGAACAGGCGGCGGACTACGGCTGCGACGATGACGCAGTGGTCGGCTTCAGCACGCGGCGGCTCGAGCTCAGCAGCAGCGACGGCGTGCTGCCGGCGACCAGCCCGTGCTCGCTCAACGACACGAACTCGATTCTCGACTGCACGAACTGCGAAGCGTTGCTGGTGTCGGACCTGACGGTGAAGTCGTCGAACGCGCGCGCGAACAACCTCGCGGGCATCACGCTCAAGAACTCGAGCGGCGTGATTCAGAAGCTGGTCTCGCAGAAGCAGTCGGCGGCGCATGCGTTCTTCGCGATGGTGTTCAGCGAGGCGCAGTCGGGGCCGCTGACGGTGCGGAACCTGGCGATGCCGGAAGTCTCGAGCAGCTCGGGGGCGGTGGGCGTCGAGGCGAGCAACTGCGATGGCCAACCGTTGGTCGTCGAGCGCAGCACCTTCACGTGGGGAAGAACGACGGGCGGCGCGGCGGGCGGCGTCTTCGGGTTGATCAAGGCCGACCAGTGCAACGACGTGCAGGTGCGCGACTGCACCTTCGACGGCTCGATGCTCACCGCTCCGCTCGACCCGGGCAGCAGCGGCATTCACCTGAACGGCGGAGGAGGCGTGATCGAGCGCAACACCATCAAGCTGCCGAAGGCGACGTCGTCGTCGGCGCTGGCCGGCGTCTACAGCTACCTGTCGAGCACCGTGGTGACCGTGCGGGACAACTTGATTCTCGGCGGAGCGAGCGCGCTTTCCGTCACTGGCATTGACATCGACCAGGCGACGGTGCCGACCGTCATCAGCGGCAACACCATCGACATCGGCCCGACGCTTTCGGGCCGCGGCGTTCGATTCAACACCAGCCCGGGCGGTTTTCAGATGACGGACAACTTCAGCCGCGCGCAGGGCAACAAGCTGTGCGGCAGCACGGCGACGGGGCTCGAGATTTCGACCACCTCGGGCGTGATCGAAAGAAACAGGCTGCTGGCGGTGAACGCGAAAACCACCCGCGCGATGGACGCCCGGGGTTCCGTGCAGCTCGAGGTCTACTCGAGCCAGCTTTGGGCGGGACGCGCGGACTGCGCGGGCGAATCAAGCGCGGTAGTGCTGAGCGCCCTCGGGCAGATTTTCCTCGGTGGCAACACGCTCGATGTCGACGCGGACCCGATGACGCAGGCGGAATCGAACGGGCTGTGGTGTCTGGGCGCGCTCGTCGTTTCCGACGGGAACATCGTCAACTCGGGAAAGGCAAACACCCGGTTCATGGTGAAGAGCACGAACCCGCTGTGCGTCCAGCCTTTCAACTACACCCGCACCTACTTCTGGCACGACCACCCGGTGCCGACCGTCATGCCCCTCGACGAGGCGCTGAACATCGTGCAAGCGGATGCGGGAGTCGTCGACGCGCGGGGCAACTACCTCGCCCAGAACGTCTCTCCGTTCGATGTGCTTCAGCCCGACGCGGGTTTGCCGAGGACGCGGCTCGCGGCCGGCTCTCTGGCGGTAGATCGAGGCCGATTGCCGAAGCGGTTGGACAACACCAACCTCTGGCTCGACCTCGAACAGCGCCCGCGGGATGCGGGCGCCAGCGCGGATCTGGGTTGCTGCGAACGGTACTGAGCTAACCGAGCCGGCCCGTGAAGAGCAGGATCAGCAGGATGATGATGATGATGCCGGCCGGCGACCAGCCCGCGTAGCCGAACTTCGAGTGGCCAACACCACCACCGATCAACGAGAGCACCAGGACGATGACGAGGATTGTAAGGAGCATGTCAGAGGTTCACTGCAGCGTTGGGGCCAAGCCCGATCGCTGGGCTGGGCCGCCCGAATCGCGTTTTTGGCATCGTGGCAATCGTGCTCCAGCGCGCCCAGCCGGGACTATTCGCTACGAAACACGAGGCCCGCCGTGCCCACGCCCCACACTTCACAGGCATCGAGGCCTCGAATTCGAGCGATGAAGCTGCTGGATCCGCCAGCGAAAGCTCCAACGGTGCTCCACGACACCCCATTCCACCGGCGCACGGACCCAGTCTCACCCGCGGCGTAGAGGTTCGACACGCTGAAGCCCTGCAGGCCGTAGATGGCGAGGCCCACCTGGTTCTGGCTCACGCGCACCCACGTCGCACCGTCCCACTGGAAAAGGTCGCGGCCTTCGGTACCAGCAAACGCAAGCGTGGGGCTGACCACCGAGATGTCGTTGACGATGGAGTTGATTGAAATCGGCTCGCGCAGCCAGCGGTCGGTGGCAGGGTCGCGCTTCAAGATGATGCCGTTGGTGCCATTGCTGCGGCCGCCGGCGAACTGAATCGCGTCGCCGAAGCCGGCGATGGTCCACAGCTCGGTGACGCCAGCGTCGGTGACGTTCCACTGCTGGAACAAGCCCGCGTCGTCCGGGTCGCTGTGGCGCTGAATGGTTCCTTCGAGTGAGGCGGCGTAGACGACGGTGAGGCCCGCATCGACGTGGCCCGTCATCCCGTAGACCTTGCCCGCATCGGCAGAGCCTGAAAGCTCGGTGCACTGCGGCGTGGGGCCTGGGTCGGTGAAGCGCAGCGGCGCTCCGATGGTGCCGAAGTAGACGCGGCCGTCAGGGCGGGCCCAGCCGGCGTGGTGCTCGCCCGCGCAGGAGGCGCTCGCGGGAATCCAGCCGGCGCCACTGCGGTGGAACAATGCACCCGCGCCAATCAGCCAGACGCTGTTGGGTGCGTAGGGCGCGACGTCGAACCAGGTGCCGCCCATCATCGGAGCCACCACCACTTCTGCAAATCCCCCGTCACACGAACGCAGGCCTGCGTCGACGCCGGCGTCCTCTCCTGCGTCGCTTCCCGCGTCCACACCTGCATCGAGGCCGGCATCGATTCCGGCGTCTTCGAGCCCTGCGTCGAAGCCGCCGTCGCCGCCGCCATCGGTCACCGGCTCAGCGAGCGTGAAGTCGAGCGTCACCACCTTTCCGCCCATCGGGGTTGGCGCCGATTTCACGTCGCGCGCGAGCACCCGCGCATCGCCGCACGCCGGGTGAAGCGTTGCCGTCACGGTGATTGCCCCCGTCCAATCGTCGCCGACGAGAATGCCAAAGCGCAGCGAGCCGTCTTTCGCCCTGCCCTTCAGCGACAGGCTGTTCTCTTTCGTCTGCCCGGCCGGCTTCTCGGCTGACGCGCGCACGCGAATGCACGCGTCCGACCCACCGACCAGCGCGTACCCGACGACGGCCTTGAAGCCCCCACCCGAAGTCGAGCCGCACGAGAAGAGAATGGCGCCGAGGGTCAGCGCGAGAAGACGGGTCACGCGCGGCAGTGTCTCACGGGTCAGCCGCGAACGAACACGGTGCCGCGGCTGCCGGGGTCCTGCGCCTCGTCGAGAATCGCCGAGTCGGGGTCGAGGCCCACGATGTGAATCGCGTCGATGCCTTCCTGCAGCATCGCAAGGCTCTCTTCCACCTTCGGAATCATCCCGCCGACGATGACCCCGCTGGCAATCTTGGCCATCGCCTCTTCCGGGGTGAGCCGCGGAATGCGCGTCGTCGGGTCGTCCTTGTTCGCGAGCACGCCGGGCACGTTGCTGACGAGAAAGAGCCTCGCGGCCGAGAGGTGCGCAGCGACGCGCGTCGCCACGGTGTCCGCGTTGATGTTGAAGACGTTGCCAAACGCGTCGGCGCCCAGTGAGCCCATCACCGGCACGACGCCAGCCGAGGCGAGCTTGTCGAGCAGCGCGAGGTTCACCGCGGTGACGTCGCCGACGAGGCCGAAGTCGACCGGGTCAGGGCCTCCACCGGTGACCACCATCGGCGGGCGCCTCACCGCTTCGACCAGCCCGGCCGACACGCCCGAGGTGCAGATGGCAGGCACGTGCGCGAGCTTGAAAGCGCTGGCGATGTCGACAGACACCTGGCCCGCGAGCGTCATCTTCATCACTTCCAGAGTCGCCTCGTCGGTGACGCGCCGGCCGCCGACCTGCTTCGTCTGAATGCCGAGCCGCTTCGACAGCTCGTTCGCCTGCGGCCCGCCGCCGTGGACGACGCAGACCTTCACGCCCGCTTCGAGAAACGCGTGAATCGATTTGCCGACGGTGCGCGCGAGCTTGTGTCGATCGCTGGCGAGCTCACCGCCAATCTTCACCACGAACCATTCGCCCGCCTTCACGGCCACAACCCCGGCTCAGCCAGCGTCGCTTTCTCTTCGAAGCCCATCATCACGTTGAACGCCTGAATCGACTGGCCAGCGCCGCCCTTGACGAGGTTGTCGAGCGCGGAGAAGCAGACGACGCGGCGGGTGCTGCCGGTGACGGGGCCGAGCGTGAAGCCGACCTCTACGTAGTTGCCGTGCGCGACGGCGACGACCTCGGGCTGGCGATCTCCTTCGACGATGCGGATGAACGGGTCGTTGGCGAAGGCCGATTTCCAGGCGGCCGAAAGCTGGTCCTTGGTGGTGCTCGCGGGCACCGTCACGAAGCTGGTCGCGAAGATGCCGCGGGGCAGCGGCGCAGAGACGGGCACGAACTCGAGCGCCAGGTCTTTGGCGCCGACCAAGCCCAGCGTCTGGACGATTTCCGGGATGTGCTGGTGGTCCAGCGGCTTGTACGTGCGCAGGTTCGAGGCGCGCAGTGGGTGGTGGGTGCCGATGACGGGGTTGGCGCCGCTGCCCGAGCTGCCGGTGGCGGCGACGGTCTGCACGGGGCCGCTCAAGAGGCCGGCCTTCGCGAGCGGGTAGATGCCGAGCGCGATGGTGGTCGCGAAGCAGCCGGGGCTGGCGATGTACTTCGCCTTCTTGATCGCCTCGCGGTTCAGCTCGGGCAGGCCATAGACGAAGGCGCCTTCGGTGAGCATCGCGGGGCGCGGGTGCACGACGCCGTAGTACTTCTCGTACGCGGCTGGGTCGCGCAGCCGGAAGTCGCCGGACATGTCGACAATTTTCCCCGGGTAGCCACTGTCGAGCATCTCGAGCACGACCTTCGCGGTGGTCTTGTGCGGCAGCGCGAGGAAGACGACGTCGACGCCTTTGCACGCTTCGGCAGCGGGCACCTGCTCGAAGGTCAGCTGCGAGACGCTGCCGAGGTTGAAGTGAACGTCGCCAACTTTCTTCCCGATGTTGTCGACCGACGTCACGCGCGCGACCTCGACGTTCGGATGAAACAAGAGCCGCCGCAGGAGCTCGGCACCGCCGTAGCCCGTGCCGCCAATCAGGGTCGCTGTGATCTTCGCCATGGTGGCAACAACCTAGTCACAGAGGCGGGGCCCCTACGGAAAAAGTGCGTGCAGGGTCCACGAGGTGAAGAGCCCGAAGTAGGTGCCCAGCGCGATACCGGCGAGCCCGAGGGTGATGCCCGGGCCGACGAGCTGCCGATTCTTCAGCGCGCTGGCGACGGGGCCGACGAAGGCGGGGCCGAAGATGGTGGCCGTCGAGCAGATGATGGTGGTGTCGACGTCGAGCCTGAAGGCGCGAGAGAGCAGCACGTGAAGCGCGACCGCGAGGACCATCGTCGCGAGGACGAAGAAGAAGATGACGGGGCTGGTGCCGGCCAGCTGGCTCACGTCGGCCATCGAGCCCACCGCGAAGCAGAAGACGAAGAGCGCGTACTCTCCGAGGTCATAGGCGCCCGCGAGGTTGCGGACCCGGTCGGAAAGCGAGGCGACGATGCCCAGCGTGGTGATGGTGACGAGCACGAACGGGGCGTTCGTCGCGCCGAAGAGCAGCTGCGAGACGCCCAGGCTCACACCGAGAATCAGCGCGGTGAGTCCAAATGCCAACAAGAGGGGCTTCAGGTTTGCCTGGGTGAGCCCACTGCCGGCGGGAAGCTCGACGTGCTCGGCGGCGCCTTCTTGCGGGACGAAGGCAGGCAGGACCTTGAGCAGCAGCCGCTGGCCGAGGCTCAAGAGGAAGAGCAGGTACACGCCACCGGTGACGACGTCCGAGGTGCTGACCAGCAGAAAGGTCTCGTTCTTCACCTCGAGCGCGAGGCCGACGGCGCTCATGTTCGCGGTGCCGCCGACGTAGACGCCGACGAGCATGCCCGCAATCTTCCACCACTCGTCGTGGCGCGAGCGGAAGACGAGGCCGACCATCGCCGAAGCCGCGACCGCCGAGATGCACGCCAGCGCAAAAGAGATGAGCAGCGGCCGCGCGAGCCCGAGCCATTTGCGCACGTCGCTGCTGAAGAGCAGCAGAGGAATCGCCACCGGCACCGCGGTCGAGCTGATTTCCATCGAGACGTTGCTGTTCAGCGGCAGGCCGACGTTGCCGAACAGAATGCCCGCGCCGTAGCAAAGGACCACCGGCCCCAGCACCTTCGCTGCCTTGTTGTGCTCGGCGAGCCAGTTCGCGACCGCGGGGAAGACGAGGGCGAGGGCGATTTGGAGGGCGGGCATCAGGCTTTCAGTGACGTGTAGAGCAGTGTGCCGCCGGCGCCCAGCAAGAGTACGGCGACCACGCGCCGAAAGCGCGCCTCGTCGAGGCGGTGGTGGATCCAGTTGCCGGCCAGCGCACCGACGCCCAGCGGCGCGAGCATCAGAAACGAAACGGCAAGGTCCAGCGAGCCGTCGAGCCACAGGCGAGGCAGCAAGAGCAGGTTGAGCACCACCCAGACCGCGGCGAGCGTGGCCCGAAAGGCCGACTTGTCGGGCAGCGTGCGGCTCGAGACGAAGACGGCCAGTGGGCCGCCGGTGGCGAAGACGCCGTGAATGACCCCCGCGCTCACGAGCAGCACGTTGGCCAGCGGCGCAGGCAGCGGCTTCAGCGCGGCCCGGCTCAGCAACTGGTGCGCCGCGACGGCGACGACGAACACCGCGAACACCGGCTTCATCCACGCCGTGTCGGTGGTGCGGGCGAGCGCGATGCCGCCCAGCAGGCCAAGGGTCATCAGTGGCACCACCGCCGAGAAGAGGAACTTCCGGTTCACGTGCTCTCGATTCCGCGCGAGCAGCACGACCGACAGCACCAGGTTCACCGGCACGAGCCACCCGAGCAGTGAGGGAATCGGGAAGAAGAGCGCTCCGACGGTGAGCGCGACGACCATGCTGCCGAAGCCCGCGGCGGCCTCGACGAGAAAGGCGATCGCGACGATGCCGGCGAGGAGCGCCGTCTGTTCGGCGGTCACGCCTCGTAGAGCCCGTCGAGGAAGTCGATCAAAAACCCATCGGCTGTCTCTTTCGGCACCGTGCCCACCATGCCGTAGAGCGCGGCACTTCCTTCCGGCGCAGGCTCGCCCGCCTTCAAGCACGCGACGCAGGTGCGCAGGTCGGAAAGGAAAGCGTCGACGACGGGCGCGTGCGCCGGAGTCACCATGCAGTGCAGCGCCGGCGGCTTCTGCTGGCGGTCGAGCTTCCAGCCCTTCGCCTCCATCGCATCGCCCAGCTGGTAGACGTCGACGCTGTCGCTGTTCCACGCGAAGACGCTGCCGTGCGGACGCCCAAGAATCTTCATCCCCGGAATCGCCGCGATGCCTTCCTGCAGCCGCTGCGTGGTGTCGAGAATCTGCTTCACCTTCGCGAGGTAACCGTCTTCGCCGAGGTAGTGAAGAATCGCCCAGGCGGCGGCGATCGCTCCACCCGGGCGGGTGCCCGTCATCGAGGGTGAGAGGTACAGGCCACCCGGCCACTCGGAGTAGGTGAAGAACTGGAGCTTGCGCAGCGCGTGCGTCTTGTAGAGGACGACCGAAGCCCCCTTCGCGGCGTAGCCGTACTTGTGAAGGTCGGCCGACAGCGAGGTGACGCCCGGCACTTCGAAGTCGAAGGGCGGAATGTCGCGGCCCGCTTTGCGCGCGAAGGGAAGGAAGAAGCCGCCGAGGCAGGCGTCGACGTGGCACAGCAGGCCGCGCTTCTGCGCGAGGGCCGCGAGCTCGACGATGGGGTCGAGCACGCCGTGGGGATACGGAACCGCCGAGCCGACGATGAGGCACGTGTTCGGGTTGATCAGCTGCTCGACCTGCGCGACGTCGACGCGGAAGTCGGGCGTGAGGCCTGCGTGCTGAATCTTCACGTTGAAGTAGTGGCCCGCCTTTTCGAAGGCCGGGTGCACGGTGGTCGGGCAGATCATCTCGGGCGCGGTGATGCCCTTCGCCTTTGCCCACTCGCGCGCGGTCTTCACCGCCATCAGCACGCTCTCGCTGCCGCCCGACGTCATCGTCCCGCAGACTTCCGCGTCGCCGTGAAAGAGGTCGGCGCAGATGCGAAGCACTTCGGCTTCGAAGCGCCGCAGCGAGGGGAAGGCCAGCGGCGAAAGCCCGTTCTCGGCGATGAACTCGTTGTACGCCGCCTTGAGCAGGTTCGAGACGTCGTCGCCTGCGTAGTAGACGAGGCTGAAGGTCCGGCCGTCCTTCCAGTTTGCGTCTTCGCTGCGCATCTGCCGCATGCGGGTGAGGACCTGTTCGTGCGTCGAGCCCGCTTTCGGAAGCTTCACACCGCCGAACTTATGAGGGCGCGGCCCACCTCGTCTGGAAAAACGAGGGAGGCCGTGAGAGGCCGTGAGACGGGACAGGCGACCTTCCGATCACCGTGCACTACGGCCCGAGCCAGGGCGAGACCGTTCCGCTCGACTGAAACCGCCCCAGGCGAAGGCTCACCCGCCGCCGTCTACTCGCAGTAGCGGCAGAAGGTGTCGCACTTGTTCGTCGTGCACGTCGTGCTGTCGGGATCGCAGCACGCGCTGTCTTTCTTCGGGCCCGAAGTGCACTTGCACGAACCGTTGATGCAGTCGTGCTGCTCTTGGCACGTCTGCGAGCCTCCGCCTCCGCCCTGGCCCGTGCTGCCGCCCCCCCCACAGCCCACGACAGAAAGTCCCAGCACCATCGCCACGAGCATCGCCTTCATGTTTGCCACCCTTTGGTTGGAAGCACTGCCAACACGCAGTGTCTTTCTGAAATTGGGGGTGTGGGCTCCAATCCGTCACGGCGGGCGAAAGAAACTCTCTTTTTCGTGACGGAATCGCATCGCAGAAGCCGATGAACAAATGAGAGCACCACCGTGTCGATCGCCCCTCACATATGGTGTTCGGAATGCGGCAGATGCTCTGTGGGCTCGCGTTGGCGGTGGTGCTCGGCGCGTGCGAGTACCGCGTGCAGCTCGACGATCCCTGCAACAGCACCGACTGTGCTTCAGGCTGTTGTCAGAACGGAAGCTGCCTGCAGTTCAAAGATCAATCGGCCGGCGCGTGTGGAGCCAGCGGCCTCGACTGTTCGCCCTGCAGCGGGCTGTGTTCCCGGGGGGTCTGCAGCCCGTCGACCTGCGGAGCCTGCTCCGGCTGCTGCAGCGACCCGTTCTGTAACGTGGGCGACAGCGATCTTTCTTGCGGGAAGGCGGGCCAGCAGTGCGTGGCGTGCGGCTCGAACGAGACCTGCCGCGACGGCGTCTGCACCGCGTGCCTGCCTTCCAACTGCGCCGGCTGCTGCGACTTCTTCGGGGCGTGTGTCAGCGGAACCTCGACCAGCAACTGCGGCTCAGGCGGAAGTTCCTGCTCGTTCTGCGCAGCAGGCAAAGCCTGTGTCGCCGGAGCCTGCAAGTGAGCTGGCTGATCGCGGTCGCCCTGTCGTCGTCGCTGGCAGCAGATCCGACGTTCCGCCTGGTGTACGCGCGCGAGGCACTGGCCTGTCCGGAACAGGCGGCGCTGGAACGTTCGGTGGCCGAGCGGCTGGGGCGCGATCCGTTCTCGCCCAGCGCCGAGCGCACGGTGTCGGTGCGAATGTCGCGCGATGGGGCGTCGCTGGTCGCACAGATCCGAGTGCTCGAGCCCAATGGTGCGGCGGCGGGTCAGCGGCAAATCGTCTCGAGCAGCGAGGACTGTGCGGAGCTCGCAGCGGCGACTGCGCTGGCGGTGGCGATCGCGATCGACCCGTTGGTGATCACGCGGCCCGCGCCGGACCCAACTCCGCCTCCACGGGTAGAGATCGCCCTCGAGCCGTTTCCTGCGCCGATGCTGCCGCCTCCGCCTGTCGTGCTCGAGCCTGCGGCAGAGCCCCCTTCGCCAGAGCGCGAGCGGGGCCGCTTCTACGTGGGTGGGGGTGGCGCGCTGTCGATTGCGGATCTTCCGACGGCGGCGCCGGCGGGAATGGTGGACGCGTATTGGACAGCGGGCCGCCTCGAGCTGGGCGCGCGGATGACGGTGACGGGCGGCGGGGCGGGCCGGCTGCAGGGCCTGCTGATCGACGCGGGGCCGGTCGTGTGTCTGCGCTTCTGGCTTTTCGGTGGATGTCTGCTGGGACGCTTCGGTGCGTTGCAGATGTGGGTGCCGGACTCGGTGGCCTCTACAACGACTCCAGCTGCGTCGTTCGGCTTCGAGCCATTCTTCGATCTGCCACTGGGCGACTGGGTGCGGCTGCGGCTGCGCGCGGGGCTGCAGGTGCACACGGCGCTCACGGTGGTTCAGCAGAGCCCGACGGCGGTGTGGCGAAGCCCGCTGATCTCGGGTGGCATTGGGGTGGCGCTGGCGTTTCGTGCCTTCGAGCAGAGGCTGCCGTAGATAGCGCCCGCCATGCAGGTCGCGCTCAGCCTTCCGCCGGAAGAGTTCCAGCGCCTGTACAAGGCGGAATTCGACTACGTCTGGAACACGCTGCGCCGGTTGGGCGTGCGCGATGCGAACCGCGAAGACCTTTGCCACGACGTCTTCATCACCGCGTGGAGAAAGCTGAAGGACTACGACCCGACGCGGCCCCTACGACCCTGGCTGTTCGGCATCGCGTACCGGGTGGCTTCCGATTCCCGGCAGCGCGCGTATCAGCATCGCGAGGTGTCCGATGAAGAAGCGGACTCTGCGGATGACGCGATCGCGCCGGACGAAGCGGTGGCCCAGAAGCAGGCCCGCCTTCTCGTGCGCAAGGCGCTGGAAGAAGTTCCGATCGAGCGCCGCGCAGTGTTCGTCATGCACGACATCGATGGAATCGCGATCCCCGAAATTGCGGCGTCGCTCGAGCTTCCACTCAACACCGCCTACTCCCGGCTGCGATTGGCGCGAAGGGATTTTTCGGAAGCCGTGGCCAGGCTCAAAGGAGGCGCGTGATGGGGCCTGACGATCTCGACCCGCTTCCGAAAGAGCTGCAGAACCTGTTGGACGTCGAGCGCGCGGCGCCGGCGGCGTCGGCTGCGCTGAAGGCGCGAATGCTGGCGCGGATCTCAGGCGATCTCTTCTTGGGCGGTGCTGGTGGAGGTGGAGGCGGAGGCGCTGGCGACGGCGGGCTGAGCACAGGCACAGTCGCGACGAAGATCTCGGCTGGAACCGTGGCGTGGGGAACGGCGGCCGTCACGAAGCTGGTGGTCGGGGTCGGCGTCGCGGCCTTCGCGGTCGGTGGAGCCGTCGGCGCGGGAATTCACGCCGTGGTGGTGCCGCATTCGATACCTGCGCCGATGGTCGTGGTCACGCCGCGGGTGGTCGAACCGGCACCCGTGGTCGTGCCGGCGCCTGAGGTCGTGAAGCCCGCCGTGGTTCCGCGTGCTGTGAAGAGTGTGGCGGTCGACACGCTCGGTGAAGAGCGCAGCTTCCTCGAGCAGGCGCGCTCCGCGATGGCGCGCCGCGACACGAAGGGTGCGTTGAGCGCGCTCGCCGAGCACGAGCGCCGTTACCCCTCGGGCCTGCTCGCGGAAGAACGAATGGCACTGCAGGTGCTGGCGCTCGCCGGCGAAGGCCGCGCCGACGAAGCGAAGTCGCTGGCGACGAAGTTCCGGGCGAAGTACCCGGCGAGCCTGCTGCGCGGCGCGATCGATGCTGCAGCCCCCTGAGGCAGTCGACCCCACCCACACCAGCGCAGGCGCGGCAGATTCGCGCAGAGGCCGTGGCGCTCGACGTCAGCACGCCGTGGACGCTGCGGACGCGGAGTTGATCGCCGCCTCGTGCGCAGTGGGCGGCGGCACCATCGCCGATCGCGGGGGCGACACCCGGCCGATCGGCATCGCGACGCTCGCGTGCAGCGCGAACGCGGCGAGTCGCACCTGCGGCTCGCAGAGCTGTGACGGGCACCCCCTTCCGCAAACCACCTGCTGCCAGTGCCATGCGCCGCCCAACTGTCGGGGGTGACCCGGGTCGAAGACCTGCCCCGGGTCGCCGTCGACCTCGTGACGGCGCAAGGATTCCACGGCCCTGAGCGTGGCATCGGCGCTGCTACCCATTCTGACCGTGAAAGCTCCAGCACAAGCAATCGCAGGCCGAGACTTCCCCCACGACCTGTTCGTCGCGCGGCAGCCGATCTTCGACCTCAAGCTCAGGGTCAGTGGGTACGAGCTGCTGTTCCGCAACACGCCGAACAACGCGTTCCCCAAGGTTGACGCCCACTGGGCGAGCGCCCGCACCATTCATGACGCGCTCAACGTGTTCGGGCTCGAGGCGCTGGCGGGCAACCGGAAGCTGTTCTTCAACGTGACCCGAGACGTGTTGGTGGGCGGGCTGCTGCACTCGCTGCCGCCCCGCAGCACCACCGTCGAGATCCTCGAGACCGTCGAGCCGGACGCCGAGGTGATCGCGGCGTGCCGGGCGCTGCGCAAGGCGGGGTTCACGATCGCGCTCGACGACTTCGTGTTTCGGCCTGGCTACGAGGCGCTGATCGACTTCGCCGACATCATCAAGATTGATTTCCTGGCGACGCCGCCGCCCGAGCGCCGCGCGGTCGTCACCCGGCACGCCCGGCTCGGGCGAAAGTTCCTCGCCGAGAAGGTCGAGACTGCCGAGGACTACGCCGAGGCGGTCGCCTGCGGCTACTCGCTGGTGCAGGGGTACTTCTTCGCCCGGCCGCAGATGCTCTCGGCGCGCGAGATCCCGACGGTGAAGGTGAACTACCTGCGGCTGATTCAGCTCGCGAATGATCCCGCGTTCGACGTGATGAAGCTTCAGGAAGTCATCAAGCAGGACGTCTCGTTGTCCGTGAAGCTGCTGCGGTACCTGAACTCGGCAATGTTCGGCTGGTTCCAGAAGGTCACGTCGATCAAGCAGGCGCTGGTGCTGCTGGGCGAGAAGCCGTTTCGCAAGTGGGTGGCGGTGCTGGCGGCGTCCGGGCTGGGAGAGAACCTGCCTCCCGAGCTCGTCGTCACCTCGCTCGTTCGCGCGCGGTTCTGCGAGCAGCTCGAGCTGAAGCGCCGGCCCGGGTCGAACGAGCTCGAGCTGTTCCTGCTCGGGATGCTCTCACTGCTCGACGTGATGACGGGCAAGCCGATCGCCGAGACGCTGGCCCAGCTTTCCGTCGTTGGGCCGCTGCGGGCCGCGCTGCTCGACCGCGCCGGGCACCTGGGCACCGTGCTCAATACGGTCATCGCCGTCGAGCACGCCGAGTGGAGCAAGATAGGCTACCTCGCCGGCACGATGGGGCTCAGTGAGATGGCGGTCGCGGCCGCATATCGCGAAGCGGTGCAGTGGACGGACAAGCTGTTCGCGCCGTAGGGCGGTGGCCACAGGTTTGTAAAGCGGGTTTCCCAGTTTTGGGAAAAGCCTGGGCCTGCGTGGTGCGGATAACCAAAGGACTGCCGCACTTGTCCCGGAGCCGCCATGCAGATTCGCGCCCTCGCCGTTCGTCACGCTGTCCCCTCGTCGACCACACGGGCTACCACGCCGAGCCGGCCGCAGGCCTCGACCCGAAGCTCGTTCTCCGCCGCCCCGACGCAGCGGCTGGGCGACCCGAACGCGGGCGCGCTGCTGGGGCTGGCGAAAGGCGCGACCGGGCGCAACCCGCAAATCAAGCAACTGCAGGACGACCTGATCCGGATGGGCTACCTCGCGGCGACGGCTGCGTCGAACAGCGGCTACGGCAACACGTTCGGGCCGCTGACCGAGGCGGCGGTGAAGAAGCTGCAGGCCGAGAAGGGGCTGGCGGTGACGGGGAAGATCGACGCGGCCACGGTGGCGGCGCTCGGGCCCCAGACGCCGCCTGCGCCGATCGTCCCCGGCACCACCTACCCTGGCGCGCCCGTGGGAGATCCGAACGCCGGCGCGCTGGTGGGCCTGGCGAAGGGAGGCGGGACGCCGGCGCAAGTGAAGCAGCTACAGGATGATTTGATGCGCATGGGCTACGTCGACGCCGCGTTCACCCAGAATGGCGGATATGGCACGGCGTTCGGCCCGAAGACCGAGGCCGCGGTGAAGCAGTTCCAGCAGGACAACGGCCTGCCGCAGACGGGCACCATCGACGCGTCGACTGCTTCGGCGTTGGCTGGGCCACGGCCGCTCGTCGCACCGGTTGCTTCTGGCCCCGCGCTCGCAAACCGCGATCAGCTCGGGCTGCCGACCAGCGCCGCCCAGACGCTGCCCGACGGCTCGGTGCGCCAGAACTTCGATCAAGGCTACGTGCTCGCGACCGCCGACGGGATGCTCTACGTCCGCGGAGTCGATGGCGCCGACCTCGCGCCGCCCGCGAAGCTCGGCACCGCGACGAGCGTCGCCGAGGCCAACCAGAACTTCCTCAGCCAGTGGGGCCCGACTGAGTGGAACAGCGCGCAGGGCGCTCCGTTCGGGTACTCGGATTGTGGGCCGACCTCGGTGGCGATGGCGCTGGGCGCGCTCGGGCTGCTGCCGCACCCGTCGCCGGCGGACGCAGAGAAGACCATCGACGCGATGCGCGACGCGGCGCTCGGCTACGACTCGACCAAGTCCCAGAACACCGGTAACGGGCAGCTGGTCAAGGCGATCGAGGCCAACGGCGGCGTCGCCACCACGGTGCGCCCGCTCACGGTCGAGGCGATCGACGCCGCGATCGCCGCCGGCCACCCGATGATCGTCGGCAGCGGCACCACCTGGAGCGCGTGGGGCAAAAGCCAGTCGGCCGCGGGCGACTACCTCAACCACCGCGACCCGGGCGGCCACTTCGTCACCGTGATGGGCAAGGCGCCCAACGGCAACTACGTCATCGCCGACCCCCTCTCGAGAACCGGCGCGATCGAGGTCAGCCCGGCGCAGCTGAAGACGCTGCTGAGCGGCGCGTGGGACGGGGTCGAGGTCTCGCGCGAGTAGGGAACCCACCCCCTGGCGAGCGCTGCGCAGCGGTGTGCATCGGTCTGCACACCCGGTGGCTCGCTCCGGATGAGAAAGGCTGGTTTAACGTTTGCTACGGTTGACTGTCATGACCAAGCACCTGCTCTTGATTGCTGTCGTCGCCGCCGGTTGTGGCTCCGAGCCCTTCACCGAGTACCGAAACGCCAACACGGGCGAGCGCGCGAACCTCACGCTCTACGCGAGCACCTCGGGGCTCGGCGACGCCACCTACGTGACGGTCTTCCGCGCCGAGGAAGGGCAATACAACTGCGCAACCTTCGCGACGCCGCTGAGCTTGAGCGGCAAAACAACCACGGTGCGCTGCCAGTTCGCCGGCGTTCTCTCGCCCATCGAGACGTTGCTTGACGCGACGTGCGATCAAGGCGGCTGCAGCACCTCGATCACCGGCACGGAGCTCAGCGTCACGGGGCTCGTCGAAGGCACGTTCACGCTCACCGTCACCGCGCGCCTGAAGGACGGCACGGTGCTCGTGGACTCCACCAAGGTGACCTTCGTCACCATCGACGCGATCGCGCTCACCTGCGACCGCGACTACGCGTGCCCTGGCCCGAACGCGGTGTTCCCCGGCGCGAACTTCGCGTGGAAGGCACAGCCGATGAGCAAGGGTGCGATCGTCACTGGCAAGATGGTCATCACTGCCGAGCCCGCGGGGATCGTCGAGATCACGTCTGCTCCTGAGAACTACAGCGTCCGCGCGATCAAGCCGGGCGTCGCGACGCTGCGGCTGAAGTCCGGCGCGGCCGAGCGGCTTCAGACCATTCGGGTCGCTGCGATCTCAGACGTCGTGTCCGGCAGCGTGCGCCTGGCCGCTGAGCTCAGCTGCGCGCCCGTCATCTGTGTCGATGCGGATACGCAGCGGCTCGGCGATGCGGCGCCCGACAAAATCACGACGCTGTCGCCCAGGTTCATGCTCGCCTGGCTGCTGAAGGACGGCACGCTCGCGGTCGGTGGCGCAGGTCGCATCACGTCGCCCACCGCGGGGGTCGAAGTGCTTGTCGCGGGCCGCGATCAGCCCAGCCTCCCCACCGACCTCGAGTTGATGGACTTCAAGGTCGGCGGCACGGGCGGCGTCCTCTGCCATGCTGGGAAGATCATTCTGAGCGCGGCGATCGAGACCGCGAAGCTCGATTGGACCTTCGAGCAGACGTGTCCGTGAGTGTTCCGCCGTGCTGTGCCGTGCGGCTGAGAACACCTGCGACGTCGCGAGCGTGAACTACGCGAGCGCTGGCTCGCCGACCACCTCAGCGATCGCCCGCCCCGACGCGTGGCAGCCGTACGGCCAGCAAGGGCTGCTGGTCGCAGACCTCGAGCTTCAGACGGCGACCGGCTTCCTCGCCTCGCGCTGCAGGTCGTGACCCACCGCCGCAGGGTCGCACTCCCGAGGTCTGCATGACAAGTCGGACATTGTTCAGGCAAGATGTCCGACATGGCTGACAAAGCGCTGTTGATGCGTGAGCTTGGGGGACGTTTCCGATCGTTGCGCAAGCAGCTGGAGTGGACCCAACTGAGTCTGTCAACGCGCGCCCGGGTGAGCCGCGACACGATTCACCGGCTCGAACGGGGGGAAGTGGTTGACGCCTCGTCACTCGCGCGATTGCTCGACGCGATGGGGCACCAGATCGCCTTCGAGAAGAAGCCCGCCTTGCGCGGGGCTGACATGCGCAAGCTCTTCCCCGACGTCCATGAGGACGCGTAGGTGATCGACTTCAGCCAGCGGGTCGTCGAGCTCGATGTCTTCGCGGGCAAAGAGCCCAGTGGCCGGCTGACGCGTCGCAGCCAGTTCGAGTTCGACTATTCGCCCGCCGCCAAGCGGCCCGTCTCGCTCATCATGTCGCCGGACGATCGAAGCTTCCGCGACAACGAGCTCTTCGCGGTGATGGACATGAACCTGCCCGAGGGCTTTCTTCTCGCGCAGCTTCGTGAGCGTTCGCCGAAGACGCCACCGACGAAGATGCAGCTCCTCGCGCTCATCGGGGAAAACGGCATTGGCCGCCTCGGTTACCGCGAACCGACGTCGCTGCGGTCACCGAAACCCAGACAGGTGAGCCGGGCTCGCCTGTTGAGCGAGGGCTCAGGCAGGGGCGGTCGCATCTTCGCAGCGCTGGTCGACGCGTACCTGTCGTCGGGCTCAGGGCTCTCGGGGGTGCAACCCAAGATCCTCGTGCCCGATCGCACGACCATCCCGGCGCCCAACGTCTTGGTGAAGGCGGGGGGGGCCGGCTACCCCGGACTCGCAGCGAACGAGTTCCTCTGCCTCGAGGTCGCCTACCGGGCTGGGCTCGCGGTGCCACGCCATGAGCTCTCGGACGATGGAACGCTGCTGTTGATCGATCGCTTCGATCTGAAGGGCCCTACCCGGCTGGGCTTCGAGGATCTCGCTGCGCTCCTCGACCTGCGCGTGGGGGGTGCGCTGTCAGATCGCAAGTACCGGGGCAGCTATGAAAACGTCACCCGGCTCATCTCGCTCTTCTGTTCCGCCCCCGACGAGGCGCTGGCTGGCTTCTTCGACCAGCTGGCGCTCAGCGTCCTCGTGCGCAACGGAGACGCACACCTGAAGAACTTCGGCGTGCTCTACGACGATCAGCGCCGATGGCTCGCGCCGGTGTTCGATGTCGTGACCACCACCATCTACCCCTACGACCGCGGAGGTGAGCCGGTGACCGACCGGACGATGGCGCTCAAGCTCACTGCGAAGGGCGACCGCAACTACCCAGCGCCTGACGAGCTCCTGCGCTTCGCAACCGAGCTCTGTCGGGTCGCTGAGCCGCGAGAACATGTCAGGGCGATCGCGTCTGCGATGCGCGAAACTCTCGAACGCGCGCGCGGAGACGATCGCATCCCAAGGGCCACGCTCAAGGCGATGAGGGCCGAATGGGAAGACGCCCTGAGACCCTGGCAGTGAGCGCCTCCTCGCTTGGGCCAGGGCGCACCCATGCACCCGGTGGTAAGAGGTCGCGGTGAGGGCGGCGATTCCCGATGTACCTCTGCTACACCGACGGCTCGTGTAAGGCGGGTGACCGCGCACCAGGCGGGTGGGGGTACTTCATCAAGACGCCCCAGGGCGCACCGCGGGAAGGGCACGGGCACGCCCTCGACACGCTCGCGAAGGTGATGGAGTACCGCGCGGTCGCCGAGGCGCTGGCCGTGCTTCCGGAAGGCGCCGAAGCCACGGTGTTCTCGGACAACCAGTCGTTGATCGAAAACTTCGAGAAGCGCGTCGGGCACTGGCGGCTCAACGGCTTCGCGAAAGTAGATGCAGCAATCGTGGCCAGCGTCCGGGCCGCCGACGCGACCATCACCTCGCGCCGATTGAGGCTCAGCTGGAAGTGGGTACGCGGACACAACGGCAACGAAGGCAACGAACGGGCGGACGCGCTGGCGGCGCAGGGGGCCCGGGAAGCGAAGGCGTCGTTGAAGGGCCTCGCCGATTTGGGTGGTTCCTCTTCGGACCTCAGAGCGCCGGCGCGCACCACGTCGTCTGGAAGAGCTCGAAAAACTGGTTCGCGATTCCGGTGAAGCGAACGCCGAACTTGCCGCGCACGCTCATGCGCACGTCGCCCTGCTTCGCCCAGCAGACCTTGCCGGTGAAGTCGAACTGCTGACCCTGGATGGAAATGGACCCCGAGACGTCGGTGCCCGGCCTCGCGATGTGCATGGCTTCCACCGCAAACCCCTGCGGCGACACGTCGGCGGTGAAGGCGGGAAGCTTGCCTCCGAGCGTGAGCTTCAAGCGGCGGCGAAGGCGGGGCAGCAGGCGTTTGTTCATGACGGCAAGGGTGCCATCGGAAACCGGGCACGCCATTTTTGCGACAAGCCGGTAGCAGAAGTTGACGGGGGTCCCTACTTTCTGGGGAACCAGGGCACCAGCATCGAGACTTGCTGGATCCTTTCCGCGTACTCGGGGCGGCGAGCAAGCGCGTGCTTCTCGGCCATCGGGATGCTGGCGAAGAGGAACAGGGCGACCATCGCTACCGGCCCAGCGACCATCCAGCCAGGGGCGCCACCGGCGACGCCGAACAACCAGATGCCGACCCAGAAGAGAATCTCGCCGAAGTAGTTCGGGTGCCGCGAGTACTTCCACAGCCCGACGTCGCACGCGCCGGTCGGCTTGCCCGCGCGGAAGCTCCGCAGCTGCTCGTCAGAGATTGTTTCGAGCGCGATCGCCGCGGCAGTGACGAGCACCGCCAGCCCGTCGATCCACGAGAACGCCGCCGTCGACTGCATCGCGGGAAGCATCGGCAGGCTGCCGAGGTACGTGAGCACCGTGGGAAAGAAGTGCAGCGCGAGGAAGCTCACCGGCCAGTACAGCTTGCCCGTCTTCTTCCGCAGGTCGACGTAGCGCCAGTCTTCATGGTGGAGGCCCGGCCAGCCGCGCACCCAGTTGAAGGTGAGCCGCGCGCCCCACCCGAACATGCCGAGCAGCACCAACCCCGCGCGAAGGCCGAGCTCGGGAGCCAGCGTCGCGAACCACACGCTGATCGCCATCGGAATCACCGACCAGTACGCGTCGTAGATGCTCGAGTTGTTGGCGCGCCGGCTGCCGACGAAAACGACCACCGTCGCCGCGACGTCGGCCAGGGCGAGCGCGACCAATGGATCCAACGTCGACATCGCGCGGCAGGTGATCGCCGCCGCAGCCAGCGCGCCGACGTAGACGATGCAGACGTAGACGAAGCTTCGCGCGCGCATCAGGCCTTCACCGCCTCACGAAGGGCCGCCGCTTCGCTGGGAGAAATGAGGCTCGCGTAGACGACATGCGTCTGCGGCTTGTTGCCCTTGAGCCCGGTGATTTGCGTCAACTGAATCAGCGGCTCGTGCGCGTTGCACTTGCTGCAACCGACCAGCGCGAGCACCGACGACGACTTGCCGTCTGACGTGCCGAGGCTCCTGGCGGCTTCGGCGAGCTGCTGGCCTTCGAGCTTGAGCCGCGCCTGCTTCATCGAGGCGACGTCACCGGCGCCGTGCGCGATCGGCTCGTTGCGCTCGTACCACTGCGTGCAGTGCTCACAGAAAGGCTTGCGGGCCTGGCTCACCATCATCGCCGCCGCGACCCCGCAGACGATCAGCAGGTTCACCAGCCAGAGAATGTAGACGCCCAGGCCGGTGAGCGTGGGGCCCGACGACGACGAGCTGCTGTGACCAGCCTTGGTGATGGTGATGCCGTTCTTCGCGGCGCCCTCGAGATAGCCGAGCAGCGGAGGGAGGCGGTCCTCACCGCTCAACACGTCGTCGACCGCTTGACGGGTTCCGTTCTCGGCGAGGAAGGCGGCCGCGCGCGGGTCGGACTCGAGGTCGCTGGCGATCTGCCGGCGCACGTTCCAGTACTTGACGAGGTGCAGCGTGCCTTCGGCGATGACGCCTCCGAGCAGCGCGAGCCCCAGCATCGCCATCGGCATCCGCATGTTGCGCGACTTCACCTGCGCGGCGCCGACGCCACCGACGACGAGCCCGAGGATGAGCGGAAAGATGAGCAGCAGGCTCAGCCACTGCGAGACGAAGCCGAGCACCGCGCCGGCGACCAGGGCGGTGACGATCACGAGCACGGCAATCACCGGCAGTGCGCCGGGGTCGGCGTTTCCAGAAGCGACATACGGGCGGCGGGCCATCGCGTCCTCCTACCACCGGCCGCGCATCCTGCCCCGCGCGAACACCCTCACCTTCGGTCTGTTCTCCAACGAAACAACGGAACGCGACTGTTTGCTTGTCACCGCGAGGTGACGATCGAACGGGCGTGAAAACCCAGTTCAGCGAAGGCTGAGAGAAGCTGCGCGCCCATGAACGGCCGCCTCGCGCTCCTCTCTTCGCTGGTTCTTCTCGCAGCCTCCTGTGGTCCCCAGCAGGAGCCCAACGACGACTTCGTCGACGGCGAGATGGGAACCATCACCAGCGGGCTGACCGCGGGGCAAGCCGGCGGGTGTAACTCCGGCATCGTCGCGGGGCTCGCGGCGCAGATCATCCAGGAAGTGAACTGCATCGCCCCGAGCACGATGGTCAGCTTCGCCGGCCCGGGCATCGCGCTGAACTCGGGCGTGCATGCGGTGCTGGCCCCTGGAGCAACTTCTGCCCTTCGCGCCACTGTCGCCGCGCGCGGGGTGACGATGACCGTGTCGAGCGCGTACCGCACGGTCGCCGAGCAGTACGTGCTCTACAAGTGGTGGAAGGCGGGCCAGTGCGGCATTCAGGTCGCCGCGGTTCCGGGCCTCAGCAACCACCAGAGCGGCCGCGCGATCGACGTCCCTTCCTACTCGGGGTGGATTACGCCACTTCAGGCGCGCGGGTGGACATGGCTCGGCAACAGCGACGTCGTTCACTTCGACTTCAACGGCGCCGCCAACATCGGTTCGCGGTCGGTGCTCGCGTTCCAGAAGCTGTGGAACAAGAACAACGCCAGCAAGCTCGTGGAAGACGGCGCCTGGGGTCCGGCCAGCGCGAACGCGATGTCGGCGTCGCCCACCACGGGCTTCGCGAACGCAGGGTGCGCGGTGGTTCCGCCGCCGCCGCCGCCTCCTCCTCCGCCGCCGCCGCCGCCGGTGAACGGCACCCTCAAAGGCAAAATCTACAAGGTGAACCCGGCCGATGCGGCCGACCTGAACTCCGGCATCGCGGGAGCGACCGTCAAGGTCAACGGCGTCACTGCCACCACCGACGCGACGGGCATCTACACGGTCACCCTGCCCGCCGGCACGCACACCATCGCGGCGACGGCGGCCACCTACAGCGCGGCCTCGTTGGTTCGCCAGGTCGTCGCGAACCAGACGGTGTGGGGCTCGATCGGCCTCGTCGGCAGCGGCACGCCCGACACGGTGAAGCCGGACGTCGAGATTCTCGCCCCTGCGGAAGATGGCACGAAGGTCGACGTCGCCGAGCTGATGGTGAAGGGCACGGCCAGCGATGATCGCGGCGTCGTCACGTCGCTCACGGTGTCGATGAATGGGGGCGCGCCCACGGCGCTGACGCCCGGCGCCTTCAGCGTCAACGTGAAGCTCGCCTCGGGCAAGAACACCATCAAGGTCGAGGCCATCGACCCCGCGGGCAACAAGGCGTTCGTCGAACGCACCCTCTTCTTCCGCACGGGCCTCACCGGCATCGTCACCGACAGCCTCGAGACGATGCCGCTGGAAGGCGTCGAGGTTCGCGCGCTCGACCTGGCGGGCATGGTGCTGGCGTCGGCGATGACGGGCGCTGACGGCAGCTACCAGCTCGACGTCGACTCGGGGAATCGCACCGTCGTCGCTTACCTCGCGGGCTACACCGAGTACCGGCTGCCGGTGGAAGTGTCGGACGAGACGCGCACCGCGTGGTCCTTCAGCCTGACGAAGGGCATCGCGGAAAGCGGCGTGCGCTTCATCTACCCGCGCGTCGACGAGTCGGTGCTTACGCCGACCCTCTGGGTCTCGGGCATCGTCGACGGCTTCACGCCGAAGATGGTCAAGCTCAACGGCTTCACTGCCGAGCTTCACGGCGGCAACCAGTTCACTGCTGAGCTCCCGCTGAACGTCGGCAACAACGTCATCGAAGCGGTCGCGACGCGGCCTGACGGCTCGGCAATCGCGGCGCGAATGAACGTGGCGCGCATCGACGCGGTAACGCACGAGCGGACGACGCGGGTGAACGGTGGCTGCAGCGCGGCGGGCGGCGCTGACCTGTCGGTGATCGCGATGCTGCTACTGGCACTCACCCGTCGGCTGCGCCGCTGAGCAACCCCCGACGCGCTCGAGCTTGAT
>Ga0209181_10000098_pt1 | contig 144319 bp, 97 predicted proteins | sample MAT05_FD_187208 | JGI IMG/M metagenome (GOLD analysis project Ga0209181, IMG submission 187208) | Freshwater microbial communities from Lake Fryxell liftoff mats and glacier meltwater in Antarctica - MAT-05 (SPAdes) (version 2) | ecosystem: Environmental > Aquatic > Freshwater > Ice > Liftoff...
AGGTCGCGGTGCCGTTCGCTGCGTAGGTCACGCAGGCCGTGTTGCTCGCACAGGCGACGGGCGTCCCGGCGCAGACACCCGAGGTGCATGTGTCGCCGAAGGTACCGTTGCTGAGGTCGTCGCAGGCTCCACCAATGACGACGAACTGGAGGTTGCAGCTTCCTGTGGTGCCGGTACAGAAATCGCTCTCACCAGCCGCGGTGGAGGTCGAGGTACAGTCGTCGGCGTCGTCACAAGTCACCGTGGATGGCTTGAACTCATCCACACACGCTCCGGCGGTCACGCCCGAGCCGCAGTGATCGGTCGACGCGTCGCATGCGCCGCCGTTCGAGGTGGCGGTACAGGTCACGCTGCTCGCCTCGGAGCCGTTGTCCGCGCATAGGCCGAGCTGGCAGGTCTCGCCCTTGTCGCACTGCGAAATGGCGCGACCGCACAGGGTGCCGTCGACGTTGAGCTCGCAGAAGGTCTTGGCAACGCAGCCGCCGCTGCCGTCCGGCTTGAAGCCACTAGCGCATGTGGCACAGAGCTCGTTGTCCTTAGTTGAGCAGGTCACTGCGGCGCAGTTGTTGATTGGGTCGCAGATGGTGCAGCTCGTGTCGTCGTCATACTGGCCGGGAGGGCACACGCAAGAATAGGTCGATGGCGTTTCGACCTGGCAGGTGCCGGCGCCGCATGGGTTCACCATGCACGGGTTGGCGATGATCGTGAACGTGAGGGCGGGGTCCTGGACCATCAGTGGGTTGACCCACGGGCTTCCGAAGAAGACGGAGACGCGGTCGTCGGCGGTGGCGTTCTCGGCGTTGGTGGTGCGCACGATCGGGGTGATGCCGATGTTGGTCAGGGCTTGTTGGAAGTTCTTGGCTTTGAGGCGGTAGATGCCGGCGCCGGCGTGGACGGCTTCGATCACCTTGGTGGTGGCGGTGGTGGCGGTCAGGGTGCCCTGGTCGAGGGTCATCGTCTGGGTTGTGCCGAGCTCGAAGTAGACCTTGGCGTGGGTGGTGACCGGTTGGCCGACCTTGTCGGTGAGGTGGGCCTCGAGCTCGAGCGTGTCAGCGAGCGATTGCGGGGAGTGCTTCAACTCGTAGTCGACGAAGGTGAACTTCGAGACGAGCACGCGCACGAGGTAGACCGCGTCGGCGACGTTGATGTCGGCGTCGCCGTTGGCGTCCATGAGGGTAAGCTGGAAGGGCTCGGGCTGACTCACGAGGCCGGCCAGGAAGCGCAGGGTGTAGCTGACGTCGCCGACCTCGAACTCGCAGTTGCCGTTGGCGTTGCCGCGGAAGTCGTCGGGGTCGAAGTCGCCGCAGGTCGGGTCGAGGAGGCCTTGGCCGGCGACCATCGCGCGCGTCTGAAGTGGGAGGAGCTCGGCGCCGATGGGGGCGAGGGCCGGGGTGTTGTCGAGGAACTTGGTGATCGTTGCGCTGACCAGGGTCTCGGGCTTCGTGCCGGCGGCAGCGATGAAGTGCAGGTCGATGATGTGCAGGTTTGCACCGGTGGCGGTCGAGCCGGCACTCGCGGCGGCGACCACCTGGACCTTGCCTGTCACGTTGTCGATGTTCGCGTCGAGCTGGCCGCCCGGCCAGTTGGAGCCGGGATCGACCGACGCCACTTTGATGATGTTCGGGTCGAACGTGAGGGTGATGTCGAGCGCGCCGAATGGGGCGGTGCCGGTGTTGACGCGCAGCGGCATCACGAAGTTGCTGCCTGGGGCGCGGTCGGGATGGGCGACGCCTGTCGTCTCGCCGAGATCGACGTCGCCGACGATCGGCAGAAGATTCGCAGCGGTCGTCGAGGTGCCGGAGACGTTCGTCGCCGAAGCAGTGAGGGTCACGAGGCGATTGTGATTCTCGTGGAGGGTGGCAAGACCGGTCGCGCCGATCGTCACCTTGGTGAACTGGTCGGACGCGTACGTGAGAAGGCCGGGGATCGTGTGGGCCAGCGACTGCACCGTGCCGTCCGAAAAGGTCGCGCTCGCGGTGAGCTGCTTGGTCGCGCTCGGGAAACCCGAGAAAGTCGTCGGGAAGGTCGTTGTAATCGCAGTCACCATCACCGGGGTCGTGCCGTCGACCGTGATCGTCAGGCCACTGGAGCTGGCCCCGCCGAGCTTGCCGACCACGATCGAGGCGCCGGGTACGACGGCGCTGATACGGTTGATGTTGTTGACGAGGACCGAACCGCCGGTCACGTCATATGTGGTCGACGCATGCGTCGAGACGTCGATCTGGTGACCGTCGGTGAGCACCGACTTCAGCTCGAGCACCGCCTGTTGATAGGTGCTGGTGGCTTCGAGCTTGCTGAGGGTGACTTCGCTGACCGTGCCCGAGCCGGCGTAGGTGGGGAACGGATGCGACGCGATGACGAACGACTCGTGGCGGACCACGTTGACGGTCACCTGCAAGGTCACATCGGTGTGGCTGAAGCTGACCTTCAGGGTGGCCGTGCCGACACCTGTACCGCTCGGCACGACGGTCACGCCGGTTGGGGTCTTGACGACCGCGAACAAGCCGTTCGGGTCACCGGTTGTGTCGTCGTAGACGGTGCGCGGGTCGAGCGTGAAGTCGGCGTTGGTGCCGTTCTCGTAGTCGAGGCGAACGGTCACCGCGGAGGTCGTCGCCACGCCGGCGACCACGGCCGGGTCACCCGCCAGAGCGATGCGCGGCTGGGCGAGCGTCACGAGACCGGCGTTCGCGTCGGGCAGGTTCAGGATCACGGCTCCAAAGCCTTCTGCGACGTCCTGGGAACAGACCGTCCAGGTCGCGTTGACGAGCTCGCCTTCGCCGGCCGCGAGCGCGGTCGCCTCGGGCGGGTCGGACGTGACGCTGAGCAACTCCGAGTCGAGCGAGCTCAGCTCGAGGCCCATTTCGGGCGTGAGGATCTGGCGCTGCCCGTCCGACATGCGCGCCCACACGAGCACGTCGCCGATCGCACCTTCGGCCTCGAGGATCTGTTGGGCCGTGGCCGTCACCGTGCGCGGGCCATGGGCCGGGTTGGGCGAGCTGGCGGCCGGCACGTCGTGCACATCGAGGCCCGTGAGCACCAGCACGTCGAGGCCCTGGATGCTCACTGCCGTGTCCGACACCGTGAGGGCGGCCTGACCGATGTTGCTGTTGGCCGGACCGACCGCGTTGATCGCTACCGAGCCTGCGGCGATGCCGCTGACGACCGTTCCACTGACGGTCGCGACACCCGTGGCCGAGCTCGAGAAGGGTACGCTGACACGGCCACTGACAGTGCTGGCACCGGCCTTGAAGGTGGCTTCGGCGTAGACGCGCGTGGTCTGATAGCGAGTCGTTGCGCAAGTGTCGTCGAGCCAGCCGGTGACCTTGGCGAGGGTCGCATCGAGGGCCGTGACCGTGAGCGGAAGCTGGGGCTTCCAGATAGTCAGCGGCATGCTGGTCGAGGCGGTGAGATAGGTGACGGGCACCGTGGTCGGTCCGTCATTGGTGCTGCCGATCTGGAACACGCAGCCGGGCGCGTTGGTGCAAACCGATACCGAGGTCACGTCGACGTCGGGCAGGGCCGAGCGCACCGAGCGTACCGTGATGGTGCTCGAGGCGAGGCCAGCGCGCGGGCCGTTCGCGCCGTCGATCGGTGCGAAGTCGAAGAGCTGGGTGCGACTCGCCGTGGCGATGAGGCCGCGCAGTGGATCTGCGACCACCGTCACCACGCCACCGCCGGTCATGGCGGTGTCGCGCGCGACGAGCGGCGCGCTCTGGATGTCGAGCAGGTCGCGAATGCTGCCGTTGATGCTGCCTTGATGTGCGGCGGCGAGGCCGGGCTTCAGGCGCAACGTGACCAGCGCTACCTCGACCGGCGTCGCCGCGGTCCCGCTGATGTTGGCCTGCGCGACGCCGACGAGCTTGATGGTGCTCGTGGGCGAGCCGACGAGCACATTGTACTGGCTGTCGCTCAGCGCGGCGCTGGCCATCGTGACGCTGACGACCTCGAAGGTGTCGGCCTGGAAGGCAACCGAGAGGTCGATCGCGCCGAGCTTGGCGCCGTTGGTCGTGACCAACACCGGCACGGTGAAGGTCGTGTTCGCGCGGCGCGGACCGAGCGGGAGCGTGAGGTGTACGCCGGATACCGACAAGGTCGGGGCTGTGTAGCCGTGAACCGTGAGCGAGGCTGGGCTGGAGGTGAGCGTGCTGGTCGTCGCGGTGATCGACGCGGTCGCGGCGCTGGCGCCAAACCAGATCGCCGGGACGGTGGCGGTCGCGTCGCAGGTGCCGTCGGCGCCCGTCGTGCACGTGGCGGTGAGGTTCGACTGGCCGGCTTTGACGATGGTGGTGGTGACGAGCGTGGGCACCACCTGGGACTGGCCGAGCCCATCGCGGAGCTGAATGGCGACACTGACCTGGCGCTGGTCGAACCAGACGTCGGAGGTGCGCGCGATGAGCGTGAGGCTCTCAGGAGCGAGCTTCGGGGCGCTGTAGCTGACCTGGCCCGTGACCTCGCCGCCGACCGGACCGGCCGTCGCGACGAGCGTGCCGCCACTGCCGGGAGACTGAGTCATGAGACCGGTAAGAACTTGCGTGTAGTCGTTGCCGCTCGCGTGGGCCGCGAGGCCTGTCAGGAAGCCGGGGCTTCCCGCGCCGAGCGAGAAGTCGATGTCGGCGAGGTCGAGCTGGATGTCGGGCGGGCCTGCGAGACGGCAGCCGCCATGACCATTCGAGACGTAGCCAGTGCTGCATAGGCTGCAGGTGCCGTCCAGCGACGTGGTGCAGGCGACCGTGTCGCAGTCGGCGATGGTGGGGCACGATTGGCACGCGCGGTCGGCCGTGCTGGTCGGAGCTAGCGACTGGTACTCGTCGGCATCGCACGTCTTCCAGAGAGTGCAGCTCGCACCGTTGCCCCAATAGCCGTCGTCGCAGGTCGCGCAGGTCGACGCGCTCACGGCCGTGCAGGTCTCGGCGGAGCAGTGGTCGATACCCGTGCATGGCTCACAGAGGCGGTCCAGCGTCGCCGACGGGGCCTGCGCTTGATACTGGCCGGCCAGGCAGGCCGCGGCCCAGGGGCTGCAGGTCGTGGCGCTGCTGGACCAATAGCCGCTATCGCAGGTGGTGCAGGTCGCGTTGTTCGCGGTCGTGCAGGCCTCCGGTCCGCAATTCGTGATCGCGCCACAGCCGAGGCAGATGCGGTCACTGGTAGTGCTGGGTGGCGTCGCTTCGTATTGGGTGGCGCTGCATCCGGTGATCGGCTTGCAAACCCGATCGACCGTGAGTGAGGGTGCGGTGAATTCGTACTCGCCGCCGCCACAGGTCGTCCACGCGGCGCAGCTCGCGCCGTTGCCCCAGCGGCCTGCGTCGCAGGTCGTGCAGGTCGCGTTGCTCGCGGCCGTGCAGGACTCGACCGCGCAGTTCGTGATGGCGCCGCATGGTGAGCAGCCACGGTCAGCCGTCGCGCTCGGAACGGTCGACTGATAGAAGCCGCCCCCGCATACCTGCCACGCGGTGCAGCTGGACCCACTGCCCCAGTGGCCCGCGGCGCACGTCGTACAGCTCGAGTCGTTCGCGGTCGTACACGTCTCGGGCCCGCAGTTCGCGATGCCGGTGCACGGGGTGCAGCTCGCGGTGCCGTCGCCGAAGGCGCCGTCGGGGCAGTTGCAGGTGAAGCTGTTGAGGCCGTCGACGCAGGTTCCGCCGACGCCGCAGGCTGTCACGCCGACGCAGTTATTGATGTTGGTGCAGGCATTGCCACCGAGCTGGAATCCGCTCGCGCAGGCCGAGCACGTCTCGTTGAGAGCCGAGGTGCAGGTGACAGCAGTGCAGTTCGTGATTGCGTCGCAGCTGGCGCAGCCCCGGTCGCTGGTCGGCGTCGGGGCGGCGGTCTGGTATTGGCTGGCGCTGCACGTGGACACTGTGGTGCAGACGCGGTCGTTGGTCGCCGTGGGCGCGGACACCTCGTACTGTGCGCCGTTGCAGGACGTCACCGGAGCGCAGACGCCGCCGTTCTTCCAGAATCCAGGGCGGCACACACCGCACGCGGAGTCGTTGGCGTTGGTGCAGTTGAGGCCACTCTGGCAGTTCGGAACCGGCGTGCAAGGCAGGACCGCCGAGCCGTCGAAGAACTCGCCCAGGTTCGGCGTGCAGGTGAACGAGTTGGCACCAGTGTCAGCGCAGGCGTTGCCACCACACGGGTTGGGCACGCAGTCGTCTTTGTCGACGCAGGCGCCGGCCGCGTTGGTGACGAAGCCGCTCGCGCAGGTGGCACACGTCTCGTCGCTGCGGCTTGTGCAGGTAACGAGCGTGCAGCTGGGGATCGCGTCGCATGCCTTGCAAGTGACGCCGTCGTCGTAGCGCCCGGCCTGGCAGGCACAGTCATAAGCGTTGGTGCCGGTGTCGGTGCAGACGCCACCGCTACACGGATTGGGAGCGCAGTCGTTCTTGTCGACGCAAGCGCCTGTACCGTCCTTGAGAAAGCCGCTGGCGCAGGTGCCGCAGACCGACGTGGTGGCGCTCGTGCAAGTAAGCGTCGTGCAGCCCGCGATGGGAGCGCACGCGCGGCAGGTCGTGCCGTCGTCGAACTGACCGGCTGGGCAGTTGCAGGCATAGCCGTCGAGCGCGTCGACCAGGTCGCGACAGGTGCCCGCACCGCATGGCGCATCGGCGCAACCATCGACGTTCTTGCAGCGGCCACCGTCGACGACGAAGCCACTCGCGCAGGTGGTGCAGGTCTCGTTGCTCTTGCTGGTGCAGCTTACCGTGGTGCACGAGGCGATCGCGTCGCAGCGCGCGCAGGTCGAGCCGTCGTCGAAGTGGCCGACCGGGCACGCACAGTTGTAGGCGTTGGTGCCGGCATCGGTGCAGCTCCCGACGCCGCACGGGTCGTTGGCGCAATCGTCGATGTCGACGCAGGCGCCGCCCACCTTCTCGTAGCCGACCGCGCATGTCACGCACGCCTCGTCGTTGGTGCCGCTGCACGCAACGCTGGAACAGTTCGGGATCGGGTCGCACGCAGCACAGGTCGTGCCCGAATCGAAGCTGCCGGTCGGACAGGTACAATCCCAGGCGGTCGCCCCGGTGTCGCTGCAGCTGCCGGTGCCACATGGGTTGGGCGTGCAGTCGTCGTGGTCGCGGCAGCTTCCGTTGAGGAGCACGTCGAAGCCGATGGCGCACTTCGCGCACAGCGAGTCGTCGCCATCTGAGCAGGTGACCTCGAGGCAATCGGCGATCGGCGAGCATGCGGTGCAGGTCGCCTGGTCATGCCAGGTGCCAGCGAGGCAGTCGCACGCGTAGCTGTCGGTGCCCGTGTCGCGGCAGGTACCGCTGCCGCATGGGGCGTCGGCACAGTCATCGTGATCGCGGCAGGTGCCGTTCGGAGCCGGTTCGAATCCGAGGTCGCAGGTCGCGCAGACCGCGTTCGACGCGCTCGTGCAGGTGACCGCCTGACAGTCGTCCAGCGCCGCGCAGGCGACACAGGTCACGCCATCGTCGAAGGCGCCATCTGCGCAGTCGCAATCGTAGCCACCCGTCCCGTCGCCGATACAAGTCCCGGCGTCGCATGGGTTCGCGGCACACGCGTCGCCCTCCATGCAGGCGCCGTTCGCGAGTACGAAGCCGTCGGCGCAGGTCCCACACACCGAGTCGGCCGGACCGCTGCATGTCAGCGCGGTGCAGTTCGAGATCGCGGTGCATGGCAGACAGGTTGTTGCGTTCGCGAAGGCGCCGACGCCACAGTCGCAGGTGTAGCCACCTGCTCCATCGTCCTGGCAGGTACCACCGCCGCATGGTTGACCGTGACATCCATTGGGGATGCTACAATCTGAGCCTTTCCAGTTTTCCGGACACTCGCAGGTGCGAGAACTGGCACCGCTGTCGTTGCAGATGCCACCGTGCTCGCAAGGCGCCTCGCCACACGCGCGTGAGACGCAGACGAGCCCGTTGCAGTAGCCGCTCGCGCAGGTGTCGGCGGCGAGACAAGCATCGCCGAGACATGCGCCGCATGCGCCACCGCAGTCGACTCCCGTCTCGTCACCATTCTGCTCGCCGTTGGTACAGGTAGCCGGGACGCAGTCGGGACACTGTTCGTCGTCCCCGCCGCAGCCCCAGGTGGCCATCGAGGCGATCAGCGAAGCGAGTGCGATTGTTTTCCGCAACATACTGTTTTCCCTAAATTTTCGGCTGGTGTGACGCGCCGCGGCTGGACGAGCACGCACGAGGCAGGCCGAACCGATAGGCTCAGGCGCGGACGAACTTCGTGCGGCGTAGTGTGAGTGGCCGCAGGCGGCAATGCGTTTTGAGAATCTGCGGAAATATGCAGCGATGCCGCCCGACTGTTGTTCTACAAGGGCCCGGGGAGTCAGCCAAAGTCGTAGACGAAAATCAGCCGATCGCTGATTGCCAGCGAAGACATTTTGGCGACATGGTCATCGGTTTTGTCGAATGACACCGCAACCTGGGGAAATAGTCCGTGGATCCAGGAGCTCGGTCGATGTCGCAAGTGGCCGCCAGGACAATGATGCCTCGGTCGTTGAGGCGGCAAGGAAGACCGGGCGGCCGGGCGCGAGTGCGATCACGAGAGGCGGCCAGGGGCTCCCGTGAGGTTCAGGGATGGGTGAGGCGTACTCGGTCGCCGGACGCGACGTCGTGTGGGAGGCGTGGCGAGGTCGCCCTGAACGGCGCTGGTCCCCGCATTGCAGATGGTCTTGGTCGTGCCGCCCCGGCCCGCTTCGCGCATTCGTGCGTTGCGGCATCCTGCCCCGGGCTCGGGCGGCTTGCCCCGTTTGCATATCGTTAGGAGGACCAGCCATGCATATCGCCTGCCTACTGTCGGACGACTTCGAGGACTCAGAGTTCCGCGCTCCCTACGACGCGTTCCGCGACGCCGGTCACGACGTCACCATCATCGGCGCGGCCGAAGGCAAGAAGCTCAGGGGCAAGAAGGGCGTTGAGGAGGTCTACACAAACAAGGGGATCGACGAGGTGCGCCCCGAGCACTTCGACGCGCTCTTCATCCCCGGTGGCGGCTCGCCCGATCGGCTGCGCGCTGACGACCGGTTCGTGGGCTTCACGCGCGCCTTTTCGAGGAAGCCCGTGTTCGCGATCTGCCACGGCCCGCAGCTCCTCATCACCGCCGACATGGTGCGCGGACGCGAGATGACCGCGTGGAAGACAGTGCAGGTCGACCTCGTCAACGCCGGCGCGCGCGTGTCGGATGTCGACGTCGTCGTCGACGAAGACTGGGTCACGAGCCGCCAGCCGACCGACATCCCGGCCTTCATCCGCGAGGCCCTTCAGGTGCTCGTTCGGCACGACGGGGTCGCGAGCGCCGGGGGTGTGCAACATGCCGCGAGCTGACGCATTCGTTCTGTCGCTCGGCATCGTCGCAGGCATCGTGCTCTCGGGCGCGGCGTCTGCGACGGCCGCCCCGCCCGAGGTGATCGTCACGTACGAGACCGGCGGCGCCGTGGTGCTACAGAACGACGGTCGCTACGGCGCGGACGGCACCGCGTTCGACGCGAGCGACACCGGACAGGATCGCAACCTGGCGGTCGTGCAGCGCACGAGCGTCGAGCTCGGCCTCGGGCGCCATCGCGTGGTCTTGCTCTACGCGCCGTTGGAGCTCGCGACACGCACGCGCTTCGACGACGCATTCGTCTTCAACGACACGACATTCGCGCCCGGCACTGTGCTCGACCACCGCTACCTGTTCGACGGCTATCGCGCGTCGTACATGTACGACGTAGTGCAGGAGCGCGAGCTGTCGCTCGGGCTCGGCGCGTCGCTGCAGATCCGCAACGCCGACGTCGCGTTCAGCGCGGTCGACGGCTCCGGCTTCGTGCAGGAGTCCAACATCGGGCTTGTCTTCGCGCTCAAGGCGCGACTTCGGTATGCGCCGAACGACTGCGTGTGGGGCCAGCTCGAGGCCGACGCGTTCTCGACGTTCGGCCTCGTCGACGGCGTGAGCGGCGGCATCTACGACGTCGCGCTCACGCTCGGCGTGCCCGTCGCGCCTCCACTCGACGTCATGTTCACCGCGCGCTTGCTCGGCGGTGGCGCCAAGGTCGACGATCGCGACATCGACAACTGGGCCAACTTCGTGTCGCTATCGCTCGGAGCGCGGGTGCAGCTCGACCGCCTTTAGTGCCGCGACCAGCGGGCGGCTGACTCAGTGCAAGACTTCGATGATGCCGCCCGCAAAGGCTCCGCGAAACCTGGTCCAGAGCGCCTGGAACTCAGTGTAGGCGCCCTTGAAGCGAGCCTCGAGGCCAGCCATGTCCTGGTCGTAGGACCGACAGATGCGCGCTAGCAAACCGCTGGCGCCGCGACACAGAAGCCTTGCTTCGGCGCTGCGCTCGAGTGGGCTGACAAGCTCGCTCACGAGCATGTCGCGGCGCGAGGTGAGCATCGGTGCCTGCGCGACCTGCGCCTCGGTTGGCGTCGCGATGACGAAGCCGAGCGTCGCCTGCATCAGCTCGTTACGGGTGGTGTCGGTGTCTTCGCTTTCTGTCGCGGAGGGCTCGCCGTGCGCGGGAAAGACCACTACGAGCCGCAATGCCCGCTGGACCTGACGCGTGAACCCGCGCCCGGGCTTGGCCACCGTGAGCGCGATCGAGCCAAGCGGGACGACACCCTCCCAGCGCCCCGGACCCACCAAGACGGCGTGTGCGGTGACCTGGTCGAGCTGGCCGAGGCTAATCGTCTCGGCCCGCTGCGAGACCACGACGAGGTGAACGAGTTCGCTGTCGAGGAGGAGGCGACTCGAGCGGATCGCCTGGTCGGCCAGGTCGGGGCCCAGGGGTGCGGCGCCATGGCGGAGCGCGAGCCACAGCTCGGTGAGCGCCAGGTCTGCGCGACCGAGATTGAGTAGCGCCTTGGCCGTGTTGAAGTGGAGCGCCGGGTGGTCCCAACGCTCGATACCGCGCCGGAAGTACACGACGCTCGGCGCGAAGAGGTCGAGCTTAATCAGGCGGTTGCCCTCGTCGAGTTCGCGCTGCGCGGCTTGCTTCTGGGCCACGCTGACCCCGGCGTGCCACGACCCCTGCTCGGTCGGTTCGGTCGGTTCGGTCGGCTCACCCGCGTGCGCCGGCGCGGAGAAAGCGAGGACGACGACGAGCCCAACGAGGCGCGTGCGAGGCGTGCAGGTGCCGCTCATCGGGTCATCTTCCTCAGGTCTTGGAGCAGCTTGAAGAGCGCCACAGCAATGGCGTCGATGCGCTCCGCGAAGCGGCGTCGGTCGGCGCTGTGCAGCTCGCACACGCGACGCGCGGAGGGGGACCTGGCAAGCGCACATACGGCGCTCGCTTTGGGCGCCAGCTCGGCCGGTTCACCCGGCACGGGGTCCCGAGCACTGGTCGCCTGCGACTGCGCGCGTGGACCCCGCGCAAACTCCTCGACCCCCGGGTAGGCGACGACGAACCCGACCAGGCGCAGCATGAGGTCGTTGACCTCGGAGGCCCGCCGCGGGCCTATGTCGATCATAGGCTCGACCGTGGGCCCGACCGACGTATCTAGCGGCGCCTTCGGGCCTCGCGGCGGCCACACGATCGACAGGCGCTCCCCTGCTTCGACGTCTCGCGTCGCTCTCCAGGCCGGACCTTGGGCGGGCCGCAGATGCAGCTTGATCGCCCCCGGTCGCACGACCCCCTGCCAGCGACCGGGCCCGGCGAAGACGAAGCCGTCATCGAAAAAGACCGAGGACGCATCCTCGACGACCAGGACCACCTGCACGAGGGCATGGTCGAGCGCGTAGTGCTCGATGGCCTCGATGGCCTGCACATCCTTGAATTCCAGGCCGAAACCACCGTGCTTCAGCGCCAACCAGGCGTTAACGAGCGCGCGCTCCGGCTGGTCCGCGTTGATGTAGGTGCGCGCCAATCGGAAGCGGGTCCGCGGGACGTCCCACGCCGCGACCGAACGCTCCAGCACAGTGGCCGCCCTTTGGCGAAAGCCATCCCGCTCGAGGCCCGAGCCGTGCGTCCACGTCTCGCACGCGTCGCGGAAGCCCTCGTCGCTGACGGGCGGAAGGAACGACCGGTCGGCCTCGTCGTAGCAAGGTTCGAACGGCATCGCTGCGGCCGACTCGGGGACGAGGTTCGCGGCAAGCGCGACGAGCAACGCCGGCGGTAACGCACGCGTGTTCATGGCATCACCTCGGAGGCTATGTGCGGGTCGGCGGCGCCGAGACCCGAAGTGTGTGTCGAGACGGCGCGCAATGTCGAACCTGAAAAACTCGGAACCTCGTGGGCGGCACACGCGCATCGGCTGGCGACGACATCGTGCTAGGCTGAGCCATGGACATCATAACGCTCAGCGCGAGCACGACCCGCGTGTCCGTCGTCCCCGCCCGGGGTGGCATCGTCAGCTCGGTCGAGGTCGCCGGGCGCGAGCTACTCTACATGGATGAGGCGACGCTCGCCGACCCGAGCAAGAACGTGCGCGGTGGGATCCCGATCCTGTTCCCGTTCGCCGGGCGGCTCGTCGACGACAAGTTCCTCGCCGCCGACACGATCATCAAGCAGCACGGCTTCGGCCGCAATCGCGCCTGGGAGGTCGTTGACCAGGGCGCCGATCGCCTCGGTTTGCGCCTTGTGTCCGACGCCGAGACGCGAGCCCAGTTCCCTTTCGAGTTCGTCGCAAACGTCGAGGTCGAGGCGGTCACCGATGGCGCGCACATCGCGCTCGAAGTGATCAACACGGGCACCCTGCCCTTGCCGCTCGCACCCGGTTGGCACCCATACTTCGCGTGCCCGACAGCCACAAAGGCGCAGGTCACGAGCAACGTCGCGGGCCTCACGAGCGGCGTCCTGGACGACGTGTCCGAGCACGACTTCGGCATCGTCGCGGCCCACGATGGGGTCACCCACATCGAGCCGCTGGCCATTACCCTGTCTGCGACGCCGGCGCTGCGCCACCTCCAGGTGTGGTCGCTGCCGGGCCGGAACTTCGTGTGCGTCGAGCCGTTCTGCGGACCGGCTAACACGATCAACACGCCCGGTCGCGCGCTGGTCCAGCCGGGCGGAAGGCTCGAGCTGTGGATGCGGATCCTGGCGCGATAAGTTGGTCATGCGAACCCCTTTCGCGCTTTTCCGGTCAGCGCTATAGCCAAGGCATGTCGATCCTACCCTCTGGTGCCCACGTATCGCCTTCGGCTGCCGCTGCTGGCGCCAACCGCTTCCTCCGTCCCACTGGCCACTTCATCGATGGGTGCATCGTGCCCGCCGACTCGGGCGCGACCCTGCCGGTCGAAGACCCGTCGACAGGCGAGGTCTTCTCGTCGATCCCGGCCGGCAATGCCGCCGACATCGACCTCGCGGTGCGCGCTGCGCGCACGAGCTTCAAGAGCGGCGTCTGGTCACGCGCCGAGCCGAGCCATCGCGGCCGCGTGCTGTGGGCGTTGGCTGGCAAGATCCGCGACCAGCTCGAAGCGCTCGCGTGGCTCGAGACGATGGACAGTGGCAAGCCGATCATCGAGGCGCGTGCCGACATCGCCGGCACCGCCGACATCATCGAGTACTACGCGGGCCTCGCGAGCAAGATCGTCGGCCAGACGATGGCGCTGCCGGGCAAGACGCTGGGCATGGTCCTGCGTGAGCCGGCCGGCGTCGTCGGACAAATAACGCCCTGGAACTTCCCGCTCTATGTCGGTGCCTGGAAGTTTGCGCCCGCGCTTGCGGCCGGCTGCAGTGTCGTCCTCAAGCCGAGCGAGCTGACCTCGCTGACGTTGCTCGCGGCAGCACAACTTGCGCTGGACGCAGGTGTGCCGGCCGGTGTCTTCAACATCGTCACAGGCACCGGTGTCGATGCTGGCGCGCCGCTGTCGGCCCACCCCGATGTCGACGTGTTGGCGTTCACCGGTGGCACCATCACCGGCCAGAAGGTGCTCGAGGCACGCGCCAAGCTCATCCGACCGGCCCAGCTCGAGCTCGGCGGCAAGTCACCCAACATCGTCTTCGACGACGCCGATCTGCCGCGCGCCATCGCCGGTGGCGCCTTCGGGATCTTCTACAACCAGGGCGAGAACTGCAACGCGGGCAGCCGCCTGCTGGTGCATGACAAGGTCTACGATCAGTACGTCGATGGGCTCGTCCTGGCCGCGAAGAAGATCCGCGTGCTGTCGCCGCTCGACGAGCGAAGCCAGATGGGTGCCTTGATCTCGGGCGCCCATCGCACCAAGGTCGCGGGCATGGTGGCGGCCGGTGTCGCGGCCGGCGCGACGCTGCGCTGTGGCGGCGAGCCAGTCTCTGATAGCGCGCACTTCCAGCATGGCCACTGGTACCTGCCGACGGTGCTGACCGAGGTCGGCGCCGACGATGTCCTGTTCCAGGAGGAGATCTTCGGGCCGGTCGTCACCGTCACGCGCTTTCATGATGACGACGAGGCGATTGCGCTGGCGAACGCGACCCAGTTCGGGCTCGCCGCCGGCGCGTGGACCCGCAGCGTCGACCGCGCGCTGCGCTGTGCGAACGAGCTGCAGTCGGGCTACGTGTGGATCAACCAGTACAACCCGACGCCGGTCGAGGCGCCGTTCGGCGGCGTCAAGTCGTCGGGCTTCGGGCGCGACTGCGGGCCGCAGGCGGTCGAGACCTACCTCACGTGGAAGTCGGTCTTGTGGTCGCTGGCGCCGTTCGAGGACTACTACCAGTCCTGACCAGGTCGTCTCCATACGCTGCCGTATGGAGATGCGCTGGCCTCAACGCGAGCTGTTGCGCGAGGCCGTGAACCCTCGAATCTGCGCCTTCAACGCCCGGATCTCAAGATCCGGCGAGCAGGCCAAGCCCTGGCGAGGCGAGGGCAACCAGAGATGTCACGGCGCGGAGGCTGGGCAGAGCTCGAAGGCAGCCTCGTCGAGCACGACCAGCGAGCGCGTCGTCGCCTCGTTGCTCTCGCTTCCAACGTAGAGGAACACCGGTCCTCCGGCCGGGTGCTGGACGCGCGCAGCAGCTTCTCGTCGGCGCCATCGGGGGTCACGCCGAAGTCGTACACAGGGCGCCAACCGCTGACCGAATCGACCTGCGCCATGTCGTTGTCGTAGCGCCAGCGCAGTGATGCTCCGGCGAAGCCTCGATCCGGGGCGGTGATGCGCTGGTTCTTCACGGTGATCGTGACAGGCCGAGACATCGGCACGATGAGCGTGTCGTGCCCCAGCGTGGCGGTCTGGCATGGCAGCGGGTCCATCATCGCGATCGTCCGCGCGGGCTCGGGCCACCTCGCGAGCTGGGTTCCAACACCGACCTCGAACAGCGACGCGTCCGCGCGGGGCTCGCCGGTGCGCAGGTCGGTCACGACAAGCAGATGCTGGTCCCGGTCGAATGAAGGCGAACCACCTTCGATGATGGTCGCTGTCGACTTGCCGTCGCGCGCCATCGCGACGCAGCCGGAGCGACCCGTTGCGAGGCGCGCGACCACCTCAGCCGGCACACCAGGCACCTCGGTAACGGGCACTTCCCCGAGCAGCATCGAAAGACCCACGAGCGACAGCGAGTACATGCGCGACTCCCATGCGCATGACTTGCGCATGGCTCTCGCTAGGGTCCGCTCCTCGTTTCGAGCAAGGCGAGCGCACCCGCGTCCCGCCTCGCTCTGCCGCATCTTTACGCAGCTCTTACTTCGCTAGGGCAGGACGACCAGCGGAAGAATCCAAGCGGGTCGTGACGGCAGCGACTTGTCGTCGACCATGAGCGACCACTCCTCGTCGGTGAGGCGCTTGTCGGTCGGCATGGTGAACTCGTAGTAGCTGAACGTCGGGCCGACGTGGATCGCCCTGTCGCCGTCGTTGTCGATGGCGACCACCGCGAAGTCGACGTTGCCGGTGCCGACCTCGAGCGCGCGCATCGTGTCGGGGTCGGTGTGCACATCCGCAATGGTCGGCTTCCAGTCGATAGCGTCCGCCTCGTCGCCGCTCTTCAGGAACACGAGGTCGACGTACCAGCCGCTCCAGTCCGGCGTCCCGACGTAGCCATCGCTGACCATCTGTCGTTCGATGGTGTTCTTCAGGAAGTCTTCCTGCTTGCCGCTGAGCTCCTTGCCCGCGAGCTCGTTCTTCGCGATGCCTTCGAGGGTGCCCATGGTCTTCGAGAAGCTCTTGAAATAGCTCGAATAGACAGCGATTTTCGCGGCCGGCAGGTCGGGCCCGGCGAGCGCTTCGAAGCGCCGCGCGGCCTCGGCCGAGAACCTGCCGAGCTTCGCGTAGAACTCTGGATAGGGCTCGACGTAGCCCTCGGGATAGAGGCAGCCGAGGCTCATGGTGTAGCTCTGCTTGGCGTAGAGGATGGTGTCGTGGCGGAGCTGGGCCCAGCTCGCGAGCTGCGTCTGAAGCGTCTTTGCCGCCCACGGATCGCGCTGCATCACCGCCGGCACGTGCTTGCCCGCGGGCGTGTGCGACAGCGTGCGCAGCGCGTCGAGCCAGAGGCTGTAGAGGTTGTCGTTCCACGATGCGTCGGTCCACGCCGCGACCACATCGTGCACGGCCGCGATATTGGCCGCGTAATTCCACTGCTCGAGCTCGCCCTTGGGAGCGGCCAGCAGCGACACCGCGAGCTGGTTGCCGAGTGCCGCCATGACGTCGAGGCCGGTCGGCATGTGCCGCTCTTGTTTGGCACCTCTGAAGATGATGTCGTCGTAGACCACCTTCGAGAGCACGAAGCTGTCCAGCACGAAGCGCTGCCCGAACGGCTGGAACACCGGCGGCAGCAACGCCTTCACCGGCGAGCTCGGATCCGACGACACGAACTGACTGCGGATGCGCTGCTGCCCGAGCCCCGTCGCCGCGAGCACCTCGGCGATGCGCGTCAGGTTCTTTGCCGGCACGAGGTCGGCCGGCGACGTCAGCTTCTCGCGCTGCAAGACGTCAGCGAACTGCGCAGGCGTGAGGTCGTCCGAGCGGCCAACCATCAGGTCGACCACGTCCTTCATCACCTGCAGCTGCTTGCCAGCGCCCGTGTGCTCGAGCGTCTGCGTGAACAGCGCAGCCGCCAGAAGCTGGCGCGACTTCTCGAGTTCGAAGCCGGTGTCCGCGCGCCCGAGCCACATCAGCGTACGGAAGTAGCGCTGCAAGAGGGGCGTCTTCGTGTAGTGGCCACGCGGCTTGAACTGCGACCAGTCGACGGCGCGCCGACTCCCGTAGAGGGTCGTCATGTCGGTCCCGACGTTCGGGTTTTCCAATGCGAGGCTCACGACCTTTTTCAGGATCGCCTCGGTCTCTTTCGGATCAGACAGGCGCGGCGCGGTCAAGAGGCGCCCATTGTCGGGGTCCGCCTCGAGCAGGTTGAGCGCGATGGTCAGGTAGAGGTCGAGATCGGTGGCGGCCTCCTTCAGCTCGACCTGGTTCTTGGCGACCTTGGGCAAGGCCAGCTGCACCTTGCGCAAAGCACCTTCAAGGGCCTTGCGCAAGACCGTCTCCTCGAGGTCCGCGAGCACCGCGTCGAAGCTGCGATGCATCGCATCAAGGATCGAGTCGGTCGTCACGAGCAGCGGCAGGTCCTTCGTGTAGAGCTCGTAGTACGCGGCCGCCATCGAGAACTTGCGCCGGTCGGTCACCAGCGCCAGGCCCGACTTCTCGAGCTGCGCCTTGGCCGCCGGCCCGAGCTTCAACGCCTTGACGACCCGGTCGTAGTACTCGGTCTTGGCCGGGGAGAACGGCAGCTTGGCCTGCGCGTCGGTCTGCAGCGGCGGCACCGCCAGGTGCTTCAAGAGGTCGGCTACCGTCATGTCCTGGTAGCGACCGATCCACGAGTCGAAAAGCTCGCCCTCGATCGGCTCCGGCGCGGGCGCGGCATGGGCCGCGAGCGGCGCGATGGTGCTCGACAGGGCCGCGACAAAGACGGCCGCATCCCGGATTCGTCGAAGTGCACGGCGACGAAGCATGAGACCTCCAGACAGGGCAGACAGGCAGACCCGAGCGGGTACGAACCATGGCACGTTTAGGTCTCGCCCGAACGGGTCGCTTGGCGCTGGTCTGATCGGTCTGACCGGATTGTGCTGCTACTCCGGGCAGGCGCCGTCCGCGCCGCAGCGCGCGCCGCCGCAGCCGCTGATGGGGCGCGTCGGATCGGCGCAGTCGGGGTCGCCGTCACCGCAGTCGCAGTCGCAGGTCGCGCCGTCGTTCCAGCGCTCGGCCTCGCACAGCCACGCCGGGGCAGGGCCGTCGTTGCAGTAGCCCTTGCCAGCGCCATCGAGGTAGCCGCCCGCGACGGTGTAGCAGTGCTGGCCGGCGGTGCAGTCCGCGCGCGAGGCACACAGGGGACGGCACAGGTGCGCCTCGTCGAAGCTGCACACCCCGCCGGGCAACCCGGAGGCCACCGCGCAGTACAACGCGTAGGTCGTGCAGGCCTCGCCGAGCGCCGCGGCGTCGACCTCGACAGCGGCCCGGCAGATGTCGTCGGGCATCTCGAGCGTGCACAGCTCGCCTGTGCCACAGCCCATGGTCGCGCCGCCGTCGGCGCCGACCGCACACGTACTGGTGCACGTATCGGAGTAGCAGACCTCGCCGGTGGCACAGTCGTCAGACGGCACCGCGGACGGGGTGTCGTAGGTCGGGTAGCAGTCGGGGTCGGTCGTGCCGCAGTCGCAGTCGCAGCCGTTGTTCGAGTTGTAGTCGGCTGCACTACACTTCCACTCGGGCGGCACATAGGTCAGGTCGAACTCGAGCGGTGCGGTCAGCTCGGCGCAATCGCCGCCCACGACGAACGTCGACGACAAGGTCTCGGGGTCGAGCGCAATCTCACGGAAGCGCACGCCTACGATGCGGCCGATCAGGCGACGCGTGCGCGGGTCGACGTCGAGCTGGATGCTGCCCGAGCTCTGGAACAGGAACTTGCCGGGCGGCAGGTTGAGGTCGGCCTGGTCGACCCAGATCGCGACGCACTCGGCGCACGTGCCGAAGTTGTCGTTGGGCGCCGAGTCGAGCGGGAAGGTGCCGGCGCCGTTGTCGATGCGCTCGTTGTAGTTGATGAACTGGAGCACCAGGTAGTCGGCTGCGGGCACGCCGATGTTGGACTTCAGGCGCAGGCTGTAGCTGGTCGAGACGTCGTCCTGACCATCGAAGATCAACGCCTCGAGGTCCGACGGCGTGAGCTGCATGCAGCCACTCGTGACCTCGCCGGTGTCGCCCACGTCACCGCTCGCATCACGCGTATCTGGCGACGCGCCGTCACTGCCACATCCGAGTGCGAGCAAACCAACCACCAACGACAGGCCGACCGTGTCCTTGCGCATGCGCGACGGTCTACCGCCCGTCCGGTGGTCGATGCAACAGCTCAGCTCAGCTGCTCGGGCATCGGCAGTCGCAGCAGCTCGGCGAGCTCCGCGATGAACCCGAACTCGCCCGAGTCGACGAACCGATCGGCGACCACGACCGCCATCGCCGCATCGAGCAGCGCCTGCGCGTCCTCGTCGGTCTCGACCGCGAGGCGCACGAGCACGCCATGCAGGTCGAAGTCACCGCGCTCGAACTTCGCGACGCACGGCCGCGCGTCTTCGGGCAGCTCGTCGACCTCGAGCAGCTTTTTCAGCATCGCCTCGACCACCACGATCTCGGACGCAGCGATGTGCTCGTCAGCGGAAGCCGCACCACAGAGCACCTCGATAAGCGCGCGCAGGCGCTCGGGATCATCACGTACGGTCGACAACGTCACGGGCGCCCTCCCCTCTCGTTCGAGCCCCGGCCTGACGGGCGGCCGGACTGGTCGGGCGAGCGGTCGCCAACCATAGCGCCTCGCCGCCTGAGCGGCCAGCGCATGACCGAAACCCCGTAACGACGTCGATGCATTCGTCTTCCTATACTTGGATCGCGCCAGGAGGATCGCAACCGGCGACTTTCTCAACCCGTCTTCCCGGCGCTCCCCAAGCGCCACCTGGTCCTCGACCTCAACGAAGAAGGTCAACGCGAGCCGGGATACACCAGTGCCCGCGCGAGCAGCTTCGGGTCGTGTACGCCGAGCGCCATCAGCTGCGTATGAGCACGCGCGTCACCATTCGCGGCACGTACGAGGGTGCCCAGCCCTGCCAGACCGACCCCCTCGAACGTCTCAGCAGCGCGTGGCTCATCTCCGTGCGCTAGCTGCATCAACGCACCTGCCGCCCGCGCTTGCGTCAGCGAGCACGAACGCGAGACCTTCTTGGCAAGCTTGGCTGCACGCGCCATCTCCCGCGCTCGCTGTCGCCCTTGGGTGGCGGTCGCGAGCTGCAGTGCCGCCTGAATCCGCGCGAAATGAATCCAGCCTGCGTGATAGTGACTCTGGAGCAGAAACGCGCGCGCAAGAGGTGCCAGCCCGGTCTCCGCCTCATTGACCGCCAGCTCGGGGTCGCCACGGTAGAGCGCCCGCCGCACCCGCGCGAGATAGACATACAGCCCGAGCAGGCCGGGCGGTCCAGGCCACTGGCTGCACGCCCACTCCGCGGCCTCGACCCCTTCGTCGGGCTCGCCAGCGACGAGTCGCAAGAAGCTCAGCGGACGACCACGGAGATTGAGCTGAAGGTAGCGATCGCCTCGCAGCAGCGCATTCGCCATTCCCTCGTCGACCCAGGTCGCGAGGTTCGACCAGTCTCCCGCTTCTTCGGCCACAGCACACCGAATGAGCAACGAAGAGTCCGCCTCCCAGGTGAGGCCGGTCCTGCTCATCGCCGCACGACTTGCCTTGGCGGACGCCGCCTTTGCGGTGGCGAGGTCGCCCAGCACCCAGGCGGCGGCAGCCCGAGCTGAATTGACCAGGACCTCGACGTCTGCGCGAACGGGCTCGGGCACGAGCGGCAGGGCTCGCTCGATTCGCGCCTCCGCAACCGCCAGCCGCTCCGGATCAATGAACGACGTGGCGGAGTGCACCAGGTGGATTGCGAGCGCTCTCACGAGCCCCGCCGCGTCTTCCGTCCTGAGCGCAGCCTTTATGTGCGCGACCTGGAAGTAGGCGGACACGAGCGGGTCGAACATCGCGAACCCGAGCGATGCGCTGTGCAATACCCGCAGTGAATTGGACGCGCCGAGCTTGGCATCGGGCTTTTTGGCGGGCAAGCGACGCGCAGTCGGCGTGCGGTAGAAGAAGAGAATTGGCAGCACGGTCGAGACGAGGCGCTTCGGCACCGACATGCCGATCGACCGGAGGGCCGTGGTCAACAGTGCTCGCGCACCTTCCAGCTCGGCACCAAAGAGCATTGCCTCGAGCGCCTGCTGTTCCAGTTCAGCCACTTCTTCCGCGCTGCCCGCGGTCGCCGCGAGCTTCAGAAGGAGGCGCCCGGCTTCGCGGAGCCGCCTGACCGCGACGAGGCATGTTGCGAGTCGTCGCGCTATTACCCGCCAATCTGCGGGGTCGCTGATTCCTGTTTCGATTGCCAAAGAGAGCATGCGTGTCTCGCGCTCGACGTCGCCAACCTGCCCTGCCTGATTCGCAGTCGCGATGGCGTGCTCCCTGGCCCGCTTGTTGTCCCCCGCCGCCGCGAAGGCAAGGGCCGCGCCCGCCCGCAGATTGTCGCTGCGTTGGCCGCTGGCCGCGAGGAACGCTTCGGCCAGGCTCAGATAGATCTCGCGTGGCGGCGCGCCGATGGCATCGGAGATTGTCTGGTGTGCAACGCCTATCTCCGCGCCTGCACCGGATTGGACCGAGGTAGTGACCAGGCGCGCGATTCGAAGGCGCTGCAATTCAACGAGATATGCCGCGGAGTCGATACCTGCCGCGTGCATGAGCACCCCGACTGGCAATGGCGAACGTGACGCCGCGACCAGCGAGAGGACCTTGCGCGCGGGCTCGGGCAAAGCTTGCAACACCTCGTCGAGGCCCCGCTCTCCTGACAGCGACAACGCCAATGGGTTTCCCCCTGCGCGGGCGACGATTCGCTCCGCCTCTGCTGTGTCGATGGGACGATCGCACGCGCGTGACGCCAACTCGAGAGAGACTTGACGAGCCAGCGGCGCCAGCGCAAGCCGGGTCACGGAAGTGGCGACACGTGTATCCCGGAGCAACCCGAGCAGCTCCTGCTCGACGGAGTTGTCCGCGCGCAGGGTGGCGACGACGAGAGCACCACGCCCCTTCGGCACGCGCTGGAGGGCCTCCACCAGCGCCACCAGTCCATGCGGCTCGCACAGATGCAGGTCATCGATGCACACGACGGTGGGGAGCACTTCGCCGAGCTTGGCGAGGTCATCGTTGAGGCCGCCAATCAGCCTTTCGTTCGGGAAGACCCGCACCACTCGAGCATCCATTCGCTCCGAAAACGCGTCGAGTACTGCAGTCTTACCGATGCCGGCCGGCCCGCTGAGGATCACCACGCTACGGGTTCCTTCGAGCGCCATCGCGGCAAGCGCCGTCAATCGCGCGAGCTCCGCATCGCGACCGATGACCGGTGTCGTGCGATGAAGCCAAGGCCGCATCAGGTTGCTCGATTGTGCACCCAGAATAGACGTCGCGTCCGCGACTGCCGGCCGCTCGCGGGGATTGCGTCGGGTCAGTCGAGCGACGAGCGCGCGCAGGTCGTCCGAACCGCTCTCGGGCTGGAGCGGCGGAGTCTGCTCCTTGGTGAGCGCTGTCACCCCGTAGCGGGTATCGAAGGCAGGAGCATGCGAGAGCGCATCGTGGAGCATCACCCCGAGCGCGTAGGCGTCCGTGGACGCCGACGGCGCCTGCCCTTCGAACAGCTCCGGTGCGGCGTAGGCCAATGAGAGCCCCTGAGGAACCGCGTTGCCGATCGTCGACGCGAGCCCGAAGTCAGTGAGAACAGTGCGCCCTTCGGCGGTGTGCAGGACATTGCCGGGCTTGACGTCACCGTGAACGAGGCCGGCCGCGTGCAGCGACTGCAGCGCGCTCGCGGCCTGTCCGAAGACCGCTCGCACGATGGACTCTGGCCAAGGCCCCACCTGCGCCGCTAACCGGTCGTCGGGTACGAGCTCCATCGTCAAGAACATGCCGCGCTCGTCCTCGTGCAGCTCGTGCAGCGTGACGACATGCGGGTGGGTGAAGTGCGCCAGTACCCTGAACTCGCGCGTCAGGCTCTCACCAAACGAGCTCGCCTCCGGATGCAGCCGCTTCAACGCGACATCGATCGCCAGCTCGCGGTCGTGCGCACGAAACACGCGTCCGAAGCCACCCACACCGAGCAGCTCGCCTTCCACGAAGCGCTTCGAGTCGTTACCCATTGAAGTCCGTCCTTGCGTCATGGTGGTGCCGCCGTGCCTGCGTGGAATGGGTCCCCGTCGAAGCCGACGACTTCAAATTGTCCCGACAGCGGGCAGCGCACCAGCGCGAAAATCAAAGAGTCGTCGCCAGTCACCATGGCATCGGCACATCGAAGGACCTCTTCCGGTGCTGCGGTCGAAAGCAGAGCGCAGCGATAGACGGCTTCGTCGGTCGCATAGATCAGCATGTTGTCGTGGCGCGCAGTGCGGTCGGAGAAGAAGCGAAACTGCGGCAATTGCAACGCCGAAAAGGCGCCTTCAGCGCTCGCGAACAGGGTGTCACTGTCATCGTAGGAGCGATTCCAATCGATCTTCAATCGCGCTGACGCAACGTCTCCAGCGTACACTGATGCGGTCGTTCCTGGCGGCGAAGCGCCGATGATGATTTCGGCAATGGCAGTCGAAGGCGATATGGCGAATTCAAAAGGCCCGATCTCGCTGTCGTCCTCTACGCCAGCGGATTTTTCGGCAGTCGCTCGCCAGAACTTCATGTTCTTGTCGGGGCGTGGGAACTCCCGCCATACCTCCTTCCGCTCCTCGTCGTAGCGCACGTTGATCGAATCCACCTTTCGGCCTTCCTTCGACCGGAACTTTTCCAGCGTCGGAAGCATCGCCCCGGAGCCCCGATCGATATTCGTGGTCTCGACGCCCTTGCAGCTGAGCTTCTTGCCCGTTAGCCGCAAATCAGCCACCTGTATTCGCGGCGCGCCCGAACCGTCGTCGCCAATCATGAACAGCCACACGCAGGCAATCTTGTATTTGCTCGGCACCAACACGAGGGGCGAGAGATCTCCCTTGAACTGTGCCACCTCGTGCTGGCTGAACTCGGCCCAGCTCGCCTCGACGGCTCCGCAATTGACGGCGTAGACCGTGCTGCTCTCCACTTTGGTCCCGAGCTTCACCCGGGCTACCAGGACCAGCAGCTCACCCTCGAGGTGGACCGAGGTGGTGAGGGTCCGCCCCTCCGGCACAGGATAGGCAGGCGCAAGGACAGGCCCACCGCTGTATGTCAATTTCGCCATCGAGCGCATCGCACGGTCATTGGCCGCAGCCGTCGTTTGCCTCAACCCGATCGCGGTGCACTTGCCCGACTCCACGGCTTTGCCCTCCTCGACCATGTTGGTGTCGCTTTGGGTCGCTTCGTTGGCTGGCGCGGAATCGGCAACCCGCTGCCCAGCGATAGAACTCGCATCGCCTTGGGCTGCCACCGACCTGGCACCTGGCTTGCCAGCCGTTCCCCCCGGCTGTGCAGGTGCCTCCGGTTGAGTTCCCTCCCCATCGGTCGCCCCTCCCGCGCTCTCAGTGGACGGCTTTTGAACGGGGGCGGGCGCCGGCACTGGAAACCCTGGTTGCGATCGTGGGACGGGCGGCGTGAATGGCGGCGAGACAGCCGGGACCTCGGCACCCACGCACCCGACGATCCAACTCTTCCCGGCGACACGTCTTTCCAACTGTTCCAGCAACGTCTTCACGGTGTGCTGGGCCTCCGCCTTTACGGGAGCTAAACCGCAACGCGCCTCGAGCTCGGGCTCTGCCGTCCCCGCGAGCCGCTTGGTCTCCATGTAGGTGGCACAAAAGATCGATCTTGCCTCCCTCTCCTTTGGGCGCTCGAAACAATGGGCCAGCTCTGGCATCGTCAGGAAAGCGAAGTCGTCCTTTATCTCTTCGGCCTCGTCCGGGTCCGGGAAGCAAGGCGCAGTGATGGGTCCGTCGACCCTGCGCAGACCCACACCGAGCGACTTGAATGCGTCGCCGTACTTTTTGCGGTTCAGCGAGAGCAACGCAGTCGTCAATGACATCGACTGCACGTGCTTGGAGCAGGGATGGAGTGACTGGAAGGAGTGCATCCGTGCCAGTAGCGTGTCTTCGTTGAAATCCCCGAATCGGGTCGACACCATTACCTCAAGCCAGTCTGCGTAGGCAGTTCGGCTTTTTGCTCGCGCGAGGGCGGTTTTTGTTTCGGCATCCGGTACGGAGGGCTTCGGGCGGCGGTCCCAGATGCGATCGACCTCATCCAATCTCGCCTTGATGCGACGCAGGCTGACGTCAAGTACGCTGCATTGCGGCGCAGGGCCGTACTCCTTACACGTCCCATCCCCCTTCGGGCGGCTTGGAGCGGCGCAATCGACGAGCAGCATGAAGTCGGAATAGGCCGCGTAGTAGTTCCAGTCGATGACGCGCGAAGTCGCTGTCGCCTTCTTCGCCTCGTCCTCGCCATCGTTGGCCTCGTTTAGACCGAGAGTGGTTTCCGTGACTTTTTTCTCTGCGTACTCGCGTCCATCCGCGGAGAACCAGCAAGTCAGGAGTTGGGTGTAAAAGTCCTTGAGGGAGGGCTCGGGCGCGGCTGTAGGCGTGGGCGTGGCCTTGAGCAGGTAGTAGGCAAAAGTGCAAGTCAGCGCGAGTGCAGCGGCGATCCATCCCCTTCTCCGCTTGAGCCAGGTCCAAGCCTTCTCTAGTCGGCCTGGCCCTTCAGGGACAACGGGGACAGGGACAACGGGGACAGAGGCAACGGGGACAGGAAGGCACGCCCCATCGATATCGGTCGCGATGTTTCGCAGGGCGAGCTGCCGCAGGATGCGGTGAATCGAGAGCGCCCGTCCCAGCCGAGTCGGAAGTCCGTCATTGCAGATCTCGCTGCTGCCATGCAGCCCAAGGATCTCTCCGCTCGCTGTCACGACGGGCGAGCCACTCGTCCCTGGCTCGGTGCCAACGAAATAGCGATAGGCTCGCACATCGTCGCAGTTCCTATCGACTGCGTTGTCGCCGACCTTGCAGTGCGCGTATTCGAAGCCCTGGGCGAGCGCGGAGTCGTTCCGCAGCCTTGGATCTTTTCCTGGGAAGTCGACGACGAAAAGGTTGCCACTCGCGGGCTCAGCCGGCGAGAAGCCAGGTGTTTTCGGCACTTGGACGGCGCACTTCAGGCGCACATCTGCGACGGGGTCCAGCTTCTTATCAAAGGTGACCACGGCCCAATCGTCGGAGGTGTCCAGGTGCAAGGGGTCTGCGCTGCAATCCCACGCGCCTTCGCCGTCACGATACGCGCGAACCTTGATGGTTTCCCGACCACCCCCGGACAGGACATGGGCACACGTCAGGATGAGCCCTGGCTTTCCCGCACGGGGAGAACGAATGATGAGACCGGTGCCTGTGCCCCGGACAGGCTTGCCTTCGTCGGTCTTCTGTTCGACATCAATGAGCACGACGAAGAAGCGCAGGTTGGCGGGCTGGAGTCGCGCCAAATCCTCGTTAGCGGCGTGGCGGATAAGCGAGGGTGCCTTCATCGATGGTCTGCGCCCCCTGCAGCATGAGCGAACACCTTGCCCAAGAACGTCAGCGTCGCCTCGTCCGTCACGTGCGCGTAGTCTTCAATCGCATGGCGGCGGTCTTGCTCTGATGCGCCGACCTCGTCAGGCAGGTCGGACTGTTCGATCCAGGTCGAGTGCAACGTATAAGGCAGCTCGATTTGACTGGCGTCGATGCGACACACGCGCTCCAGCGTGTCCGCCTTGTGTATCCAGAGCTCACGCTCGGTCGCGCCCGGGAGATCGCTCTTGCCGAGCACCACGACCAGCAGCCAGTCGCCCGGTACGAACTGCGGCGTCACGAAGATCGACCCGACCGGCGCCGAGATATGACGCACCTTGCCGCCACCCTTGACGCGGGCATGCTCGACGCGGATGAGCGACGGTGCGATGCCCCTTTCGGCTGCTGCGTGCACCTCCTTCATCGGAGACACACGCGGGCGCCGCCCGGGCTGATTGTCGAAGTCGTAGAGCGAGTAGACGATCTCATTGACGAGGTCGGCATCGAGGCCATGACAGTACCACCACGAGGCCGCAAGCGTCGCCGGTTGGGGGCGACACCCAAATAGCCCCTCGGCGGTGCCAAGGGCGATGGTCCAGGTCACGGCAGGATCCTCGGCCGAGCCCATGAGCGCCGCGCGCCGCCAGAGCTCCGTGCCGCTGTCTCTGGGGGTCGAGCTTGGACTGCCAAGGACGTCGAGGCGATAGGTCGAAACGGCATTCACGTCGAGACCGCACGGCATCATCGTGAGCAGCTCTTCAGGCACGGGCCGGCGGTTGTCGAAGCCTTTGAGATCGCCCTTGAGCAGGAACTCCGCGGGGTCGGTCGCACGATTGTCGACAGCGTGGATGATGATGCGGCTGCCGTCATCTTCGTAGTCAGCGGTCAAGTGCACGATCTCGCCCTGGATCTTGAACGGATGAGCGACGACATGTTTGCAATCTGGATCAAGGTCGGACTTACGCACCACATAGGCCCGAGCGGTCAGCGGCTGGGCCGCGGAGAGGCGGCGGCGCAGCGATTGCGTGACCCACCCTGGCTCGTCGGGGTGCGGCATCGCCAGGTCCATCTCGAACTTGAACGACGTGTCGAAGATGACGATGAAATTTCGAGTCGCCACCATCTGGTGCGAGCTCGAGCGGATGGCGATCGGTCGATGGCCGCTGGCGCTATTGTCCGGATGTCTGACTTCCCACGACCGCAGCCCAGAGTTGTCTCCCTTCCATGCGAGTACACGCAGATACGGTGGCGTGAGCCTCGGGTCATCCACCGGGACGGTCGCAAAATATGCTTCGCGCCAGCTCAGCGCTCGCTTTGCGCGAGCGAAGGCATGCGTCAGGAGTGAGCCGAGGAGGTCGGGCCCGAATCGCTCGCTGCGCGCCTGGTAGCTCTCCTTCCGATCTTCTTTTGCCGACTCCTTTTCATGCAACTCCAGCCAGTCCCGCACTGCCGCGAGCTGCTTCGCGGGCGACCCCGGCACAGCGAAGTCCTTGGCAAAGTCTTCATCGCTTCGGATCACCTCGTTTTCCTGGGCCCGCTCATCGCGCACCGGCACGCCCACCTGGGTCCACGACTCCTGGCGTGGCGGCATGCGCCGGATGAGGCGCCCAAGGCTTGCCACAAAGCCCACCAGCGCCCGTCCGTTTTCGCAGCCATAGAGGGTCTGGGTGTGGCCATCCCAGGCCGGATGGGCTGTGCTGCCGAGCAGCCGGAACGGCAGGAAGCCAAGCATCTGCCCGTGCCACTCGGCGTTGTTGCCGACCGAACCACGATATGCCAGCGTGATCGGGTCCAGCTCCACCGGACGTCCAGCGTCATAGGTGACCAGCAAACGGGCGCTTTCACCAGTGAACTTGACGGCTTGGAGGGCCGTGTTCGCGAAATTGCGCGAGCCGAGTCGAGGGGAGATGCGGGCGAGTCCGAAATTCTGGAAGCGCCACTTCTCGGCGTCGCTCCCCGTCATGTCCGCGGTCGCCACATCGGCCAGGTAGCAAGGAGTCGCCACCGGGCGCTTGCGGAAGCTTGCCTTGCCTGCCCCAAATGACACCCGGGTAACGTGCCCATCCCCATTCAGAAACGGCACGCGAGACTTTCGCTCGCCGACCGAGATGCCCTCGGCGACATCACCAATCGCGGCAACGATGTACCAACTGCCCGCCACTTCCTTCGGAATCTCGCCCTCGATGACCGTGAGGACCCCTTGGGATGCGCCTCGCTGCCCCTGTAGCGCGCTTGCCGGGAAGGTACTTGGCATCTGATTGGCTCTCAGTTTGGATTGCAACGCTGCGAATCAGTCGCTGCGAGAAAGCCGGGTATCCGGACCTGTGTCAAGCCTCCCACCATCGGTGCGCGCGCCAGCGGGCCATCGATGGAATCGCGCCTCTCACGGGTCGATCGCGACAACGCCGATCAGACCTGTTGGTGCGCCGCAACTGGCGAGCGCGTTGATCGGTTGCCTCGGTAGATCCTGCATGTACGGCCGCGTGACGCGCGCAATGAAATACGAAGTGAGTGACGCCTAGAACGCCCACGGTCTCGACAAGTGCGCGCGACGATCCACAACTGGGCGGGTTCATCGTACGCGAATGCGAATTCAGCGCGGAAAGGTGAGGTGGGCGTTACGCACGCACGGGTCGTTGTAGGACTCGCAGCCGGTACCGCCCGCACACGTGTCGTTGAGATCCCAGCGCAAGCAGATCTTGTTGTCGGCGCTGACAGCGGCGTCGAGGTAGGCCTCGGGGATGGTCCAGGTGGCGGTCCCGAACGCGCAGCTCGCGGCCGAGCCCGAGCCGATGTCGACCCAGACGCTGAACGTGCCGTCGCTGGCGGCCTGCGGGGCGCCCGGCAGGTACAGGTCGGCGAACGTCGCGGCCGCACTTGCCGACCGTGTGCTCGAACGCGGTGTAGTCGTAAGCGGAGGCGACCGTGCGGCAGACGATGCCGAGGTTGGCTCACCGGCTGGGCACGCGAACAGCTCTCGCAGTTGTACTGGGAAGGTGAGCTGCATGCTGTCGTTGGCGCTACCGTTGTACTTGTAACTATGGCGAAATCGTGGCCAGCCCATGCCGGCGATGGCTGCGTCGAGGGTCGCCTTGTGGACGCGGAAGCGCTCGATCTGGGCGATCGTCATCTTCGATACGGGCTGCCGCGTCTCGGGCGCGGAAACGGTGACGTCGCAGCTCGCGTCGCACAGCAAGACCGCGCCACGACGCTGCGGGGAACGGAGCGGTGCGTGAGCTTTCATCGAAGTGTCCTCGGATCGGCCAGCGACGACTGACGCCGCGGCGGATGGAGACCCGGTCGCGGTCCCGAGACAACTTCCGAACGCGCCCGGCGCGGTGCTCGGCCTGCAGCGCGAGCTCACCGGCACGGCCTTGACTTCGTGCCCGAGTCATCGCTCTTTAGCGCACTGCCCCGCCCTCACAGAGGATGACGCCGATGTCGATCGAGCTCTTGCACATCCCGTATTCGCCCTGGTCGGAGAAGGCGCGCTGGGCGCTCGAAGCGCGCGGCGTGCCCTATCGCTCGCGCTACTATTCGCCCCTCCTGGGTGAGCCGGAGCTGCGGATCCGACTGCGGCGACCGCGCGGCGTCGTGAGCGTGCCGGTGCTGTTCACGCCGGCCGGGCCGCTCGCGGACTCGCTCGCGATTGCGCGCCATGCGGCCGCGAGTGGGAGTGGCCCAGACCTCTTCCCGGCCGGGTCCGAAGCGGCGATGGGCCGCTGGGTGGCGCTCAGCGAAGACGGTCTCGCCGCAGGCCGCAAACGATCGTTGGAGCGTGTGCTTGCTTCGCCTGAAGCGCTACGCGAGATGGTGCCCAAGGGGCTGCGCTCGGTGCTCGGGCCGCTCGCGGTGAAGATCGCCGCGGCGGGCGTGCGCCGCACGCTGAAGAAGTACGGCTCGCATCGGCTGGTCGATCCGGTCGCGACGCTGCGCGCGGTGTCGGGTGAGCTGCGTTATGCGCTGGGACGGATCGCGGCGCCTGCCGATGACGGCCCGAAGACGCTCTTGCCGACGGGCTTCAGCTTCGCTGACATCGCGATCGCGCAGGCCCTCGCGTTCGTGTCGCCGCCGAGCAGCGGGCTACGGATCGGGCCCGCCAATCGTGAGGCGTTCACCGATCCGGAGTTCGCCCCCGAGCTCGCCGATCTCATCGCGTGGCGCGATGCACTGTACTTGCGCTACCGCCAGGCAGGCGCTTCGTAGCGGTCGAGCTTGCTACGCCGACCAGCACAGTCCGGTCAGGGAGCCGGCAGATACAGCTCACGACCGAGCGCGTTGGCCGACACCTCGTCGGGCGTGAAGCGCACGATGTTGTACTTATTGGCGAGCCAGAGCTTGGTCTGGTCCGCGAAGTACTCGCTGTCGGTGATGCCGGACTGGCCGCCGGGCAGCACGTAGCGGCCCTCGACCTTGCCGTCCTTGAGCTTGAAGATCATGCGCATCGCGGGGCCCGAGCCGTGGGTGAAGTCGCCGCCGAAGCCGGGGTTGGCGGCGTCGACGCCCCACTGATCGCCGCCGCGCGGAAACCAGATCAGGTCCTTGCGCGGGTCCCCGTTGGGGATGTTGGCGGCTAGCGGGATGCGGTCGGTGTTGATCTCGAACTGGGCCGTGAACAGGGCCAGGGCCGGGTTGCCGCCGCCGTAGCTCTTCAGGATCGACTCGAAGCGCACCTGGTGACGCAGGCCCCAGAGCCACTCATCCATGTCGGGCGTGCCGAAGCCGTCCATGCCCGGCGCCGTCTCCGGCGACTCGAGATAGGCCAGCGCAGCGACCAGCGCCTGCACCATGAGCTCGTCGCTCGACTCCTTCGCCTCGGTCCCGAGCACGTCGAAGAAGACCGCCTCTTCGGTCGCCGGGTTCCACGAGGCGAGGTCGCTGGGGTTGCCCGCACCGCGGCCCGCGAGGAACCTGAGCAGCGCCGTCGGCCGCGCTTCACCGCCCCAGCGCTCGGCGTTGATGCCTTCGTCGTCCCACACCGCCACGAAGAAGCGCCGGATGTAGGCATTGAAGATCATCGTCGCGACGGAATCGGCGTGCATGCCCGCGTCGATCGTCCCGGAGTAGAACGTCTCGACGCCGGAGTACGCCAGGAAGCCCCGGTCTTTCCAGGCAAGGAGGCGCGCCTGCGCTTCGAGAAGGCGCTCACCATGGTCGCCGTAGAGCTCTGCCAAAGGCCCCTCGGCAGCGGCCGCGGCCTTGTCGATCGCCGCCGCGAGATACGGCACGAACTGCTCGCCGAGGCGCGACTCGATGTTCGCCTGCAGGGCCTCCATATCCTCGACCTTGGCGTTCTTGTCGGCGGTCGCCGTGAGCAGCGCGCGGCGGATCGTGTTGGCCCGTACGGAGGCGTAGGGTCCGCCGATCAGGTAGGCGTCGTTGCGCTCGTCGCCGTCGTCGGTGATGCCGGCCGGGTCGCTGTTGGCGCTGAAGACGATGCCGCTCGGGGGGTCGAGCGCGTAGGGCATCTGGGACGCCGGCACCACGCACTTCTGGGGATCGGACTGGCCGGGCACCTCGTCCGCTTTGCCGGCGGCGTCGGTCGGGATGGTGAAGCCACCATACTCGGTGCCGTCGAGGAGGCGCGTCGGGTCGGCGCCCGTGATGAACACCCCGTCCTGGCCACGCGGCAGGTAGCCGCGGCACGGGACCGCCTGGTAGCTCGAGAAGAGGATGCTGCCGTGCCCGTCGGCGGCACCCGTGAAGAGGCCGCCGCCGACCAGGCCGCGCAGCGACTCGCGCACGCCCTCGACGCTCGTGGCGCGGCTCGTCTCGAAGATGGAGTCCGGCCACTTCGTCGCGTCCAGGCCGGCGAAGTCGAAGCTTATCGCGGTGATGACCTTGTCGCCGTCGCTGTCGCCGGGGATCACCAGGTCCCCCATCACGTTGATGACCTTGGCGGCGTCCTCGCCCGCCTCGGCGATGGTCGCGACGATGCGGCCCTCGATGCTCGTGAGCCAGCGGCCGTCGAACGTCGTCCAGCGCTGCCACGACTCGGTGTGGCCAACGCTGTCGAGGAACGGCACGTCGGCGACGGTGAACGACTCGTCGACCGCTACGAGGTCCTTCCACTCGCCCTTGAAGAGGCTCGACTTGGGGGCGCCGCTCTCGTCGAGCAGCAGCTCCTCGCGATACCAGTCGGTGATGTCCATCACCGGGTTCACGCCGCCCCACGCGATGTTGCCGTTGGTGCCGCCGACCAGCACCGGGAAGTTGCCGAGCCAGCCGCCGACCTGCTGGATGTCGCCGCCGCCAAAGACCTTCGTGTCGAGCGCTGCGCCGTAGCCGAGCGGCGGCACGGTCAGCTCGAGGTGTCCGTCGTTGGCGAAGAGCGCCGAGCCGTCCGCGGTCTTGTCGCCCGAGATCGCCCACACGTTCGAGCCGAAGCCCGCCTCGCGGTCCTTGCCCATGCGCAAGAGGCGCGCCTGGATCTTGTCGTAGAGCTTCTGCGCCATGCCCTCGGGCAGGCGCTTGGGCTTGCCTCTAGCGGCCGGCGGATGGTTGGCCTTGCCGACACCGAAGCCCTCGGTCGAGTTGGTGTTGGGGAACATGCCGCGCACATCATTCCAGATGTCCGCCAAGTAACCCGACTTGCGCAGCGCCTCGTCGGTGACGCCCGCGAACTGGCCTTCCAGGCGGTCGGCAGCGGCCTGGGTGCCGGGGTCGCCGCCCTCGAAGTTGAGGTTGTACATGTACACGGTGGCGAGGGCGACGACGTCGCGCAGGGCGAATGGCGACATCATGTCGGATGGGGTCGCATAGCCGAGCACGGCCGCGAACTGGGTCTCGGTCGGGGCCGACAGCGTGCCGTCACGGACCGCGTCGATGTACGCGTTGACGCCATCGGCGAAGGCGGAGAGATAGGCGGCGAGCTCGGGCGACATGTTCGCGACCAGGCGATCGGTGACGTAGCGCATGCCGGTGGCGCGCGACTCGATGTCCTGTGACAGGCCGAGCGAGCCGAGCAGCCCCGCGACCGTGCCGAGCCCGAGGCGGCGCTGGAGATCCATCAGGAAGAAGCGGTCGCGCGCCTGTACGAACCCGAGCACGCGCCCGAGATCGCTCAGGTTGTTCGCGTAGACATGCGGGGTGGAGCCCTCCGTACGCACGACCTGTACCGGCCCGCTGAGTCCTTTGAGCTCAAAGCGTTCCGTCTCGCCGACGGTGAGGATCGCGCGCTGCTCGGGTGTCGCGTCCGCGGGGATCGCGGTGTCCGCGACATCGGCAACGTCAGCGACATCGGCGCTGTCAGCGGAATCCAGGTCCGCGACATCGGCGACATCGGCGACATCGGCAACGTCGGCCTCGGTCGCATCGGGAGTCGCCTCTTCGACAGCGTCACCGTCACCGACCGCGACGTCGCCGACCGCGTCCTTGGCGGGGTTGTCGTCGCCGCATGCGCCCGTCAGCGCACCTGCCGTCACACCCGCACACACCCAGAGAGCCGCACGCGTTCGCATCGCCATGCAGCTTCTTTAGGAGAACTCGGCGCTCGGTGCCAGCGCGAATACTACGAGATCGATCGACCTTCCCATCCCCGGACCGGCGTGCTTAACCCCGGCCGGTGTCCGCATCCGACTCAGCGCAGCAGGCCCCTCGCGATTCTCTCGCAACCGCGTTGCAGCTCGACCCCCAGCGCCTCGCCGAGGCCCTGCTGGCGGCGACCCGAGGTGCTCCGGCCCCGGTCGTGGTCGGCGCCCATGACACGGGGCACCTCGCGTTCCTTGTCGCGCAGCTGCTCGGGCTCCTACCCAAGAGTGCGCGCCGCCTGGTGATCGTGCTGCCGGATGCGACGTCGGCGGCGCTGCTCGAAGACGGCCTCGAGTTCTTCCTCGGGGACGCGCCCGAAGGCGCGGCGCGGGTGCGGACCCTCCCGGGCATGGACCACCTGCCCTTCCAGGGCATGTCGCCGTCGCGGCTGCAGGTGCTCGCGCGCATGGGCACGTTGGCCCGCCTCGCGTCGCCCGAGACCGCGCCCGAGGTATTGATCCTTCCCGCCGCGGTGCTGCTCGATCGGCTACCGCCGCCCGAGCTATTCCAGCGCCAGCGGTTGGTGCTCAGGAAGGGCATGGAGATCGATCGCGAGGCGCTCATCGCGTTCCTCGTCGCGACCGGCCACCATCGTGTGCAGAGCGTCGAAGACGCAGGCAGCTTCGCGGTGCGCGGCGAGATCCTGGACATCTGGCCGACCGTGTCCGACCTGCCAGTCCGGGTCGAGCTGTTCGGTGACGAGATCGATCGCCTGCGCACGTTCGATCCGATTTCCCAAGAGACCGCCGCGACGTCGACCCCTGTCTCGGCGCTGACCATCGCGCCCGCCCGCGACGCGGTCTTCGAGCCCGAGACGCTGCCGCGCCTCAAGTCGCGCCTGACCGCGCTGGCCGACGCGCGCAACGTACCGACGTCGCGCATGCGCGCGCTCATCACCGACCTCGAGCACGGCATTCTGCCGGTGGGCCTGGAAGAGCTCTTGCCCGCGTTCCACGAGCGGCTCGAGACAATCTTCGCACACGTGCCCAGCGGGCCCGATGGCTACGCCTGGATTGTGGTCGAGCCGCATCGCGTGCACGAGACGCTCGACGCTCGCCGCGCCGATCTCGAGGCGCGCAACGGCCGCGCGATCGCCAAGAGCCATGACCTGACCTTCGACGTCGACGACCTCTTCCTATCTGTCGACGAGACACTCGCCCGGCTGGGCAACGTCACGCGCGCGACGCTGACCCCGTTCTTCACCGCAGAAGACCAGTCGCACCCGCGCTTTCAGGGCAACGCGCAGGGCCAACGCGAGCTGCGCAAGTCGCTCGAGCTGGCGATCCAGACCGGCGAGAGCCACGTGCTAACGCCGCTGGTAGACCGCGTGCGACGCTGGCGTGAAGACGGCGCCGCGGTCGTGCTGATGGCCCACACCGCCGGCGGCCTCGAACGGCTGCGCACGCTGCTCGCAGCCTACCCGCTGACGCTCGCGGTCCATGATGGCGGTACCTCCGAGGCAAGCCGCGAGAAGGCGACCGCGCTGCGCCTCGCGAGCTTCCGCAGCGACCCGGCCGACCTGCACCTGGTCATCGGCAGCCCCGGCGAAGGCTTCATCGCGCTCGACCAGGGCCTCGTCGTCATCGACGAATCCGAGGTCTTGTCGCGCCCGCCGCGCGCGCGCACCAAGCACAAGAAGCCCGCGTCCGACGCGGCCTTGAAGAGCTGGCGCGACCTCAAGCCCGGCGACGTGGTCGTGCACCTCAGCCACGGCGTCGGCCGCTACGTCGGCCTCAAGCAGATCGCCATCAGCGACGGCCCCAACGCCGACGTGCTCGAGCTCGAGTACGCCGACAAGAGCACGATGTTCGTGCCGGTCGACAAGCTCCACCTCGTGTCGAAGCACCAGGGTGGCGACGGCGCACCGACCCTCGACAAGCTCGGCGGGCTCGGCCAGGCCGCCTGGAACAAGACGAAATCACGGGTTAAAAAGGCGGTGCGCGACATCGCCGATCACCTCTTGAAGCTCTATGCCGAGCGCGAGGCGACGCGCGGCCACGCGTTCTCGCCTCCCGACGAGCTCTACCATCGCTTCGAGGCCGCATTCCCCTACGACGAGACCGACGATCAGATGCGCGCCATCGACGAGTCGATCCACGACCTCGTGCGCGAACGACCCATGGACCGCCTCATCTGCGGCGACGTCGGCTTCGGCAAGACCGAGGTCGCGATGCGCGCCGCGATGAAGGTCGTCGCCGACGGCAAGCAGGTCGCCGTACTGGTCCCGACCCAGGTCCTCGCCGAGCAGCACCGCATTACGTTCCGCCGACGTTTTGACGGCTTCCCGATCCAGGTCGAGAGCCTGTCTTCCATGAGGTCAGCCGGCAAGAACAAGGAGACCGCCGCGGCCATCGCGGCCGGCACCGTCGACATCGTGGTCGGCACCCATCGCCTCCTATCGAAAGACGTGAAGTTCAAAGATCTCGGCCTGTTGGTCATCGACGAGGAACATAGATTCGGCGTCGCCCAGAAGGAGCACTTCAAGAAGGCGCGCGCCAACATCGACGTGCTCACGCTGACCGCGACGCCGATCCCGCGCACCCTCCATCTATCGATGCTCGGGCTGCGCGACATCTCGCTCATCCAGTCGCCGCCGGTCGATCGGCTGCCGATCCAGACGTTCGTGTCGCAGCCCACCGAAGAGACGATAAGCGAGGCGATCCGCCGCGAGCTCGCCCGTGGTGGCCAGGTATTCTACGTGCACCACCGCGTCTTCGACATCGACAAGCAGGCCGAGCTCATCCAGGTCCTCGTGCCCGAGGCGCGCATCGCCATCGGCCACGGTCAGATGGGCGACGGCCAGCTCGAGAAGGTCATGGTGAAGTTCGTGACCGGCGAGGCGAACGTGCTCGTGTGCACGACCATCGTCGAGAGCGGCATCGACATCCCGAACGCGAACACCATTTTAATCAATCGTGCCGACGTCTTCGGACTGGCCCAGCTCTACCAGTTGCGCGGTCGCGTCGGCCGCTCCGGCACCCGCGCCTACTGCTACCTGCTGGTGCCCTCGCCGCATGGCCTCGCGGGCGAAGCGGCCGAGCGCCTCGGCGCCATCCAGCGCTTCTCCGAGCTCGGCAGCGGCTACTCGGTCGCGTCCTACGACCTCGACATCCGCGGGGCGGGTGACCTCCTCGGCGCCGACCAGGCGGGCAACATCGACGCGGTCGGCTACGACGCCTACATGGATCTGTTGTCCCAGGCGATCGGCGAAATCCGCGCCCACCAGAGCAACACCCCGGTCGCGACCGAGGCAGACGTCGAGATCAAGATCCCGGTGGATGCACGCATCCCCGACGACTGGCTGCCCGAGACCGCGCTCCGCCTGCGCCTCTATCGCGCGTTCGCCGGTGCCAAGACCCACGATGAGCTCGCGGCCGCACTCGGCATCGCGGTCGATCGGTATGGGCCCCCGCCCATATCGGTGAAGAACCTGGCCGGCATCATGGCGGTGAAGCTCGACGCGAAGGCCTTGCGCCTGACTTCGGTGTCGCTCGGCAAGGACCGCCTCGTGCTCGGGCTCTCGGGCGACGGGCTCCTGCAGCCCGCGATCGTCGCGGCCTACGCGACCCTCCACCCGGGCACCAAGGCCAACAAGTTCGAGGCCGCGACCGGCGTGAAGCTCACGCCCGACGGCAAGCTGCACCTGCCGTTCGGATCCACGGCCCCCGCTCCCCGCGCAGCCCCAGGCCCCGAGTACGTGCGGGAATCATTGCGACAGCTCACCGAGTTTGCTAGCTCCTTCGGCCGGACCGCGCCACGCGCGCCTTCCGCAGCTCCGGGCTCCACGCCCGAGCCCAGCCCAGCCCAGCGAGGCGGCCATGCGACTCACGACCCGACTCACGCACCTCCTCCTGCTGGGCATGCTCCCGGCCAGCGCGCTCCCGGCTTGCGGCAAGACGGAGCCGGCGCCGGCCGCGACGTCCCCCGAGGCGCCCGCCCACCCAACGCCCCAGGACCCCAACGGCCCGGGCGGCGCATCTTCGATCCCCGCCGAACCCGCTGAGAAGGTCGAGCCGTTTGTGTTCGCGAAGCTGCCGGGCCGCGAGATAAGCGACGCCGACGTGGCGCCACGCATCAAGGCGCAGCAGGCCGCGGGCGAGAAGATCGACGGCCGGCTCGTGCAGGAGACGGTCGAGGATGTGGTCGAGGATGCCCTGCTCGTCGCCGAGGCGCGCGCTGCGAGCTTCCAAGCGCCGCCCGAGGCGAAGGACGACGAGGCCATCGCCGAGGCGTGGGCCAAGCAGAAGTTCATGGCCGCGGCCGAGGCCTCGGTGACCGACGCCGACCTCGGGCTCTGGTTTGCCGAGCGACGCGGCTTCGCGCGCATCATGTTCCGCGACGAGGAGAGCGCGACCAAGGCCAAGGCCACGATCGACGCCAAGATTGCCGAGGGCAAGGAAGAGCCGCTCAAGGTGTTCCTCGCCGAGAAGTCGCGCAACGGCCGACGCCACGACGTGGTGCCCGACGGCGCGCTCGTCGACGCCCAGGGCAAGAACGAGACGGGCGAGGTGCTGTTGCCCGAAGCCGGCGCCAAGGTCCTGTTCTCATTGACGAAAGACGGCGAGATCGCGCCCCCGAGCAGGGTCGGTGACGTGTGGCTGCTGATTCTGCGGGTCGCGGTGCGGCCGGGCACGCCGGTCGAGCAGGTGCCGGCCGACCAGAAGACCGCCGCGAAAGAGAAGATCGTCGCGGCCCGCGCGATGGACGCCCTCGAAGAGCACATCGCGCGCCTGCGCAAGGACCAGGCCGTGGTGGTCGACGAGGTCGTCGTGCGCCGCTACGCGAAGAGCCTCGGGGTCGAGAGCATCAGCAAGGTCAAGCGCCTGCCGTTCGGTCAGCGCAAGGCACAGTTCCAGCGCACCGGCCGCGTGCCGCCGAAGGCCCCGATGCGACCCAACAGCCAGGATGTCGAGAAGCTCCTGCAGGAGCACGCGAAGCAGAAGATGCGCGGTCAGGGCGACCAGTCGCCGGCACCCGGAGCGCACCCGTGAGGCGCTTCGTCAAGACCCTGTTCATCGCCCTGCGCGGACCGATATCGCGGACCCTGCTCGGCTTCGGCTTCGCCTTCGGTGGCGTCGCCAACGCCGCGGATCCCGAGCCGATGTGGCCGCCCGAGGAGGGACGCCTGCTCGACCGCCTGGTCGCGGTCGTCAACACCGAGCCGGTGACGCTCTTCGAGCTGCAGCGCGCCGCCGCTCCGAACCTATCGCGCATCCTGCGCGAGACGCGTGACCCGGCCGAACGCGACGCGAAGCTGAAGGTGGTCATCGCCGAGGCGCTCGAACAGCTCGTCGACGACATCCTCGTCTACGAGCAGGCGTCGTCGATGGACCTGACCGTCTCGCCCGAGAAGGTCGACGACCACATCAAAAAGATCCGCGACGCCAACGGCTGGACCGAGGACGAGCTCGCGGCCGAGCTGGTCAAGCTGGGCTTCGCGTCGATCGCCGACTACCGCCGCCACACCGAGCGCGAGATGCTGAAGTCGCAGGTGATCGGCATCAAGGTCGTCGCGCGCGTGAAGGTCGACGAGGCCGACGTCGACGCCGAGTACCAGCGCCAGATCCAGAGCGCGGGCGGCATCGAAGAGCGGCGCGCGGCCCACATCCTGGTCCGCTTGCCCGAGAGCGCGGGCGTCGACGAGGAAGCCAAGGCGCGCGCGACGCTGGTCGAGGCCAAGCGCCAGATCGAAGCGGGCGAGCTGTCGTTCGGCGACGCGGCCCGCAAGTACAGCCAGGATGGCACTCGCAACGCGGGCGGCGATCTCGGCTGGTTCGAGCGCGGAGACTACGATCCCGCGTTCGAGGACGTTGCCTTCGCGGTCGAGAAGGGCAAGCTCTCCGAGCCCTTCCGCACTACCTTCGGCATGCACCTCGTGACCATCGTCGACCAGCGCGTGAAGCAGCCGACCGAGGGCGACCCGACCGACATCAAGCGCCAGATCATGTTCCGCCTGCGTGAAAAGCAGATCGAGCGGCTCTACAAGCAGTGGGTCAAGGGCCTGCGCGGCGACGCCTACGTCGAGATCAAGGACCTCGGTCTCGACGAGTGAACCGCAGCGGTCGTGACATGCAGCGCATGTGTTGGCAGGACCCTTCATTTTCGCGGGTCTGCGGTGCGTTTGGTGGCTGCAGCATGCGTACCGCGGAGACCATCGGAGCCCAGGCCAGCTCCACTGGTCGTATCGCCACGACCATGTGGTGAGCGTCGCGACGCGCAGGTGCGTGTCGCGCTGGAATTCAGAAGGGGGCGGTGAGTGCAGGATCCGGGCCGCAAACAATCCACAAGCCGCCTCCGCTCGGTGGCCAGGAAGCAAGCCCCCGGAACTGCACGGCTTGGCCGAGGAGGCAAGAAAGCCGGGGAAAGGTCGGATTGACACCTTTTTCGGGGGCATGCTAACCCCTCCGAGCTTTACGTCGTGCGCCGCCAAGCGGCTTACGACAAAAGCAAGTGTGGGCGGCCTCGAAGCGAGTCCTTCGCTCACGGTGGGCAGCCTTGAAGAGAGGCCTTCGCTCACGGTGGGCGGCTCTCGAAAGAGAGGCCTTCGCTCACAAGTGTGGGTCGTGGCGTTGCATGCCGGACCACATCATCCGAGTTCGCACGGGCAATCTCACTCGATGAGACCCCAGCATCGCCCAAGGGACCCCCGCCGCCGGCTTGCGCGAACGAACCTGCCCCAGCTGCCAAGGACCGGCACGGATGTATCTCGACCGACCCATCCCCCTCAGGAGCTCGCACCGGCCCAACAGGCGCCGGGGTGGGCCGCGAGCACGCGGGGGCTCGGTCATCGTCGTAGTGGTCCTGCTCCTCGTCAATTATTTCGTCTTTTTCCGTGGCGACGACGCCAAGCCGGGCTCCGACCTCGCCGACCTCAATGGTCAGGGCGCGGTGGCCTCGGTCGGCATGACGCCCGGCGGCGCGACCAACGCACCGACCGTCGCGGGTGCGGGCGAAGCCGCTCCGATCGAGGTCGACGACTTCGGTCAGCCGGTCGGGCGCAAGCTCACGGGTGAGATCAAGCGCGGCCAGACGATCCTCAATGCGCTACGCGCGGTCGGGATCGACAGCCACTCCGCCCAGCCGCTCGTGCAGGCGATGACGGAGGTCTTCGACTTCCGCAAGGCCCAGGCCGGCGACACGTTCAGCGCGAACGTCGACGACGACGGCCAGGTTACCTACTTCAGCTACACCCAGTCGCCGCTCGATATCTATGAGGTCATCCGCACGGAGACCGGCGAGCTCACGGCGCGCAAGAAGAAGGTCCCGACCCGCGTCGACGTCGCCCACATTGGCTGCGCGATGAAGTCGAGCCTGTATGAGTCGATCGCGCGCTGCGGCGAAGGGGCAGAGCTTGCGGCCCAGCTCATCGACATCTTCGCCTGGGACGTGGACTTCTTCGATGTCCGCGACGGGGACGAGTTCAAGGTCATCGTCGAGAAGATCTCGGTCGAGGGGCGCTTCCTCCGCTACGGCAAGGTCCTCGCCGCGCAGTATCGCGGCAAGTTCGGCGAGCAGCGCATCGTCAGCTATCGCGACCCCGAGGGGCGCGAGGGCTTCTACAAGCCCGACGGCCATTCGGTCAGCAAGGAGTTCATCAAGAGCCCGCTGAAGTACACCAAGGTGTCTACCGACGCGCAGACCACCGGTGAGCCTGTGCGCGCCAGCATCAAGACCGCCTCGCCGGTCGTGTACTCGGCCCGCGCCAACACACCGATCTGGGCTGTCGCGGGCGGCACCGTGACCGTCGCCGGCGACACCGGTGGCAGCCTCGGCAAGACCATCACCATCAAGCACGACAACGGCTTCACCTCGACTTACGCCCACCTCGGCTCGGTCGCCCAGGGCATCAAGCCCGGGACCCTGGTCAAGCAGAAAACCGTCATCGGCAAGGTCGGTTCGAGCGGCGATGTCGACTCACCACAGCTCCTCTTCTCGCTGCGCAAGGACGGTAAGCTCCAGAACCCGTTGAAGCTCACGTACTCGGAAGGTGAAGCCGTCTCGCAAGAGCACAAGGCCCACTTCGACGCCGAGGTGAAGCAGCTCATCGAGGACCTGGAGGCTATCCCCGTCATTGGCCAGCACGAGCGCAAGACCTGATTCGCTCGCGGGACACGCGGGCCCTTCGTCGCTCGCTCGTCGGCGGCCTATTAGGCCTGCCTCCTTCCGGCTCCTTGGTCGCGCGCGCCCCACTTCGCGAATCGGGATGAGTTCACTACCTCGTTGACTCAGCGCGCCTCGCGAGGCCCATGGACGCGGTAGTCCGACCCTTCCAATACATGGAAGTCGCAAGCCGCCCTCAAGCGTGAGGCGAGCCGCTCACCGATGCGATCTTCGAGAGCTTCCGACAGGTCGCGGCGCTTGCGCGAGTCGGGTCCGTGGCGCTTGTCGAGCTGGTCTTCGGGCAGGTAGTTGGTCGTCGCGAGGATGATGCGGCGGGCGTTGTAGCGACGGGTCACGATCTGGTCGAGGATCGAGAGCTCCCAGTTGGTGCCCTGCCCTTTGCCGAGGTCGTCGATGGCCAGCACGGGTGTCTGCACCAGCGCCTCGATGATGACGCTCTGCTTTTCATCGGAGCCATCGTCGAAGGTCGCGCGGATACGCGCCATCAAGTCGCTGTAGTCGATGAAGCGGCACGCGATGCCGCGCTCGAGCGCGAAGTACGACAACAGCGAGCACACGAGGTGTGTCTTGCCGAGGCCGAGTCCGCCGATGAGCAGGAGCCCCTTCATCTGGTCGGTGACCATGCCGAGGCGATACAGATTGAGCGCGGCCTTTGCGCGCTTCAGGCTCTCGAGCCCGCGGTCGGAGAAGCCGTGCACGTCGCCGGGGCCCGATGGGGTGAGGCGCTTCTGGGCGTAGCCGGCGGGGATCTGGGCGTCGTTGAACGCGCCGACCCGCTGCACGAACGAGGTGCACGAGCACGGCGCCGCGACCTCATAGCCCTTCTCCTCTTTGATGAGGTAGCGCGCGCCGCGGCACTCGGGGCAGTCCTCGCGACAGATGCACAAGCGCGCGACCGCGAACTCCGCGTCGCGACCCATCAGGTAGCCAGTGCCGGTGCAGCGTGGGCAGACCACGTCGCTCGCGACTGGCGGAGGCTTGACCCAGCCGCGCTCGGCCGCTTTGTGCGCGTTCAAGCGCGCCCGTGCGAGCACCTCGCTGAAGATGGTGCGCGTGGCAACGGAGGCCGCAGGCGTCAGGGCATCGGTCGCTACAGGCGGCTTGTCGCTGGCTTCGTCGTTCATCCGAGCAGCACTCCTACCAGTTCGGGGAGACCATAACGCCGTCGCGTCCATCGCGCCCGCTCGAACAAGCGGCGCTCGCTGGCGGCCGCGTTGCTCATATTGCCGCCGGCCTGTGCGACCGCATCTTCGACCGCGCGCGCCATCTCGCCGCGCGCATCACCCACAAGAAGTACATCGAACGCCTCGGCAAGCTCGACATCCAGCCGGGCTGCGACCACCCACGCGTCCGCCTTGGCCTCCTCCTCGCGCTTCAACGTCGCCCACACCCGCCGCAAGAGGGTGCGCGCCGACTCCTCGGTCTGGGCCACGCCCGCGACCTCGACCGCGCGCTTCAGCTTGGCCCACTCGCTCCCATCCGCGCCCGCATCGTCGACCTGGCTCACCACCCGCTCCGCGCGGCGCTTCATCGCCGCTTCGATCGACCGCTCGAGACCACCAAGCGTCGGCGCCCGCTTGGCACCGTCCGCCCGCCAACGCCGCATCGCCTCCTCGAGCACCTGCATCACGACCCGCAGCGGCACGCCGCGCGCGCTCCAGTCGAGCACGCGCCCGACGTCGCGCGCCGTCAGCGCGAAGCCGCGACCGCGCAACACGACGAAGCGCGTCTCGATCTCGCGAAGGAAGCGCGCGCCCGCATCGATGGGCTCGTCCACGCAGCGACTAGAAGTCGAGGTTCTTGACCGACAGCGCGTTGGTCCAGATGAACGAGCGGCGCGGCGCGACCTCGTCGCCCATCAGCACGCTGAACATCGTGTCCGCTTCAACCAGCTCGCCGATCTTCACCTGCAAGAGCGTGCGCGCCGATGGGTCGAGCGTCGTCTCCCAGAGCTGCTCCGGGTTCATCTCACCGAGACCTTTGTAGCGCTGGATGCCGAGGCCCTTCTGCCCCGATGCCTGCACCTCTTCCAGCACCGCCTCGAGGCTCGTCAGCTTGCGCTCATTGCCGTTGTCCTCACGCAGCACGTAGGGCGCGCGCGCGAACAACGCGAGCTTGTCGAGGAGGTCACGCAGACTCTCGCCCTCGGTGCTCTTCAAGAACGTCATGTCGATGGTCGTGTCGCGCGGCACTCCGTTGAGGAACGTCTTGAAGCTCAGGCGCTTCGCCTGGTGCTCGACATCGTCCTCGATGACCGTCGTGAGCGGAAGGATCTCTGGATAGTGGACCGTGAGCCACGACTCGATCGCGTGGATCGAAGCGGCCAACAGCGCATCGTTCTGCAAGTCCGCGCCGACCATGGTGGTCGCCTCGTAGAAGGCCTGCACGATGCGGCGGTCGCGGCGCAGCCCAAGCATGTCGAAGCGCTCGCGCACGCGGATGACCTGCTCGGCAAACGACTTCAAGTCGTTGGCGACGACCGGCGCCCCTGTGCCGCCATCGCCGCGCAGCTCGTAGCCCTTGGTGCCGAGTTCGAGCACGAACGAGTCGAGCTCCTTCTGGTCCTTCAGGTAGCGCTCGGTCTTGCCTTTCTTGACCTTATAGAGCGGCGGCTGCGCGATGTAGAGGTAGCCGCGCTCGACCAGCTCGCGCATCTGCCGGTAGAAGAACGTGAGCAGCAGCGTGCGGATGTGCTGACCGTCGACGTCGGCGTCGGTCATGATGATGATTCGCTGGTAGCGCACCTTCTGCGGGTCGTAGCTCTCGGCGCCGATGCCCGTGCCGAGCGCGGTGATGAGCGTCACGATCTCCTGCGAGCTCAACATCTTGTCGAAGCGCGCCTTCTCGACGTTCAGGATCTTGCCGCGCAACGGCAGCACGGCCTGGTTCGAACGATTGCGCCCCTGCTTGGCCGAGCCACCGGCCGAGTCACCCTCGACGATGAACAGCTCGGCCTTCGCCGGGTCGCGCTCCTGACAGTCGGCGAGCTTGCCCGGCAGGCTGCCCGAGTCGAGCGCGCCCTTGCGCCGCACCGTCTCACGCGCCTTGCGCGCCGCCTCGCGGGCACGCGCGGCTTCGACTGCCTTCTCGACGATCGCCTTGGCGTCCGCCGGATGCTCCTCGAGGTACTCGGCGAGCTTCTTCCCGACGAGGCTCTCGACCGCCGTCTTGACCTCGGACGAGACGAGCTTTTCCTTCGTCTGCGACGAGAACTTCGGGTCCGGAAGCTTCACCGACACGATGCCGACGATGCCCTCGCGGCTGTCTTCGCCCGCCAGCTCAGTCTTGTGCTGCTTCAGAAGCCCCTTTTCTTCCGCGTACTTGGTGACGACACGCGTGAGCGCCGTCTTGAAGCCGGTCATGTGGGTGCCGCCGTCGCGATTCCGGATGTTGTTGGTGAAGCAGTAGATCTGCTCCTGGTAGGTCCGGTTCCACTGCAGCGCGATCTCGACCTCAATCGAGCCCGACCGGTCGATGAAGTGCACAACCTTACTGTTGACGACCTGCTTGCCCTTGTTCAGGTCGGCAACGAAGCTCGAGATGCCGCCCTCGAAGAAGTACCTGGCGGCCTTGCCGTCTTCGCGCTCGTCCGTCAGCTCGATGCTGACGCCGGAGTTCAGATACGCCAGCTCGCGCAGGCGCGCGCTGAGGATGTCCCAGTTGAACTCGGTCTGGGTAAAGACCTCGCGGTCGGGCTTGAAGTGCACCGTCGTGCCGCGCCCGGTCGACTCGCCCAGCGCCAGCACTGCCGTCTGCGGCTTGCCGCGCTCGTACTCCTGCCGGTAGAGGCGACCGTCGCGCCGCACCTCGACCCAGACCTTCTCCGACAGCGCGTTCACGACCGACACGCCGACGCCGTGCAGACCGCCGGAGACCTTGTAGCTGTTCGCGTCGAACTTGCCGCCCGCGTGCAGCTCGCACATCACGAGTTCGAGCGCCGAACGCCCATCCTCGTGGATACCGACGGGGATGCCGCGGCCGTCATCGCGAACCGTAATCGAGTTGTCGACATGCACGACCACCTCGACCCGGGTCGCGTGGCCCGCGAGCGCCTCGTCGACGCCGTTGTCGACGACCTCGAACGCCATGTGATGGAGGCCCGAGCCATCGTCCGTGTCGCCGATGTACATGCCCGGGCGCTTGCGGACGGCGTCGAGGCCCTTCAGGACCTTGATGCTGTCGGCATCGTACGTCTCGACGTGCGCCTCGACCGGGAGCTCGGGATCGGTGTTGCTCATCATGCCATCCGGATGCCCGGTGAGCTCAGCGGCGCGAACGTCGCGTCATCGGCTCTCCGTGCGGTCCAGAGCGGCGCCTGAGACCGCCCCGGAAGGAACGGGAGACATAGCACGTGGGCTGCTTCGCGGTAAAGCGAGATCAACCGCCACCCAGGACCCAAAACCCGCGTGATTTCAGTGTCTTTTAGCTCCGGTGAGCCGTGCTTCCGACGCCCTCCTCGGAGGGCCCAGAATTGCGAGCGAATGATCACTTCGCCTTGGGCGGCACCACGAGCTTCGAGCCGACCTTCAGCTTCTTCAGGTCGACCCCGGGGTTGGCGGTCTTCAGGTCCTTCACGCTGACGCGATACGAGCGTGCGATGCTGGTCGCGGACTCACCCGATTTGACTGTGTGGCGCTTGGCTTTGGCGGTCTTGTCAGACTTGCCGGCCTTGTCGCTCTTGCCGGCCTTGTCGCCGCCGACCTTGTCGCCGCCGACCTTGTCGCTGCTATCGGCCTTGTCGCCTGCGAGCTTTTCCTTGTCCCACTCGGCGCGCGCGGTCACGAACTGCACGTACTGGTCGTCGCTCATCGGGATGGCGATGCGTGCGCCGATGAAGATGCGGTCGGTGTCGAGACGGCCCTGATTGGCGGTCTTGATCTGGTCGAGCGGGGTCTTCGACCACATGACGTAGTGCATCAGGCTCTCGCCGCGACGCACGATGACATCACGCGGCGTCTGCTTGTCGAGTTGCACCGCCGGAGCCGCGGGTGACACGCCGACCGGTGCGCCAGGGCCCTGCACGACCTGACCCGAGAACGGCGACTGCCCGGAGAACGGCATCGCAGGCGACGGCTGGCTCTGCGGGGAAGGCTGCAGCGAAGCGGAGGCGACCGGGCCACCAACATAGTTCGGCAATAGTCCCCCACCGATCGACGCGGACGGCAGCACCTGCTCGGGGCGCGGGTAGTTGGCGGCCTGGACCGGCGCGACCATCGGGTCGCCGACGGGCGTCGCGCCCTGCGGCGCCAGCGCCAGGTTGTCGGTGTTATTGCGCGGCCGCTGGAAGACGTTCGAGTCGTCGAGCGCCATGCGCGCCTTGGCGAATATCTCGCCCCGCAGGCGCGGTTCGACCGCGTCGCTGTGCGCCTCGGAAAGCGCGTGCCCTTCTTCGTCGACAACCACTGGCGGAGGCGGCTGGCGCACGCCCGGCGGCAGCTCGCCGACGACCGGGATGAGGATCTCGTCGCCAGGCTGGAGCCCGCGGAAGTCCATCTGGTTGAACTCTTCGATGAGCCAGAGCGGCACGTCGCCGTATCTCTTCGCCGCACTAGCAACGAACTCGCCCTTCTTGACCCGGTAGACGATCACCTTCTCGAAATAGCGGTTGGCGAAGAACGCGTCGACGCGACCCTTTTGGAAGGCCTCGCGCTTGCGGTCGAAGGAGACCTTCTCGTTGGCGCTCATCGTGACGACGATGCGGTCGCCGACCTTGAACCACTTGCGCCCACCGAGCGCCTCGAGGTTGCCGGTGACGAGGTCCTTCGGGTCGATGTTGGCCCACTCGCCGAGCACGGCCGGCGTCTCGCCGCGCTTCACCTCGATGGGAAAGCCCTGCGGCAGGTCGTTGCCACCGGCGTCGGCCGGCTGCTCGACGCCGTCGGCCCACGCGGGGCGATCGGGCCCGATCGGCGCGGCCCCGACGGGATTGGTGGGAGCCGTGTCGGACGCTGCACCCTCGGCCACCGCCACCTCGCGCGCCATCGGTTCGGCCCGGAAGAGCCCTGCGGCGGCACGCTGCGCCTGCTTTTCCATCTCGCGTTGGGCGTTGTCCTTGCGCGGACCGTCGACCCACTGCACGACCATCGGTGCCTGGTCCGGGAGGTCTATCGGCACGACACGTTCGTCGCGCTGCGGGCCCTTGCAGGCCAGGAGGGACGCGGCCACTCCCACCGGGAGGACGGCGCGGGACAAGAGAGCAGCGATGGTGCGGTTCAACTTCATGGCGATATCGGGTTTAGGACCAGCTCCAGATCCCGTCCAAAATTTCGACCAACTGGTTCTCGCGATCGGTTACCGCGTGCTATCGCCCCTCCGTGGAGCGTCCCTCAGAGCCAGTCCGACCCTCGACGCTCGTCATCGCAGCCGTGGTGTTCTACGGCATAATGGCGATGGCGGCGGTCATCGTGCTGCAGCTCTCTGACTTCGACGCGGCCCGGGTCATCTTCGGGGTGAGCCACGAGGACGTCGTCGCGGGCGCGCCGCCCGCTCCCTTCGGCATCCCGCTCGCGGCCCTGTTCGGCGCGGCCTCGGGCCTCGCGATCGTCGGCGTGTCGCTGCTGCTGCGCAAGGTCGGCCCGCTCAACCGCCTGCAGAAAGAGTTCGGGGCAGTGCTCGGCGAGCAGTCGACGATGACCATCGCGGTTCTCGCGGTCACCTCGGCGGTCGGCGAAGAGCTGCTCTTCCGCGGGGCCTTGCAGCCGCTCGTCGGCTTCTGGCCGACCGCCATCCTGTTCGGCCTCTTGCATGGCGGTGGCGCCCCGCGCCTCTTCGCGTGGACCATCTTCGCGTTCCTCTCCGGGCTCCTGCTCGGCGGGCTCGCCGAGTGGACCGGCTCGTTGTTGGCGCCAATCCTGTGCCACCTGACGATCAACTTCTGGAACCTTCAGAACCTCGGCGAAAACGAGGCGACCTCGTGATGCTCGCGCTCGCGCCACTCATCGCCGAGAGCGAAGGCTGGCACTACGCCGCCTGGATCTCCATCGACGTGCGCCTGGTGCTCTTCGCGACGCTGCTCGCGGCGCTCACCGCGGCCGGCGTCGCGTCGCTGCTCGTGCGCTCGTCGCGCTTTCGCGACTACCTCTCGGTGTGGCTCCTGACGTTCGTGGCCCTGTTCGCGGTGACCGTGTTCTTCATGAATGAGGTCGCAAAGCACCCGGTGTTCGTGGTCGAGGCGCTGTTCCCGTTCCCCTGAGCTGCGCGCCACCGGCGCAACGTCAGCGCCCCTGGTCGAGCAGCGGACACTCCTCGTGAGCGATGCACTCATCGTCGACGACGCGTGTGCCACCCGACGCATGGAACAGTGCGATGCGGTTGCGGGTCATCGTGTGCGCCTCGTACTCGGTGCCTTCAGTCGCGCCCGCGACCCACTCGTGGCGACCATTCGCGTAGGCAAATCGGATCGCCGAGAGCCCCTGCCCGTTCGGTCCCGGCGGGCCACTCGGCACCGGCGGCAATGGTCCGAGCGCCGGCATCTCGGGCGGGTTGTTGCCGATGACGTCGTCGACATCGTAGTCGCCGCCCACGATCACCCCGGCCTTTCCGAGCATCGCCATCACCGCGTCCGGATCGTCGCCGAGAACACCGGTCGCACGCGCCAGCGCAAGCCCACTCGAGATGGGCACGGTGCGGTCGCCGATGACATTCTCGAACAGCACGTTCTTCGCGTGCCCATGCGGCTCACGGAACAGGTCGCGCGCGAACGCGATCGGGTCGCAGCGATCCAACGCGTGCTGTGTTATTGCCACAAAACGTCGGAACTCCGGGGTGTTACGATGCAGCGCCAACCCCTGGAACGGCGACATCACAAGCGCCTTCTGCACCACCTCGCCGCCCACGACGATCTCGACGGCGAGCTGGTCCCAGCGGTCCGAAGGCACCGCTATCGAGAAGCCCTTGCCCGCCTCACCGACGAGGTAATCCTCGCGCTCGCCGTTATCGACATTGACCAATCGCACCAGCGCCCCGGCCGGCAGCTCCGGCACCTGCGCGAAAGCGGTCGTCGCCGGGTCGTTCCGGCACGAGCCCGACTCGTCGTTCAACGACAGCCACACGCCGCCCGTACCATCGGGGCAGCCAATGACCAGTGGCCCGAAGACCTCCAGGTAGATGACACGGGTTATCTGCCGAAGCGTCGACCGCAGCAGGATGTCCGACAACCCACCGCCCGAAGCGATCGGCGTCGCGGTCGTCACCTCCGGCTCGATCGCGGCCGCCATCAAGGAATGCATACCGCCGAGCGACGTACCCGCCGTGCCAATCGCGACGTCGGGCCCACCGATGTCGAGCACGCCATCGGCGTTGAAATCACCGGCCAGCAGGCTCTTCATGAGCAGCGTCGGGTCCGCGCTCGCGGGCTTATCGATCGCCGGCGGCACCGCGTCCTGTCGGAACCCGCGCAGCACCCGCACGAACTGCATGAAGTCCACGAGGTCCTGCTGGAAAGCGCCGCACTGCTTGAACGGGTCGGCGAAGAAGAAGCTCTCTGAGCTCGTGAGCCCGCCGTCGCCGTCCTGGTCGGTCGTGCGTCCGATGAGCGCGAGCTCCCGAAAGAAGCCGATCTGCGACAGCTTCGCGTAGCCTTGCTCGAAGCTCAGGTCGGCGAACTCGGCGGCCCGCTCGGGCGCAATCAGGCCTACCAGCAACGGGATGATGCCAGCCGCGTTGTTCGGGTCGAAGCCCTGGTCGTTGAGCAGCTTCTTCAGGTCGGGCACGATCGGTCCGTGACCAACCTGATCGAACGCGACGGTCGCGATGCCCTGGCGCGCGAGGTTGTTCGCGAGTGCCAGGAACTCGAAGCGCGACGACCCGGTGCCATGGAAGTAGAAGACCGCGGGGAACGGCGGCTTATGATGCTCGCTCGCCTTGGGGATGGCGATGAGCCAGGGTACGCTGGTCTCGGGCGCATCCGGACGGGACAAGAACGTGTCGTCGCCACCCTGCCGCACATCGGGCGACGGCATGGAGCCGAACGTCACGTAGTCGACGTAGTCGAAGTCGACCGAGAAGCCGGGCGCGAGCCCGACGACGACGCCGAGGATGTTGTCGAGGAACTCGCCCTGCACGATGAAGCGATGGTCGCGCGTGTCGGCCGGGTAGTGCTCGCCATCGCCGTCGATGGCGATACCGGTGTCGCGGATCTCTCCGAGACCTTTTGTGAATCTGGCTTCGAGCGGCGCCAGTCGACCGGCCCCGTAGAGGCCGTCCCGCACCTCGAGCAGCGGCTTCTGCGGGTCGTTGACCGCGAATGTCCAGCCGAACGCGAGCTCGTCGGTCGTCATCCCGGTAAGCTCGAGCGCCTCGGCCACGAGCCCTGTCTGCGCCGCGTGAGCCTTGTACGGAAACGGCGAGCGGATCGCGCGCTTTACCCCGGTCTCGTCGGGCAGCCCGGTGATGTCACGCGTCAACAGCACCGCATAACGCGCGCCTGCGCGCAGCGGCTCGAGCGGACGGATGAGCAGCGTCGAGGTCTCGACCTCGTAGTGCGTGACCCGCTGCTCCTTGCCCGCGAGCATCCAGTCGTTGTCACGCGGCAGCAGGAAGTCGGGTAGGTCCTCGTCTTCGTCGAAGGCCCAGAAGCGCCCGCCCCCGAGCAGCGGAAAGGCGCCACCACCGAAGTCGAGCTCGACCTCTTCGCCGCGATGCTCGCCGCCCTCAGTCACGTCGACGACGCGCACCGAGTGTGGCCCGACCGTGTCGAGGTCGAGCGGTCCATCGAACGCGACCGAGATCGGCGCGAAGCTGCCGAACCCATCGAGCCGCGGCAACCGCTCGCGAATGCGTCGCTCCATGTCGGTCGGTGCGTGCTCGCTCACGTTCCACCCGAGCACGTGCCCGTCCGTGCGCAACAACAGGTCGTTGGGCAGCGGCACTTCCGGCACCGGCCGCGCGAGCGGATCGAACACGATCTTCGGACCGAACGGCGCCTCGCTCGGCAACACCACGCCGGCCTCGAACTTCGAATCCCCGCCATCGACGCAGGCGGCCAGAACAACCACGGCGCACAGACCTAGCCGAAGGCGCATCACCATAGGAGCCCCGCGTGAAGCCACACGCCACCGACATCGGGCGCCGCGCGACCGGCCTCGTCATTGAACACCGCACCCGGCGAATACCAGGCCGCCTCGAGCCGCAGCCGCCACTGATACCAATCGACCGGGAAGCGCCACGAGACGCCCGCATCGACCTCCCAGCCGAGGTCGGTCGCGGACGCACCATTGCGTGGACCGCGTGGCGCACCGCCCGCGAGCCCTGACCAGAATGCGTCGACGTACTGACCGTCGGCCGACGCGAACAAGAAGCCCGCGTAGGCGAACAGCTCGTCGACGATGCGAAAGCTCATCCTCGGGTTGGCGTACATCGCGCCACGCACGGCGCCGGCCGTCGCGAGCCGCTCGCTGCCGCGCGGCGGCTCACCCCGATAGTCGTCGTCGGCGATGTTGTCGGCGCTCACCGCGTTGCCCGCGAGCATCGCCTCGCGAAACATCAAGAGCCCGACGCGGTGGTCGCGGTCCATCGTGAAGCCGCGCTGCTCGTCATCGAACGGGTTGGTGTCGCCCGAGGCCGAGCCGACCTCGAGCACGCCAATGAAGGGTCCGGTCTCGACCGAGAAGCGAAACAACGCCGCGTTCTGATCGACGCTGAATGAGCCCTCGTCGACGACGCTCTGCGGCAGGCTCGTGCGACCACGAATGGTCGCGAGCTCGGCCTCGATGAACACCTTCAGCGTGTCCTCGTTGGCGAGGCGCAAGCGCCCGGTCGCATCGAGCACAGCGACCTCGGTCACGCCGCCCTGGAAGTGCGCCTGGCTGCGAAAGGCGGTGTAGATCCCAAGGCTCAGCGACTCGGTCTGACCGAGCACCGCGGCGACGAACTGATAGGCGCGGTCGCCATCGCTCCACCGCGCCGTGTCGTCGTCGATGACGCCGTCGAACGCGAGTGAAGCGGTGAGGGGCGGCCGCGAAAGCCCCTTACCGAGCGGGAACGCCGACACGCCGACGCGCACCACGTGGTCGCCCTGGAACGACTCGCCAAACGGGCTCTCCGAGGTCTGCATACGCGGGTCGTCACCCGCGTTCGAGACGAGCCCGAGCCCCCAACGCGAGCGCACGAGGCCGAGCTGGAAGCCCATGTGCTCGCCGCCAGCCGACAGATAGATCTGCGAGAGCCGCTGCCCGATGACCCCGGTGTCCGACCGGCCGCGTGGATCCGCGGCCAGCACCTCACGGTCGGCTCCGACGAGGAACCAGTCGCGCAGCACATCAAGCTCGGCAGCCAGGCGCCATACTTTGAAGAAGGCCATGCCCGGGTCGAGCAACGTGAGCGTCGGCGACAGCCTCAGTCGCGCGTAGGCCGCGTCGTCTCCGGCGAGCGTGCCGCCGCGGTCGTCGACGCGCTCGATGGGGATAGCATCGACGTGCTGGAACATCAGGTCGATTTCACCCGGAAGCGCGAGGATCCCCGTCTGCCCCAGTGCGAAATGCAGGCGCTGACCATCGACCAGCTGCGACGTCGGCGCGGGTCGTGGCGCGGGCTCCGCACGGACGGGCGAACCGGACGCGGCGACGATCGCTGTAAACAAGATTGGTAGGACGACCCGCATTGCGGGCGCATCATACGCATCCGCGGGCTGATAGCCACCGCGAAGCCGTCGACCCAGCCCGCGGGTGAAAGGGAATGCAAGCACAGGCCACCCACTTCACCGACACGGCCACCTCATGATAGAGCCGTGTGAGCATCCGTCGTGACCGTCATCGTCACCCTCTGAGAAGGGAGCCCCAATGAAGCATCCGCTTGCGATTCTGTTCACCCTCGCTGCCTTGTCCTCAGCCAGCCCGGCACTCGCGGGCGACGGCCCCGACGTCACGACCCTGCGCGCGCAGAACTTCGAGTTCATCGCGTGGTCGACCGACAGCTCGCTCATCCTATTGAAGCTCGACGACCCGAACGCGGGCCTCATCTTCCAGGTGCGCGATGCCAAGACCGGCGAGATCTTCAAGATGGGCGCCAAGCCCGCCGTCTTCCCGTCGACCAACGCCGCCAACAGCGATGAGGAGCGCAAGTTCATCAAGCAGCTCATCAACGGCCAGAAGGGTGTGAAGGTCGACGGCAAGGCCATAAAGTTCGACCAGCCCGGCTCGACCGAGGCGACCCACCCCGTCAAGAGCGACATCATGCTCATGACTGGGCAGAAGGGCGACAAGCTCGTCATCATGGGCATGCGAGGCGAGCGCGCGACCAGGTACGACTCGATCGACCTCCTCAAGGACAAGAAGGGCGTCGTCGCCAAGGCGTCGCAGAAGGCGCTCGTGTGGGACGCCGAGGGCAAGAACTACTGCCTCATCTATCGTCAGGTCTTGAAGAGCGAGGACACCCCGTTCGAGGGCGACTTCTTCGTCGTCTCGAAGTTCAAGCCGTACAAGGTGAAGGGCGCCGGCGAGAAGGAAGGCGGAGAGGAGTGAACGACGAGCCGCTACGAGAGCCCGAGTCCGAGCGGCTCAGTGATGTAGACCGGCGGTTGCGCGAGCGCGACCGGCGGTTGCCCTGGGTCCGCATGGTGATCCTCGGCCTCTCCCTGGTTGCCATCATCATGTTCCATCAGTCGATCAGCGAAGGGATCGCCGGCTGCTACGGCAAGTACGTGCCGACGACCACGACGCCGAAGCCAGCCGCAAACGAACCGGGCAAGGCGACCGCCCCGAACGAGTTGCACATGCGCGTCGAGCCAGCCCGTCCGCTAGCGACCCCGGACGCGAAGCCAGACTAGCGAGAGCGGGCGCTCTCATAAGCCGGATGCGCTGACGCATTGCGTTACCGCATCACGCCTCATGGCTGCTGGTTCTGCCTTGCGAACATAACGCGCCGCGTTACTGCCCTTGACCCGCATGACGCGGTGCGTTATTGTCCTGGTGCAACGGCAACGCAGGAGTCCGAAAATGGCAGCAGCAGTCGAGATCGAAGCGCAGAAGGGCGAGAGCAAGAAGGGCGTCGAGGCTTTCATCCGCGCGCGGGTGGCCCTTGTCCGTAGCGAACTCGAAGGCATCAGCGGCAAGGTCCTGGACCAGGTGGCCGGCTTCCGCAAGACCCTCGAGACCGTGCCGCAGCAGGCGCTCGAGCGCGTCAAGGCCGCCATCAAGATCGAACGCTTCGACAAGCTCAAGGCGCTCCTCGGCAAGGCGCCCATCGCTGACGCGACCGCCAAGGTCCAGACCGTCGTCAACGACGGCGTGAAGCTCACCGAAGAAGCCGTGCAGAAGCTCGGCCTCGCCAAGATCGCCGATGTCAGTGCGCTCAAAGATGCGTTCGACGGCCTGCAGAAGCGCATCGACCAGCTCAAGAAGAAGGTCGACGGTCTCGCGAAGGCGCCGGCGCCCGCAGCTGAAGCCATCGTGAGCACAAATTCTGACGCTTCGTAGGAATGAGTTGAACTCGAAGCGGAGTTCCAACGTTCGGGTATTGACGGCAGCCAATCGGCGCCGAGATTGAGGAACACAGTCGGGGAACGCGTCAGTGTCCCTGCTCCGAAGAGCCCGGAAAAAGGCTCATCAGCCGTTTCCGACCACGACGCTCATCTAATGGACGTCCAGGTCGGAGGGTCCCCGAGGAGTCGGTGGATCTCGAAGGGAATGTAGAGTGACGGCTACATTCCCTTCACGTTTTTAAGGGCCCTGCCATCCGCAAGGACGCAGGAAGAATAGCCGGCTCGCTCAGAGATAGAAGCCAGCGGCCTCGATGGTGGCGGCGATCTGCGCTGGTGCGACTGGCTCGGCCGTAGTCGGCTGCACGCGAACGCGATTGTGGACGAAGCTGACCTCCGCGGTCGCGACCCCTGGCAGGTGCTCGAGAATGCGGGTCAGGCGGGCGACGCAGCCGGCGCAGTGAAGGCCACGCACACTCAGCTCGATCAGGGGAGGTCTGGGATCGTCGTCGGCCACTGCCTGCCCGCCTTCAGAAGTGGCCGCGAAGTTACACCGAGCATCGACCCCGAGCGAATTCGCTAAGCGAGTCACGCGCGGCCTGGGAGCCGCGACGAGACCAGTCTCATAGGTTGCCGAGAAGCAAGCGACGCCGGCCCCGCGCGTATCGCGAAGCGAATTTTCGCCGGAACGCCCGAGTTCGGATACCTTGCAGAGCGATGAGCCTCGTCTTTCCGCCGCCACCCGAACGAACGCGCCAGATCTTCTGCAATCGCACGCTGAACCTGCGGGCCATAAAGGCGATCGGCTACGACATGGACTACACCCTCATCCACTACCATGTGGATGTCTGGGAAAAGCGCGCCTACGAGCACGTACGCGAGCGCCTCGCGCTCAAGGGATGGCCGGTCGGCGACCTCGTGTTCGATGGCGGCCAGGTGTCGCGCGCGCTCATCATCGACAAAGAGCTCGGCAACATCGTGAAGGCCGACCGCTTCGGCTACGTGAAGACCGCGGCGCACGGGACTCGCATGCTCGACTTCCCGGAGCTGCGCGAGCGCTACGCCCGGACGGTCGTCGACCTGCGCGACCATCGCTGGGAGTTCCTGAACACACTGTTCTCGATCTCGGTCGGCTGCCTCTATGGTCAGTGCGTGGCGCTGCTCGACGAGGGGCGGTTGGCACCCGGGCTCGGCTACACTGACGGCTTCCGCGAGGTGCAGCGCGCGCTCGACCTGACGCACATCGAAGGCGAGCTGAAGGCGGAGATCATCGCGGACCCGACCGCCTTCGTCGACGTCGACCCGGACCTGCCCGCGGCGCTCCTCGACCAGCGCGCGGCCGGCAAGAAGCTCGTGCTCATCACGAACTCGGAGTGGCAGTACACCGACGCGATGATGCGCTGGGTGTTCGAGCAGCAGCTCGGTCTGCCGAGCTGGCGCGCGCTCTGGGACATGGTCATCGTGCAGGCGCGCAAGCCCGATTTCTTCCTCGGCACCGCCCCGATCTACGAGATCATCAACGAGGGTGGCGACCTGCGACCGCTGCTGCCGCCGGCCGCCCCGACCGCCAGCGAAGGCCGTCTCTACTATGGTGGCAATGCGGCACTGGTCGAGCGCGCGCTGGGCCTCCAAGGTGCCGACATCCTCTATGTCGGTGACCACATCTTCGCCGACGTGCACGCCTCGAAGCGGACCGTACGGTGGCGTACGGCGCTGGTGCTGCGCGAGGTCGAAGACGACGTGCGCGCGATCGAATCACAGCGCGACAACGAGACGCGGCTCGCGGCGTTGATGCGCGACAAGACATCGCTCGAAGAACGTATCGCGTGGCTGCGCCTCGACCTGCAGCGGCGCAAGACCCACCGTCCATCGGTGGTCGAGGGTCCGCGCGAGGAGATCGAAGCCGAGATCGAGCGCGCCCGCGGCGAGCTCGCGCAGATCGATCAGCTGGCGGGGCCGCTGGCCGAGGCTGCGGCGACCGCGCCACATCCACGTTGGGGCGCGGTGATGCGGGCCGGCATCGACAAGAGCCACATCGCGCGCCAGATCGAACGTTACGCTGACGTCTACACGTCGCGCGTGTCCAACTTCCTGTGGGCCACACCGTCGGCCTACTTCCGCTCTCCCAAAAGCAGCTTGCCACATGACGTCTGAGCCCAAGCGGATCGACCGGGCCGAGCGCGCGCGCGGTCGGGGCGCGGTGGTGTCGGATATCGCGCACGCACGTTGTCACGACGCGCCGCCGACCAACACGACGGGCGAGTGGTGGGATGGGCTCGAGCCCGACTTCTATCGGCGCTCGGAGACGTTCGACCTGGCGTGGTTCGACCAGCTCAAGGTGCAGACGACCGCGGCGATCGACGTGTTGATCCGAACCGGTGCAGCGCTCGGTCTGTCGGCGCTGGCGGCACCGCCGGGCTTCAACCCAGCCGAGCTGCGGCGGGCGCGTGCCGACGGCGCGTTCTACATGCCGTTCGTGCGCAGTGGCGAGGCCGGCAGCTTCTTCGAGAAGCCGAAGGGGCACGTCGCGATGCGCATCAAGCGCGCGAGCCCGACCGGGTTCTCGCCGCGCGATGGCACGTGCGAGAGCCTCCGCTTCGAGAGCCCGTTCGTGCCGCGCAACGCGCGCCTACGCAAGGACTGGACCCAGCACGAAGGCAATCGTTTCGCGCACATCCGCTACTGGCGGCATCGCGACGGGCCGCGCCCAACGGTAATCGCCATCCACGGCTTCGGCGCCGAAGGCTACGCGTTGAACCAGTGGTTCTTCGCCCTGCCCTACCTCTACGAGAAGCTCGGGCTCGACGTCGCGCTGTTCAACCTGCCCTTCCACGGCAAGCGCCAGACGCGCTTCTCGCCGTTTTCGGGACACGGCTTCTTCGCCGGCGGGATCTCGCGCATCAACGAGGCGTTCGCGCAGGCCGTGCACGACTTCCGGCTGCTGCTCGACTACCTCTCTGAGGACCGCGGCGTGAACGAGGTCGGCGTGACCGGCGTGTCGCTCGGCGGCTTCACGGCGGCGCTCCTGGCGGCGGTCGAGCCACGCTTGAAGTTTGCGATTCCGAATGTGCCGGTCGCCTCGCTGGCCGACGTGGTGCTCGAGTGGGAGCCGCTCGGGACGATCGTGCGGACCGCCATGAAGGCGCTCGATATGGATGTGATCGAGGCGCGTCGCTTGCTGGCGGTGAGCTGCCCGTTGTCGTGGAAGCCGATCATCCCGAAGCAGCGGCTGATGGTTATCGGTGGGGTCGGCGATCGCCTCGCGCCGCCGACACACACGCGCCTGCTCTGGGATCACTGGGGACGACCACGCCTTCACTGGTTTCCCGGAAGCCACGTGCTGCACGTCGACCGCACCGAATACCTGAGGGAGATCAGCAAGTTCTTCCAGGACATCAACTTCGTCCAGCACTGAGCGTTCGTGTTCGATGACCGAAGGTTGCTAGGGCTGGAACGCTTGCGACCGGTCCTGTAGGCTCCTCCCCGTTCTCGACCCGTGGAGCCCAGCATGCGTGTTTTGCCGCTGACCCTCGCCGTATCGCCTGCCTGCCTGGCCCTCGTTGTGACCCTCGGGATGCTGGGGTGTTCGGGTGAGGACAGTGGACAAAAGGTGAATGAAGTCGAGGTCATCGACGCAACCTTTAGCGAGGTGAGCTTCGAGGTCGACGCGAACGGCGAGATAAGCCTGCCGCCCGACTTCGGCAACTCCTGTGATGGCAACGAGGAGTGCACGACGGGCTATTGCATCGAGGGCCCGGGCGGCTTTGTGTGCACCAAGACGTGCGACGAGGAGTGCCCCGACGGCTGGGGCTGCAAGGGCGTACAGAGCGGCAGCGCAGACGTGGTGTTCGTGTGCATCCAGGACGGCTCGACCGTGCCCGACGTCATCACGGCGGACACCGACACCAGCAACGAGACGCTTGATACGGGCGACACGGGCGACACGGGCGACACCGGCAATACGGGCGACACCGGCAACGACAGCGAGACCGACACCGGGCCAGTATCGGGCAACGCCTGCGAGGCGCCTCCCGGCAGCACGAGCGAGACGGTCAAAGGCGAGGCGAGCGTACCCAGTGGCGACTGGCCCGACTGCATCGTCGGCTGCGGCTTCGAGACCAACCCGACTGTGTGGGTCGTCGACCTGCGCAGCAACGCGTTCACCGCGGCCGGCGGGACCTTCGACGGCGACGATCACCAGTATCAGTTCGAGGACGGCGAAGGCGCGGGCCCCGACATCGACGTCGTCGCCGTCGTCGCTCCGCCGCGCACGATGATGGAGTTCGCAGTCCTGAAGAGCTCGTCCTCGAGCTTCACCGAGCCGCTGCTCTACGTCTCCGATGGGTTCCAGGTGCGCACGTTCAACTCGGACGTTGCCACCAACAACACCTGCGGCCGCACGACGATGGCGTTCCCATTCGTCTCGGGTCTGCCCCTCTATGTGGTCGCGGAAGAAGCGACCAACTACGACCGCTGGGGTCCGACGGGCTATGACAACGGCGTCGTCGGTGGTGCCGACTACGGTTGGCAGATGCGCATCCGCACGAGCCCATTCGCACCGATCGAGATCGGCAGCCTACCTGTCGGCGCCACCCGCAGTTTGAGCGACGAGCGCCTCACCGTGGGCGGCGAGATGCGCTACTACCGCTTCTACGCGCCTGGCACGGCCAGCCCGACGGTCACGCTCACCCGGCGCAATGGTGTCACGTTCGCGCCGAGCATCGCCGGCATGAAGACGATCCAGAACGAGCTCGTGTGGCAGCGCGTGGTCGATTCCGACGATGGTGGCAATGCCCAGCTCGGGCCCAACGCCTTCCGGCCTTGCATCCCGCTCAGCGAATGCCCGACCGGTGTATCCTGCCCGGCCAACATGTGCAGCAATGCCCAGGCCGAGTTTATCTTCGCGGTGTACGACTTCAACGGCGCGGCCGGACCGGGCGTGTTCAGCTACGATGTCAACGTGAAGGTGAACTGACGCGCTCGCGAAGCGAGGCGGGATCGTGGTCAATGCTCGGCCGCTACCATAGCTATGGGCGATAGCCCGAAACGATTGGCGATTCGCGTCCAGAGCGACGAGCAATTCGCGTCCGAAACGACGCAGACTGGCCTCCAACGCGACGCAGGCAGAACGCAGGAAAGCCCGGACTCCGATGGGAGCCGGGCTCTAAATCCAGCAAGGCCGTCACACGAAGAACGACAACCCGAATTCGCGAAGTCGAGCGCCCGCGGGCTAGGAGCCGCGACGAGGCAAGCCTCATAGGCTGCCGAGGAGCGAGCGACGACGCCCCCGGGTGCCCCACGAGCGAATTATTACCAGCTGGCCTTGACTACGCCAGGAAGCTCGCCCCGCAGCGCGAGCTCACGCAGCGCGATGCGCGAGAGGCCGAACTTGCTGTAGTACGCGCGCGGCCGGCCGGTGACGGCGCAGCGGTTGCGGATACGGCAGGCGCACGAGTTGGCGGGCAGCGACTGGAGCTGCTGGCGCGCAAGCTGACGCTCGGCGAGAGGGGTCTCGCGCTTGCGAAGGGTTTCCTTGAGCGCGGCGCGCTTGGCCGCGAACTTGGCGACGAGCGCCTTGCGCTGGTCATTGCGGACGATCTTGCTGGTCTTGGCCACAGACGACTCCCGAACGCCAAGCCCTGTTGGGCTTGCGAATCGATGTTCTTCGAACCCTTGGAAGGGCTTCAGGGGGACACCCCAGAGGGGCGCTGAGATACATGAGCCCTGTCGGCTCGTGCAAGGACTATCTGCGGGCACTCTAGAATGGAACTGATGGCATGTCAGACATCGGTTTGCTTGCGCTCGTCCCGCGTCCGGTCCTGCTTACAGCATCGTGACAAGCGTGGGGCATTGGCGAGCCCGGGTATGGTGTTCAGGGTGCCACGTTGCCGGGCGCCGCGTTCGATGCGGCTGGGATCCCGGCCTTCGAGACAATGCTTCGCTGGCCTGCCGGTGTGCCAGCAAGCACCGCGCAGCCGAAGGGGTCATCGATCATGCAACGCCAATCGCTCCTGAAGATCGCCGTCGTCGCTCTGCTCGTCCTCAATGCCGCTCTGCTCGGGTGGTTCGTGTTTCGATCCGAGCCGGGCGTTGCCAATGGACCCGACCCGAGCGCCCTGGCCAATGGGCCACTGCCCGTCACCGGCGCTGCGGCGCAGCCGACTACGATCAGCCCGGTGCTCGGCCTCGCCGCGCCCGACTCGGCTAGGTCGCAAGCTGCGGCCTCGACGGCAGCGGTCGCGCCTGCGGGCGATCTGTTGCCGGAAGAGCAGCGGGTGATGAGCCTCTTCGATCGGCTCTCGCCGTCGGTCGTGTTCATCACGACCATGGGCGCGACCCAGGACTACTTCGGGCGCGGCCACATGGCGCCGCAGGGCGCTGGCTCGGGCTTCGTGTGGGATGCCGAGGGCCACATCGTGACCAACTTCCACGTCATCGCGCAGGCGCAGGAGGCGGTCGTGACACTGTCGGACGGCAGCGAGTGGCCGGCCTCGCTGGTCGGGGCGGCACCGGATCAGGACCTCGCTGTCCTGAAGATCGAGGCGCCCAAGAACCTCTTGCCGCCGATCCCGGTCGGGGTCTCGAAGAGCTTGCGAGTCGGGCAGTTCGCGATGGCGATCGGCAATCCGTTTGGCCTGGATCAGACCCTCACGACCGGCGTCGTCTCGGCCCTCGACCGGCAGATCGAGTCGATGTCGGGGCGCCAGATCTATGGCGTCATCCAGACCGACGCGGCGATCAATCCGGGCAACTCGGGCGGCCCGTTGATCGACTCGGGCGGGCGGCTCATCGGCGTCAACGCGGCGATCAAGAGCCCCTCGGGATCGTCCGCCGGCATCGGCTTCGCAGTGCCGGTCGACACGGTCAATCGCATCGTTCCGCAGCTCATCAAGAACGGTAAGGCCGCGCGGGCGGGGCTTGGTGTGATGTTGGCAGGACCGGCGGTCGCGCAGCGATTCGGGGTCGCGGGCGCGGTCGTGCGCGAGGTGAACCCCGGCTCGCCCGCGGATCAGGCGGGTCTCAAGGGCTTCGACCAGGACCGCTACGGGCACGTCCGACTCGGCGACGTGATCGTCGGGCTCGAGGGCAAGGCCGTAAAGACGCTCGAAGACCTGACCCGCCTCCTCGACGCGCACGCGGTCGGTGACGAGGTTGTCGTCGAACTCGATCGCAACGGCGCGCGGCGCGAGGTGAAGGTGCAGCTCGGCTCCCTCGACTGAGCCGAAACCGGTACCTCGCGATGGAGCTGGCGGCAAATCCAAGAGGCGCCCGAAGGGAGCGATGAGGCGTACGCTTCGCACGCCGCGAGCGACCCAGGGGCCGACACCGGAGTTGCCGCAGGTCCGAGCGAAGCAGGCGAAGAGAAGGTTAATTGGCGCTGAGCGGGCACCTGAGTAGGATGCACACGTGTCTCTCGCGTTTCGGTCCATGGCGCTTCTGCTCGTCGTTGCGCTACATGCGCCGCGACTTGGGGCACGCGTGCCCGTGGAGGTCGATCCGCGCCTCTTCGATGCGACCCTTTCGCCAGGCGCGCTGATTGGCCTCGAGAGCGCCTGGATCCCCGCGCACCTCGAGCGCTACGCGGGCATCGGCGTGATGTACGCCAACGACGAGCTGGTCGCGGCGACGGTCGCTGGTGAACGGGTCCACGGACCGCTGAACACCCGCTGGATTACGACCCTCGGGTTCGGCCTCGGGCTGCTGGACCGGCTCGAGCTGCAGCTCGGGACGTCGTTGCATGCATATGGCGATGCGTTCGCGGCCGACGAAGACGCGCGTTCGTTCGGCATGGGCGATGTGCGCGCGGCGGTTCGCTACGCGCTGATGCGAGCGCCGCAAGGGGGCTTCGGGCTCGTCGCCCAGCTCGGCGTCTTCTTCCCGACAGGCGGCAAAGTGCCATTCTCGGGTGACGGTGGGGTCGTGCTCGACCCCCGCGTCGTGCTCGACTGGCGGTCGTCGGAGGGGATCGCGCTAGCGCTTCACCTCGGCTATCGCATCCGCCCCGCGCGCCAGATATTCGACCTCACGATCGACGACGAGGTGCGCTACGGGCTTGGCCTCGAGCTTCCCTTCGGCGCGCTCGGAGCCGCGGCGCCGCTGGCGCTCCTGGCCGAGGTCGAGGGCGCGCTCGGGCTCGGGACCTCGGACGCGGACCCGAGCGGCGCCATGTCGGCGCGCAAGCGGCCACTCGAGGCGCGCCTCGGCCTACGCGCCTTCGGTGAACAGTGGGCGCTGACGTTGGCGGCCGGCGCTGGGCTGTCGTCTGGCTATGGCGCGCCGGACCTGCGCGTGTTCGTGGGCCTCAGCTTCTCACCCGGAACGCTCACTGGACCGCGGCCGATGCCTCCGCCGCTTGCCAATGCGGCGCCGGAGATCGGACCCGCGCCGAGCTTCCCAGTGGTGCTCGGCTTCGCCGATCCCGCAGCGCTCGACGCGGCGATGCGCGCCGACCCCGACATCGACGGCGACGGCATCCCGGTCCCCACCGACCTGTGCCCGGAGGAGCGCGAGGACGTCGACGGAAATGCGGATGACGATGGCTGCCCCGACCCCGACAATGATGGAGACGGCGTGCTGGACGCGGCCGACAAGTGTCCGACCGAGCTCGAGACGCCCAACGGCATCGCGGACGACGATGGCTGCCCGGACGAGGGCCAGGTCACGGTCGTCACGAAGAACGGCGTCATCGAGCTGACTCAGGCGATCGAGTTCAACTCGGGCAGCGACGTGCTCGCCAAGAGCGCGGCCCCTTTGATCGCGCAAATCGCGGCCGTCTTGAAAGCGGACGTGGGCATCAGGCGGCTGCGCATTGAGGGGCACACCGACGGCGACGGTGACGAGGAGATGAACGTCGACCTGTCCGAGCGGCGCGCGGCACGCGTGCGCCAGAAGCTGATGGAGCTCGGCGTCGCTGGGGCGCGCCTGCTGCCAAAGGGCTACGGGCCGACACGTTCGATCGCTCCGAACACCACGCCCGAGGGCCGCAAGAAGAACCGACGCGTCGAGTTCCGCATCATCGATCCGTGGCCGGTCGGGGTGCCGCGCGTCGACTTCGATGGGCCGGTGACGCCGTGAGCGCGCGCCGTGCAGTTCCTGGTTGCTCTCGCCTCGCCACGGCTTCGCCTGCTCGGCGAATTTGCGTGCTCGCGCTGCTCATCATGAGCGCGGTCGCAGTCAGGGAGGTGCACGCGCAAGCCGTCGAGCCCGAGGTGCGCACGTATGTCGTGCAGCCCGGTGACTCGGTGTGGTCGATAGCGGCCGAGTTCTACGGCTCGGGCGACAGGTATCCAATCATCTATCAATACAATGACTTCGTGGCCAAGCCGCCGTTCCTCTTGAAGCCCGGGCAGACCTTACGCCTGCCGATCCTCGGTCAGGGGCCAGAGGCTCAGCTCGATTGGCTCCTGCGTGACGTGAAGGCGAAGCCGCCGCGTGCGCTCGACTGGCTCGAGGCGCGTGAGCGCATGAACCTATGGCGGCTCTATCGCGTGGCGACCGGAGACGAGAGCGCGGCGCACATCGTCTTCGAGGACACGACCGAACTCAAGCTGCGCGAGAATGCACTGCTCGTGATCTACGGCGCATCGGCCTCGGCGGCGCGCACCGCGCGGCACGACAAGGTCGAGGTGATGCTCGAGCAGGGCACCATCCAGGGCGGTCTCGCGACCCTCGACGAGGGTGTGCCGGGGCAGAAGCCGCTGGTCATCAAGACGCCTTCGGGACAGGTCGATCTGCTCGCCAAGCTGGCACAGGTGCAGGCAGAGATCACAACCTCGATCGTGTCCGTCTACGATGGTAATGCGACCGTCAAGGCGCAGGGCGCTGCGGTCGATGTGCAGGGTGGACAGGGCACCGTGGTCAAGAAGGGCAAGCGGCCAGAGAAGGCGCGCCCCCTGCCTGATCCGCCGCGCTGGGTCGACCCGCAGCCGGCCCTGGTCGCGGTGCTTGCGGGCCAGGACGGCACCTGGGAAGCGGCCTGGTTGGCGGCCGAGCGGGCCGAGACCTATCGCGTCGAACTCGCCACTGATGCCACGTTCAAGCAGGTGTTATTCGACGCGGAGATCGGCTCGGGTGTGACGCGCATGCGGCTCGCGGAGCTGAAGCCCGGACAGTACGCGGTGCGGGTGAGCACGCGCGACGCGGACAAGCTCGAGAGTCGGCCGGGTGACGCGCGCCTCATCGAGGTGGTGACGATGCAGCCGCTGCGCGCAATGGCGACCGGCCCGGAGGGAGCGCTCGAGGCCGTGGGCTTCCTGCAGATGCAGGTAGGCGCGGAGATGCGCGAACGCACCACCTTCTCGATCGACCAGGGTCCTGCCCTGCCGGGCACTGAGCCGATTCGCCTGACGACCGCGGGACGGCACGAGATAACGCTGCGCGCCGGACTGGCGACGACGGTCATGGTGGTCTCGATCGTCGCGGTGACGGCGACGTTCGTGGTCACGGGTGAGCCTCTCGCGCCGGGCGAGCGGGCGCAGATCGCGATGACTGTGAAAGACGAGCGTGGGCGTGATGCACACCTGCCCGGGCTCGTGCTCGAGACGTCAACGGGACAGGAGCTCGCCTTGACCGAAGTGCCGGAGGGCTATCGCGCGGCGGTCCCGGCGCGGGTCGGCGACACGCGTGTGGCGGTACGGGCGCGTTGGCTCGGCGGCGAGCTCGCGACCCGAGAGCTCGTCTATGTAGCGCGCCCGACCGACGGGGTGCGGCAAAGGCAGGTGCTCGCGTTGACGCCGCATCGACCCGGGCGCCATGCGGCTGGGCCGCTGCTCGCGCCACGGCCGGAGTCGCGCATCGCGCTCGATACGATGGCGGCCCATGTCGACGAAGGGCCTGGCTCGCTGGCGCTGGCCTTGGATGGCGAGCTGGCGTTTGACGACTTCGGGCTCGGCGCGCGCTTGGTCGCGCAAGAGGTTCGGCTCGCCGAGGGAACAGGTCCGCAGGCACGCGTCCAGGACCTGTCGCTGACTGCACGTTATGCCCTTGGAAATCGCGATAAGACAATAACGCCATATCTTCGGTTCGCTCTACCAGTCGGGCCAGGGCACGCAGAGCGCGTGTTCGGGTTGGAGCCGGGGCTCGCTTTCCGGGTCGATGTCGGCGCGCTCTTGTTCGATGGGCGGCTCGCGCTGCTGGTCCCGACTGCCGGCGGGACGCGCGCGGAGGTGCTGGTGGCGTTGACGTGGCGGCCCGACCTGTTGGTGTCGCTGGCGCTATCAGGTGAGTCGAGCGTCGGCTTCGCCGCGGACGATGCCTGGCAGAACGTGTTTGGGCTTGGCCTGAACCTCCACTTCGGGGATGTGCGACTCGGGCTCGCGCTCGGGCTTGGCTTCGGGGACGCGACGCGGAACGAGTATGGCGCGGCACTCGGGCGCCTGGTCGTCGACGTCGGATTTCCTCCGTGAGCGTAGCCGTCGGTATGCGGCGCCTCTGGCACAAGCTCGCGTTGGCGTTGGTGGCGGTGGGTCTCTTGCCGCTGCTGGTCGCGGCCTTTGTCATCGCCGATGGCGACGCCAAGCGCCTGGCCGAGAGCGCGCGCGCCTATCACCTCGCGATAGCCGAGGTCGCCCTCGGCGAGGTGCGCGGCCTGGTGGCCCGTGCCTTGGCCGAGACGCGCGCGCTTGGGCAGGTCCTCGCGCGCAGCGATGCCCCGGCCGAGCGGCGTGAGGCGCTGGCGCGTGCGCAGCTGCTCGGGGCGGAGCTGGTCGATGTGGTCGCGGTGTATGACCCGCACGGCAAGCGCATCATGGTCATGCGTACGGGCGGCGACGGTTTGGCGGCGGGCGAGGCGACCAGCCAACGCTGGGTGCCGCCTGAGCTGCTGACCGAAGAGACGCGTGCAACGGCGGTCGCGCGCGGGCACAGCGCACGCGACGTGGTCGAGGCCGGCGCGATGACGCTTGAGCTGATCGTGCCCGCGTGGAACGAGGCCAGCGCGAAGGCGCCCTATGCGTTCCTGGCGGTCGCGGTCGATCTCGCGCCGCTGTCTTCGCTCGTGAAGGGCCTGGCGCTGCGGCACTTCGATGACCCGCGCCGGGTGCGCCTTCTGGATGCCGAGCTGCGCATCATCGCCTCGGCGGACGCGTCCGAGATCGGGACTTCGTTGCGTGGCTCGGCCGCGCTCGCGGACGTCACCGGGAGCGCACCGTTCTCTCGCGAGATCGCCTACACGCTCGACTACGAGGCGGCCGGCGAGGCGCGGATCGGCGCGCTGGTGCCGCTGACGGAACTCGGCTGGGCGGCGCTGGTCGAGGAGGCACAGAGCGAGGCGTACGCCGGTGTGGCCGCGACCTGGCGGACGGCGGCGCAGGTCGGCATTGTCGTGGCGCTGCTCGCGTTCGGGCTCGCGTTGCTGGTCGGGCGGCGCATGGCGCGACCGGTAGAGGCGATGGCGGACGCGACGACGCGGGTCGCGGGCGGAGACTTTGATGTGCGCGTCGCGGTCCGAGGTAGGGACGAGATCGCGACCACAGCGGGTGCCTTCAATCTCATGGCCGAGAGTCTCGGCAGCTATCGCGAGCAGCTCGTCGAAGAGACCCGCGTGCGCGGAAACCTGTCGCGCTTCCTCTCGCCCGAGGTCGTCGAGCGCATCGTCAAGGGCCGCGAGGCCTTGGCGCTGGGAGGCGAGAGGCGCGAAATCACCGTGATGTTCGCGGACGTCGTCGGCTTCACCGCATTGGCGGACGAGGTCCAGCCCGAGATCGCGGTCGCGATCCTGAACGAACTCTTCACGATTGTAACGGAGATCGTGTTCCAGCACGGCGGCGTCATCGACAAGTTCATCGGCGACTGTGCGATGGCGATGTGGGGCGCGCCCGAGATGCGCGACGACGACGCGCGGCGTGCGGTGCGCGCGGCCGAGGCGATACTGCGCTGGCTAGAGGTCGGCAATGCGAAGTGGCGTAAGCAGATCGGCCGCGACATCGAGCTCGCAATCGGAATTCACACTGGATTCGCCGTCGTTGGCAATATCGGATCCGAAAAACGTATGGAATACACGGCCATCGGCGACGCGGTGAACATCGCGGCGCGGCTCGAGCGGCTCGCCCGGCCCGGGCAGATCCTGATGACCCGCGAGACGATTTCACGCGTGGGTGACGAATTCTCGTCCCGTTCGATCGGGACCTACGACATCATCGGGCGGGCCCGTCCGAGCGAGATCTTCGTGCTCGCGGACTGACGACCCGGGAACGCGATGGCACGGATCCCAGACATGCGCGCTGACGACTTCGACGGCGACGAGAACACCGCCGCGATCGGCGATGCGTACACGCGCGAGACCGCCATCGGCGACGAGCTGCCAGGGCGGGTGAACCCGGCCTCGGGCACGCACGAGGTGCTAGCGAAGCGCGACCCGCTGATAGGCGCCATCGTGGCCGACCGCTATCGCATCGAGCGCCTGCTCGGCGAAGGCGGCATCGGGCGCGTCTATCGCGCGCTGCATGTGCAGCTCGGGCGTCCGGTCGCGCTGAAACTCCTGCATCCCGACCTGTCGGGGCGCAAGGACATGCACATGCGCTTCGAGCGCGAGGCGCGCGCGGCCAGCCGCCTGAACCACGTCGGCTCGGTGATGGTGTTCGATTTCGGTAGTTGGAACAAGATGTTGTACCTGGCGATGGAGCTCGTCGAGGGGCGCTCGCTGGACGACATCATCCGCAAGGACTCGCCGTTGTCGGTAGCGCGGGTGGTCGATCTCGGCGGGCAGATCTGCGATGCGCTCGAGGCGGCGCATGCGATTGGCCTCCTGCACCGTGACCTGAAGCCGGAGAACGTGCTCGTCGCGACGAGCAGCGAGGGCCGCGAGCACATCAAGATCTGCGACTATGGCCTCGCCTATCTGATCGGCGACGCGAACCAGAACGCGCCCCGCCTCACGCGTGAAGGCACGGTCGCGGGCACCCCGACGTTCATGGCGCCCGAGCAGATCCTGAGCCGCACGCTCGACCAGCGCACCGACCTCTACGCGCTCGGCTGCGTCCTCTACGAGATGGTCTGCGGCAGGGTGCCGTTCGATGGCAGCGGCTCGATGGAGATCCTGACCAAGCAGCTCTACGACGAGCCCGAGCCACCCTCGCGCAGGTCACTGCACCCGGTGCCGCGCGAGCTGGAGCAGGTGATCTTGTGGACGCTGCAGAAGATCCCTGGCAAGCGGCCGCAGCGCGCGGCCGAGCTGAAGGCGGCGCTGCTGGCGGTGCTCGAGCCGTTGACGAAGCGCAGCGACAAGCCAACTGGCGAGGAAGTGCAGGTCCTGTTCGATCGTGAGGCGCGGGCTGAGGCCGCTGGGATCTCGCCGCCGCCTGCGCGCACGACCGCGGACTTCGCACCGACGGCGGCCGAGATGTTGGTCATCGCCGCGGCCAACACGTCGTTCGATCAATCAGCGGTCGCGGTGCTGCGCGCGCATGGAACCAAGGTCCGGACCGCCGAGGACTTCGAAACGTCGGCCGAAAATGATGGGATCGTCGTCGACCTGCGCGACGATCCATGGGCCGGCTTGCAGCGCCTCGCCGAAGCACAGGCACGGCTACCGTGGCTCGCGAAGGCGACCATCGTGGTGGTCGGACCCGACGACGACTTCGCGGTGATGGCGCGCGCGCTCGAGCTGCAGAGCGCGGAGTACGTTCCGGAGTCGCTGCTGCCGACCCTGCCGCGCAAGCTCCATCGGGCGCTGGAGCGGGCCCGCCGGAATCGGTCCTGAGCTACGAAGTGGGCTCGCTCGCTTGGGCTTGGCGAAGGGCGCGGACCTCATCACCGATCGCCTGACGGATGCGGATGATCGAGAGCACGAGCCACACCACCATGCACGCGAGAACGAGGACGAGCTTCGCGGTCGAGAGGCTCGCCTGGGCCCCCGATGCGATCGCGTAGGTGTCGAGCGTTATCGAGATGAACGTGAGGTTCATGAAGACCGCGAGCCCGAGCAACAGGCCCTCGGCCGGCTTGAACGCGCGCAGGCGCGCCTCGACCGGAAGCTCGAGCCAGTCGAGCTTGCGCGGCAGGTTGACCCACTGCGGGCTGGTCACCGCGAGGCGTCGCGAGAGGAAGACGGCGCCGACCAGCAGCAGCGTCATGCCAAGCGCGATGAGCGGCAGCAGCCACCAGCCCATGTCGGTCCAGCTATCGGGCTTGCCGGCGATGTTGAAGTGGTCCGGATAGAGGGCCACGTTGCGTAAGGTCAGGAAGGCCGCGGTCCAGAGTGCCAGGTGGGCGACGACGAGCAGCACGGGCAGGAAGCGCTGGAACATGCCGGGTTTCATACACGCTTCGCGGGCCGGAAGCACGCACGACCGACGGCGATCGGCGCCCGGGTAGTGTGCTATCGGGGCGCATGGCTGAAGCACCCAAGCCCTCCGAGCCTCCCGTCGCAGGCGGACATCTCGGCGTCGCAGCCGGCGAGGTCGCAGGCGTCCCGGCTGTCGCCGGCGGCCCCCCGCCGCATACTGAAGCGGAGCGTGAAAAGACCGCCGAGGAGCTCGACGACAGCATCGTCGAGAAGACCGTGCATAAGCTCGAAGAACTCGGGCTCGAGTTTGCGGTGCCGACGAATCCGAAGCTCGAGAAGATGGGGCTCGCGCGCTTTGCGCGCTACGAGAAGCGCTACCCGCCGCTCGAGAGTAACGAGGTCGTGCACCTGTTGGACGATGGCGAACGCGAGCGGATCCGCAAGCTCGCGCGCCGGATGGTCTTCATCGCGTTCGGCATCGGCGCGATGTCGGGGCTCATCTCGTCGATCGCGTCGTTCGTGCTGGCGGTGCCCGAGCACGTGCAGACGACCTTCTGGGAAGACTTGCGCGACTTCCTCATCGTCAACGGGGTGACCATTGGCGCGACCGCGATCGAGGTTGCCATCCTCTATCGCGCGGCGCTTCAGACCGTGCACCTCATCGCGCGTGAGGCGGGTATTCGCCTGGTGCCACGCGGCACAGAGCCCGCGACCGACGAGCAACGCGCGGTCGCGCTGGCGCTCGCACGCGCGGCATTGGAGCTGCCCAATCCGCCGCAAAACCCGTTCGGGATCGATCCCTACCGCGAGATCTCGAAGTGGCGACTGGTGCTTGCGACGATCTTCTACAAGCTCAAGATCAGCCTCACGAATTTCATCCTGCGCATCGTCGTCCGGCGCATCGGCGGACGTACGATCATCAAGGCCTACCTCACGTTCACCGACGTCTTCGTGACCGGCGCATGGGACGCCTGGGTCGCCTGGCGCATGGTCCGCCAAGCCCGCATCCGGGCGCTCGGGCCGTCGGCGGGCGAGACGCTGATCCGCGACATCCTGCGCGGCGAGGGCAAGGTGCGGCGCGAGGTATTGTTTGCGATGCAGCGCGCGGTCGCATCGACCATCGTGCGTGACCGCGACGTGCACCCGAACCTACTGGCGCTGATGCGCTCGATCTCGCGGCGGGTGGGCCACGTGAAGGTGCCGGATCTCGACGACACCAAGGCGTTTCTCACGGCGCTCGATGCGCTCACGCGCCACGAGTGCGACATGGTGCTCGAGGTGTTGGTGCTGTCGTCGTTCCCCGACGGGCACGTGTCGCGCGCCGAGGTCGAGCTGTTGACGACCATCCTCGAACGTCAGGAGCGGGCGCTGGACGTCAAGGCGTTGAAGGGCGTGTGCAGGCGCTTCGTCAACGGCGACAACATCTCGCGTAAGATGCTGCAATCAGTAATCAAAGTGGGCGAGGCTCCGGCACTGTCAACGCCTCGAGCAGCGTGAGGTAGTCGAGCGCGTCGGTGCGCGAGGCGCCGCACATCTCGAGCATCGGAGCGAGGCGACCACAGACCGCGGGTCGCTCGGGCCGGCCGAAGATGCGGCACCTGTTGAGCTCGTCGAGCTGCACACAGCGCACGCCCGCGGGCTTTCCGTTGGGCATGCCGGGGATCGGCGAGGCGATCGAAGGTGCGATGCAGCAGGCGCCACAGCCAGCTCTACAGTCCATGGCGCCTGCTTAGCGCATCGTGTCGGACGCGTCAGCTCGCGAGCGTCAGCGTCACGCGCACGACCGTCTCGCCGCCCTTGTCCTCGGGCAGTGCCGCGAAGCGTCCCAGCGCGAACGGTCGCGCGAGGCAGCGGCCGACGCTGTCGCTCGCGCCGTTCGACACGATGCGGCTGGTCTTGACGCTGCCGTCCTTGCCGATCGTGAGCTCGATGGTGACCGTCTTGCCGTTGGCGACGGCTTCATCCTGGACGCAGCGCGTGAGCTGCGCCTGCATGCGACGCACGGCCGCCTCGACATCAGCCAGCGCACGCGGGCCCGAGACGACATGGACCGATACGATGCGCACCTTGCTCGCGTTCGTCTGCGTCGGCTTCAGCGAAGGCTCGACCTGCATGTCGGCGGGCCTGTCGGACGACGCTTCCTTCATTCGCATCACCATCTTCGGCGAGGTCATCGGCGCGCCGCCGTAGCCGCCCAGGGTCCCTTGGGACGGCATCGGCGGAGGCATCGCGGTCGGCGCCAGCTCGCCGAGGGCGAGGTCGTTGACACCGTCTGGCAAGGGCAGTGGCTGCTTGACGGTGGTGTTGTCGCCGCCCTGGTTGCGCACGCGCTGGTCGACCGCGACGAAGCTCGTGTAGGCGGTCATCAGGTGGTTGTCCAAGCCGAGCTGGGTAATCTCGTCGACGTATTTGCCGTGCTCGTAGGTCTCGTAATCCGCGAGCGTCGCAATGCGATGGCGCGCCCAGAGGTAGCGCAGCGCTTCGTTTTTGGCCGACGGCTCGGCCTTGCCGACCTCGAGCACCTGCGAGAAGCGGCCACCACCCGAGGTGCCGGTGACGGTGATGCGGCCTTTCGCGGCGCCCTTGTACTTGCCGAAGACGAGCACTGGACGCGACGCGAACAGGTCGGGCGGCGACGCAGGCTCGACGTCGAAGGCGTCGAAGCCGTCATAGGCGACCTTGATGTCGGTGAGCGCGGGCGAGTCGATGTAGGTCTTGAATTTGTTCGCTTTCTCGACCGCGTCGTCGCCGTGCATGACGATGAACGGCTCGCCCATGCCCATGCGTGCCATGCCCTCGATCAGGTAGCGATTGACCGAAGAGCCGATGCCGAACGCGAAGAAGCTGGCGTTGCCGAGGTTCTCGCGGATCGTGCGGAACACCTGCGGCTCGACCGAGACGTAGCCGTCGGTGACCGCGACGAAGGTGCGCGCGTACTCGCCCGCGGTCGGCATCGCGAGGGCCTGGCGCAAGGCCCCGAGGATCTCGGTGCCGCCCCCGCCCTGCATGCCGTTCATGAAGGCCTTGGCCGTTGCGACGTTGTCGGGGGTGGTCGCCAGGCTCGCGGGTGCGAGCACCTGATTGCCACCCGAGAAGCACAGGATGTTGAAGCGGTCGTTGGCGTTCATGCCATCGAGGAGGCCGTTCATCACGATCTTCGCGGTGTCGATCGGGAAGCCGTGCATCGAGCCCGAGACGTCGACGATGAAGATGTACTCGCGCTTGGGACGAAGGGCTGCTTCTACGACCTTGGGCGGCTGCACCATCGCGAGGAAGAAGCCCGGCTCGTCCTTGCTGGCACCTGGGAAGAGCAGCACGCCCGTTTCGATCGCCTTTCCTGCGAGCTGGTATTGCAGCACGAAGTCCTTGGTGCCGGCGGCGCCCTTGTTGGACAGCGTGATGTCGGCGATGCCGGGCTCGGTGAGCGCGGTCGAGATCGGATGCGACGAGCTGGTGACCCGCTTGATCGCCATGCCGGCCGACAGGCGCACAGCCACATCCCAGCCGTACTTCGGCTTCTCACCAGCGTGCTGATAGGGCGTATTGGTGAACGACTCCGCGGTGTTCGACTCACCCGTGTAGCGCGGTCCGACGACCGCCGGGTAGACGAACTCGTAGGTGCCGTCGGCAGGCACGAGCAGCTCGGCGTAGTCCATCTCGACCCGGATGGTGTCGCCGGGGAGGATGTTCGCGACGCTCATCTGGAAGACGTTGGGGCGGCTCTGCTCGAGGAGCGAGGCGGTCTTGCCCTGCGTCTTGGCGTCGTCGTAGATCTTTTTGGCGTCGTCCTTCTTGTGGATCTCGGCGACGATCTTGCGTTCACCGACGGTCATCTGCATCCCGAAGACGGCCGCGCGGGTCGAGCCGGGGAAGACGTAGATCGCCTCGATCGGCTTGGTGCCCTCGTTCTTGTAGACCTGGGTCACGCGCACATGCGCGATGACGCCGGCGATGCCGACATCGGCACGCGTCTCCTTGAGCGGCAGCGTGTCGACGTTCGGGTCGCCGCCCGGCACGACGAAGTAGGGCGAGTCGCTGCGGTCGAGGTTCGGCTCGGGGGCGGCGAGCACGGGTGCGGTCGCGGCGGCGACGAGCAGCAGGGAAAGGGCAAGAGCTGGCGGCTTCATCGAGTCCTCCTGGAGAGAGCGCTGGAGCGAGCGTCTACGGGCGACCTGACGATTCGATCTCGGCTTTGCGCGATGCGGGCGAACGTCCGGATTGGACGAGTGCGGCCATCGAGGTGACACGCTCAGCGGAGTGGGCGACCATGCGCGCCATGCGCTTTCAGACCGTCGTCGCGTTCGTCCTGGCCCTCGCGATCGGCGCCTTCTGCCTGCTGCATGGCCTCGGCTTCATGGCGGGGTTCAACACGGTGCCGCTGCCTGCGTTGAGTCGCCTCGCCCTCGGAGCGAACGCAGAGTCCGCCGATAAGACGGTGCGACCCGAAGTCGGACGCGTGTTCGTAGTGGTCGTCGATGGGCTCCGTGCTGACTTCGCGAATCGACTCGCGCTGCAGACACCGAAGGGCATGCCGATGGGCGCGTGCCAGCTCGAGGCGTTGCTGCCGTCGTTCTCGCGGCCGGCCTACGTGGCATTGTCGACCGGTGTGCCCCCCTGGGCATCCGGCGTTCAGACCAACGACTACAAAGGGACGATTGCGCTGCCTTCGGTCTGGGAAGCTGCGCGTGCCGCGGGCATCCCGACACGGCTCGTCAGCGACGGCACCGACTGGTGGACCGAGCTCTTCCCGACCGCCTTCGACAAGGTCGACATCGTCGACAAGCGCGACTTCGACGCGCGTTGGGACGCCTTGGCGTTGCCTTCGCACGGCACCGCTGCGCTCGTCTTGATCCACATCGTGGCCGCCGATGACGAGGCCCACGACTTCGGAACGGGTGCTGCGTACGAACGTGAAATCGCGCGCGCGGGCGTGAAGATCCAGCGCATCATCGGCGACCTCGACCCGACCCGCGACACGCTGCTGGTCACCGCTGACCACGGGCACATCGCGCGTGGAGGTCACGGCGGACCCGAGCCCGAGGTGATGGCGGTGCCGCTCGTCGTCTTTGGTGCCGGAGTCGTCCCGTATCCGAGCCGCCGCAACGAAGGGCGCGAGGGCGCTAACGAGTGGTGCGGCTCGCTCATCGACCTGCCCGCGTCGATCGCGTCGCGCCTCGACATCGCGCCGCCGCCGGCCTCGATGGGCAGCCTCCTGCCAGTGCTGGTGCCGATCAACGACCAGTTCTCGGCCAAGCTCGCGCGCCAGTCGCTCACGGTCCATGACGCGCTCGGCGCGATGGCGCTGGACGCGTTCGGACACCATCGCATGCGAGTCGCATCGCTGCGCGCGACCGGTGTCGGGGTCGCGCTGTGGTTTGTGTTGAGTTTGGGTTGCGCCTTCGTGTTCGTCGTTGGGCCGAAGCGCCGCAGCATCGCGAGCGCGCTCTTGCCGGGGCTCGTGTTCGTCGCGGCCTACGCGCTCCTCGAGCCGACCCTGTCGCTATCAGCGGTGTGGCTCGAGAACCCGTGGACCCTCCGCATCGGTGCGATCGCCGGCGTCGCGGCGCTGGTCGCGAGCCTCGTCGTGTTCAGGCGCCATGCGCCGCACGAGGCGCTGGTGCTGGTTGCGATCGGCGCGCTGCTGCCGTTCATCATCGCGGTCTTCGCGCACGGCTCGCTGACCGCAGGCCCAGTGCTCGGCGAGCCCCACGCGGCGTTCGCGATCATCGTCGCAGATCTGTTCGCGAGTGCCACCATTGGCGTCGCGCTGGTGGTGGCGATCATCGCAATGGCTCGCGAGCGACGACGGGGTCGTGCGAGCGTCTGGACAAGCTGATGGACCGCTTCGCTATCGCACAGATGCTCCGCAAGATCGGCACGCTGCTCGCGCTACAGGGCGCACCGCAGTTCCGCGCACAGGCTTACGCCAAAGGTGCAGCAGCGCTGGAGAGTGCCGAAGACTTTGATCGGCTGCTGCGTTCGCAGCGGCTGACGGACCTGCCGGGGATCGGAGCGGGCCTGTCAGCGATCATCGTCGAGTTCGCGACCACCGGGCGCTGCACGATGCTCGCGGAGCTCGAAGCACAGTTGCCACCGGGCGCGATGGAGCTGTCACAGATCCTCGGGCTCGAGCCGATGAAGAAGCTGCATCAGGCGCTCGGCGTCGACTCTATCGATGCCCTCGAAGCGGCCTGCGTGGCGGGTCGTGTGCGCGACGTGCGGGGCTTCGGCGACAAGACCGAGACCCGCCTCCTCGACAAGATCAAGGCCCATCGCGCGCGCGGCACCGAGATCCTCCTGGCGGATGCGAAGCTGCTCGCGAGCGAGCTGTGCGACCACCTGATTTGCGCCTGTCCGGGTCTCGAAGTCACCGTGGTCGGTGCCATCCGGCGCGGCATCGAGCTGGTCGATCGGGTCGAGCTGCTCGCGCTCGGCGGACCCGAGGTGATAGCCGCGCTCGCAAGCTTCCCGCGCGTCGCTCGCGTCGAGACCGCCGAATACGAACCGACCGTTTCGCCCTTGGCTGCCGAGCCTTCGGCGCGCGCATTCTTCTCCGAAGGGATCTGCGTGGTGCTGTGGCTCGTCGACGGCGACGATGGGCTCGCCGAGCTCGTGCACACCGGCCCGGCCGAGCACGCCGGGGCGGTCGTCGCGCGCCTGCCTGCGGCTCGAACGCGCTTCGCGAACGAGCGCGAGGTCTACGCAAGGGCGGGCCTCTCCCCTACCCCGCCGGAGCTGCGCGACGACCCGACGATGCTCGTCGCGAGCGATGGCGACGCACCGAGACTGCTCGCCGCGACCGACATCCAGGGCCTCGTGCACTGCCACACGAACTGGTCGGATGGTCGCAACAGCGTCGCCGAGATGGCTCAGGCTGCGGCCGCGCGCGGGCTCCGCTACATCACGATCACCGACCACTCGCAGGCCGCTGCGTACGCCAATGGCCTCGACTTCGATCGCATGCAGCGACAGTGGGACGAGATCGACCGGGTGCAGGCGACGACATCCGTCCGAATCCTGAAAGGCGTCGAGTCCGACATCCTGGCCGACGGCGCGCTCGACTACCCGGACGCGGTGCTCGCGCGCCTCGATGTGGTGATCGCGTCGATCCATGCACGCAACGGACAGGCCGCACCCGAGATGACGGCGCGCGTCGTCGCGATGATGCGGCATCCGCTCAAGAAGATCTGGGGACACCCGCTCGGCCGCCTCCTACAAAGGCGCGCGCCGATCGACTGCGACCTCGAGCTGATCCTCGAGACAGCCGCCGCGACAGGCACCATCTTCGAGCTCAACGGCGATCCCCATCGCATGGATCTGCCGGTCGACCTCGCGCGCCGTGCACGTGACCTCGGCATCCGCTTCGTCGCCTCGGTGGATGCGCACGCCACCAGCCAGCTCGCCTACCTCGACAATGCGGTGACCCTCGCGCGCCGAGCCGCGCTGAGGCCCGACCACGTACTCAACACACTCGACACCGACGCGTTCATCGCAGCCGTGCGGCCCGTGCAGTAGTCACAGCCCGAGCTGGAGCTGGTGTTTGGGCCGCTCCGGCCGCCGGAACGTGGTCACCGGAGGCTCGGGCTGCGGCTCATAGCCGAAGCGATGCCACGCACTCATGAAGAGGTCTTCGATCATGCGCCAGCGGGGACCACTGCCGCGCATACGGTCACCAAAGCGCGCGTTGGAAAGCTTGCCATCGCGGGCCTCGCGGATCTGGTGCATCACCTTGTCGGCGCGCAGCGGCAACAGCAGCCGCAAACGCTCCTCGAAGACCTGCGCGACCGCCCCCGGCAAGCGCAACATGATTCGGTTCGCGTAGCGCGCACCCGCCGCCTTGGCATCGCGCAAGAGCGTTGGGATGTCGCCGTCGTTCAATCCGGGGATGAGCGGCGCGACGTTGATCCCGACCGGGATCCCCGCGTTGGCCAGTCGCTCGATCGTCTTGAGGCGACGCGCCGGCGTCGGCACATACGGCTCGATTGCGCGCGCGACCTCCGGGTCAGCGAACGGCAAGCTGACTGTCACTGTCACATGACTCGTGCGCGCGAGCTCCGCGAGCAGCTCGATGTCGCGTTCGATCAGGGTCGACTTGGTGATGATGCCGACCGGGTTCTGGTACTCGACGCACACCTGGAGGCACTGGCGCGTGAGCTGCCAGCTCGCCTCGAGGGGCTGGTAGCAGTCGGTGTTGCCCGAGAACACGACCACCTCGCCCTTCCAGCGCGGCTGTTCGAAGGCGTCGCGCAAGAGCTTGGCGACCTCACGCTTCACGACGAGCTTACGCTCGAAGTCGGTGCCGGCGCCGAAGTCGAGGTACTCGTGGGTTGGCCGCGCGTAGCAGTAGGCGCAGCCGTGGTAGCAGCCGCGATAGGGATTCACGCTCCACGTGAACGGGATGTCGGGGCTGTCGTTCTTGGAGAGCGCCTGCCGCGAGCTATCGAAGAACACCTCGAGCTCCGCCTCGGGCGGGCGACCGAGGTGCTCAACCACGGTCGAGACCCACGGATTGGGTGGGTTATTGACCTGGCGCAGGGTCTGCCGCGCGCTGGGCGCCCGCAACTGGGTCCCTGGGTCGGCCGCTGGTAAGGCGCTCTCGGTGAAATTCGACATCGATCGGACGATGCCACTGAAAATTCGTTCAGGTCAAGCCTGCGACCCTAGCCCACCGGAAGTTTCGATGCCCAAGAGGTTTGGCGTCGCCTTGCGCCCTCGATGTGCATAGACTCGCCAAAGTGGCGAGCACGAACGAGTGGGCAACGACCGGCGGCAAACGTGGCGCGACAAAGCCATTGGCCAACGGAACGAGCCTCGAACGTCACGGCATCCGCCTCCGTCGCTTCGCCGGCAGTGGGCTCTACACCGACAAGCTGACCGAGCCGATACGCGTCGCGCACCTGACCGACATGCACGTCGGGCTCATCACCCCGATGAAGGTGCAAACCGCGGGCGTCGAGATTGCACTTCGCGAAAAGCCAGACATCGTCGTTATCACAGGTGATTTCGTCTGCCATAGTCATGCGTTCCTGACCGACCTGTGCGCCATCATGCAGCGCTTCGACGTGCCTGTGTTCGGCGTGCTCGGCAACCACGACTACTGGGCCGGCGCCCCCGGCGTGCGCACCGCGCTGAAGCGCGGCGGCGTCGAGCTGCTCTCGAATCAGAACACGGTCATCGAGGTGCGAGGTCAGAAGCTGCAACTGGTCGGCCTCGACGACGCCTACACCGGCCACGCCGACCGCCAGAAAGCCTTGAAGGGCATGGCGCGCAACCTGCCAACGCTGGGCCTGTCGCACATCGCCGAGGAAGCCGACGGCCTCTGGGCCAACGGGATCCCATTCGTATTGTCGGGGCACACCCACGGCGGCCAGCTCACCGTCGCGCGCCTGAACGAGTGGGCGCTCGGACGGCTCGCCGGCCATCGCTACGTGCACGGCCTCTACGGCCGGCGCGAGGCGGGTCAGCCGGGCGACCATGGCGCGGTCTATGTCGGCGCCGGCCTCGGCGCGGCCATGGTCCCGATTCGCCTCGGCGACCGCGGCAACCGTGAGATCGCCATCTTCGAGCTGGGCTTGCGCCCAGGCCAGGTGCCCGAGCACCATGCCGAGCAGGTCGCCTTGAACCCGCCCAGCGCCATCGACGAAGAGCGCGCTCGCGCCTTGGCGCACGAACGCTTTCAGGCGAGGCGCAAGCGTCGCTTCCGAGCCCCACGCGAGCCCTAGACTAGACTAGTGCCGTGTCCGAGGCCTCGCCGCCTTCCATCGGACGTCGACCGCTTCGCGGGTCCCGGCTCTAGCCCGATTGGACCAAGGGGCTGCCGCCCCCTTCGACCCCCGCGCCGCTCGAAGTCGCGCGGTCCTCCCGCACGGGCTCTATAGCACCAGGGTCTGGCTGTAAGTGTTTGGGGAGTCGCCGGCCGGGAACACCGAGCGGTCGAGGATCGCCCTTATGCAGCGGGATTTGTTGTCGCTGCCGCTGCCATCGACGTGGGTGTTGGTCGTCTTGCCGGTAGGCGTCACGGTGAACATGACCTTCACCCGCTCTTGATTGTCGTCACTGCACTTGGCGAACTGGGACTTCTTCTTGCCGAACGCGAGCGCCACCTCCTCGGCCAGCGCGTCGGCGACCGCGACCTTCTTGGCGGCTGCGACGGCGGCGGCCTTGCGCGAGGCGGCGCCAGGATCGAACACGACGCGGGTTTCGCTCTTGCCGGTCTCGTCCTCGGTCAGCGCCGCGAACTGCTCAGGCGTCAGAGCTGCCTTCTTCGGGTCCGCCGTCGGCACGACCAGCGTGACCTTCTCTGTCTTCTCGCGCGCGGTCGCCTTGCCTTCGACCTTGGCGACCTCGGCGCCAAGGGACGGTTCGGCGACGGGCTCGGGCGTCGCGATCGGCGCTGGCGTCGGGTTCTGAGGCGTGGCCGCTTCGCGTCGAGTGACCGATTCGTAGGGCTTGCGCGCCGGCGCAGGGTCTTGCGCGAGGTTCTCGATGTGGGGCGGGCCACCGGACAGCAGGAGCGCGACCGCGATGCCGGCCGCGACGAGGCCAGCCGCAACCCAGACCCAACGCTTCTTCTTCGAGCTCTCGAGCCGCGCGACGACCGAGAACTCCTGGCTCATCGCCGCCAGCTCCGCGCGCATGGCGGCCGGTGCGGCACCGCGTCCGTCGTCGTGCGTCTCGGGCAGGTCGAAGAGGTCGACCGGCGCGGCCTTGGCAGCAACGGCAGCCGAATGCGATGCGGCCGCGAAGACGTCGATCGACGGTGGCTCGAACTCAGTCGGCAGCGCGGGCGCTTGCGGAGGGGTCGCAACGGGCGTCGGAGGAACCGGAGGCTTCGCGCGGAGCGGCGAGTTCAGGTCCGGCTCTCGCGGCAGCGGAATCGCAGGTGCGATCGACGCGATGCGGGCGGCTCGAGCTTCCGTTTCGCCAGCCATTGCCGCGGCTGCGACACGTGCATGTTCGTCGGCGAGCGCCTTGGCGGCCGCTTCCACAGCGCGCTTGGCGTGTGCCTCGGCCTTGACGAGCTCGTCCGCCGTCGCCTTGGCGAGAGCCTCGGCCTTCGCGATCTCCTCCGCGTCGGACTTCGCTTGAGTCTCGGCTCTCGCGAGCCGCACCACATCCGCCTGGGCCAGCGCCTCGGCCTTCGCCAGCTCCTCGGCAGCGGCTCTTACGTTCGCTTCGGCCTTTGCCAGCTCGTCTGCGGTGACTTTCGCGTGAGCCTCGGCCTTCGCGAACTCTTCCGCATCGGCCCTCGCCTGGGCCTCCGCCTTGGCCAGATCTTCGGCCGCCGCCAGCGCCTTCGCCACGGCCTCCGCGATCGCGCGTGCCTCGGCCAGAGCCAGCGCTTCCGCGGCCGCAAGCGCCTCGGCCTCGGCACGAGCTCTTGCCTTGGCTTCAGCGCGAGCCTTCGCATCTGCTTCGAGTTGGGCCTTCGCCTCGGCCTGGGCCTTCGCCTCGACGTCAGCCTGGGCCTTCGCCTCGGCTTCAACCCGAGCCTTCACCTCGGCAAGCGCTCTCGCCTCGGCCTCGGCCTCTGCGCGGGCCTTCGCCTCTGCCTCAGCGAGAGCCTGAGCCTGGGCCTTGGCTTCAGCTAGAGCCTTGGCCTCAGCCACAGCGCGAGCCGCAGCTTCAGCACGAGCCGCGGCTTCAGCACGAACCGCAGCTTCGGCAGCCACCCGCGCCTTGGTCTCGGTCAGAGCTTGCTCCAATGCGGCTGCGTCCGCGGCAGCCTGCGCAGCCACAGCCGGCTGGCTCGGAGCAGCAGGCCCAGGGGGTGGCAACGGCGGAGGTGCGATGAACAGCCCGGCAAGCGCATCGATCTCGCCCGCCCGAAGCCACTGCGGCATGCCCGCGGCCCACGCATACGACCGCGCATCAACGCGCTCGTCACGCACCAGGGTGCGCAGCTCCGACAGCGACATCGGGCCTTTCTGTTGCCCGGCGACGGCCACGAACCAGGCCGGCTCGGAGGGTCGCTCGTGGCGACCGGTGATACTGTCACGCACCGTCATCACGGCGCTGCAGGCGGTGCAGCGGACCTTGAGGATGCGGTTGACGACCTGCTCGTCCGGCAACTGGAGGCGCGTTCCGCAGGTCGTGCAGGCGAAGAACATGTCCGGTCCGTGCTTGGGGAATCTGGTGCGCGGCGGCCGCCGATGGGACGGTTGGAACGCTGGCCCGAAGGCGCGGGCATCGAGGGCGTCGCGAAGCCTTCGACGACACGCGCGGCGCAACGAGGCTCGCGGGCCATCGTCGCACGAGCCCACGTTCTTTAGCACTTTTACCTATCGGGTCCAATCCTGGCCCAATTCCGCGGCGCCAATGCACGCCCGAAGCCGGATGCCGGGGGCGATCCCATGGAGCCAGGACCGCGGGTCCGAACGCCCCTGGACAGGCCCTGGCGACCGCATCGCGCGTAGGTCGCACGTGGTTCTGAATCAGAAACGAGCTTGACACTCTCCCTTGCCGGTCTGTAGATTTCGCGCCTGTTTGGCCGCTGTCGACGAAAGTCCTCGAAAACACGGCCAATTTGCGAACGGCCGCTCTTCGGTCGTGCGATCTTTTGCCGCTCGACCCACGGTGGGTAGCGCGGCACGACAACACCGCCACAGCCACCGCACGAAAATCGATGGGTCGGGGCGGACATCAAGGATCAGTAAGATGAGAACAGCTCCTATCAGGCTGCTCACGATCGTGGCGGTGGCATCCATGTCTGCCGCGGCTTGTGGCGACGACCCGGTCACCCCGAAGTCAGACGCGACCGACGCGACCAACCCCTCGGACGGCGACGCTACGAACACCGAGACCGACGGCACCACGACGCCGGACAGCGACGGCACCACGACGCCCGACAGCGACGCTGCCGACACCGAGACCGTCGGCCCGGTCTGCGGCCTTCGCGAGTGCGGCACCTTTGGCGACCTCAACTGCGGCAATTGCGACAGCAAGCCCGGCACCGAATGCAACGACAACGGTCGCTGTGTCGTCCCCGGCAAGGCGCTCGGCGGCTTCTGCGGCATCACCAGCACGTGCACCGAGGACCTCGGCGAGAGCGACTTCGCCGCGTGTCTCGACGCCCAGTGCGACACCGGCGTCTGCATGTCGAACGCCCAGGGTGGCGCCTACGCGTTCGCGGTCTTCCGCGACTTCGTGTTCTCGAACAGCTACTGCACCGACTCGTGCCAGATCTACCAGGACGACAACAACGACGGCGTCAACGACCCCGACGCGCAGGACGACTGCAACCCGCCGGACATCGTCAACGGCCCCGTCGGCAACGCGATGCGCTGCGTCAACTTCGCCCCGATCGACGAGAACCCCGTCGGCTTGTGCGTCCCCGGCACGACGTTCGCCGCCTGCGATGGTCAGGAAGACTGCACCGTCCCCGGCGAGAGCTGCGAGTTCACCTCGGCGCTCGGCGTCCTCGAGGGCCGCTGCGTCGCCAACTATAAGTCGGGCACCTGGGGCACCGCCGTCGGTCCGACCGACGACTGCAACAAGGACCCCGAGGCCGGTGAGGTCACCTTCTGCACCTCGGGCTACTGCGAGTTCTATGGCTGCTCGGACGGCTGCGCTGGCGACGGCGACTGCTCGACCGTGAACGCCGGCGCGTGCAGCGGTGGCAAGTGCGCGGGCAAGCCGGGCAAGACCTGCACCAGCGACGTCGACTGCTCGAGCTGGGAGTGCAATCCCCTCGCGGCAGAGATCGAGTACCAGATCTGCGCCCCGAAGAAGTGCACCGACGAGAATGGCTGCGGTGGCGGCTACTCCTGCCAGTGGGGCTGGAACGGCAGCGTGACCAACGCATCGACCGACAACGACTGCGTGCAGCAGATCGCTGGCGGCGAAGACCTCGGCAAGCCCTGCGACCCCGACCCGAGCGACACCGACGTCGTCAACGGCGGCAAGGAGTGCAAGTCGGGCCTGTGCAACAACGAGCGTTGCTCGCTGGTGTGCTCAAGCGACGACCAGTGCGGCACCAACGGCTTTTGCGCCTACTACGAGTTCTCGGACCGCTTCATCAGCTGTGACGTCGACGCCGACTGCGGCGCCGGCAATGCCTGCACGAAGACCGACGGCGCTTGTTACGACCCGGCGACGCAGTCGTACCTCCAGGGCAGGAGAGAGGACGGCGACACGTTCATCGTCAGCCTCCAGTTCTGCGCCTCGCTCGAGGGCTCGACCGGCAGCTGCCAGTCGACCTCGGACTGCGCCGCCAACGAGGCCTGCGAGCTCTACCTCAAGCCCAACTACGACGGCGCGACGCTCGACGCCGATGCGCCGGTGACCCTCGCGGGTTCGTGCCGCGCCGCGACCGCCGACGGCGAGCTCGGTGACGAGTGCACGAGCCCGGCGGATTGCGCCTCGGGCTTCTGCCTCGACATCACCGACACGTTCTCGATCTGCAGCCAGCCCTGCACCACCTCGGCGGACTGCGGTTCGTTCAACGTTGGTGAGGACCCGGTCAACGGCTACTGCGACTCGTACCTCTACAGCTTCGCTGGCGACCTCGACAACTTCTACAACTTCACCTACGTCGGCCTCTGCGTGTTCGACTTCGGCTCGACCGCCGACTGCTCGGATGACTTCACCTGCGACGCCGCGACGGAAGCCTGCTTCCCCAACGCCATCGCCGGTGCCGACCCGACCAAGCCAGGCAAGGTCGAGAACATCTGCTTCCAGGTGTGGGAGACCGCCGAGACCGTCGGTACGAAGACGCTGGGCCAGGCCTGTGATCCCAACGCTGAGATCGCCGAGTGCGCCTCGGGTCTCTGCACGGCGGAAGTCGGCGACGACACCAAGGGCTACTGCTCGGCGCTCTGCAAGCAGGGCGGCGAAGAGTGCGGCACCGGTGACCTCTCGTGCACCGAGGTCGTGCGCAACCCGCGCGCCGGCGACTACGCCGTCAACACGCAGAAGTTCAGCTTCTGCTTGAAGGACCAGGGCTGCTCGACCTGCACCAGCCAGCTCGACTGCCCGGGCTCGCTCGTCTGCGCGAACCTCGGCACCACGGCCGCTTCGGACTTCCGTTGCGTCGAGGGCTGCACCGCGGTCGCCGACTGCTCCGAGGCCACGGTCACCACCGCGTGCAACGACACGGTCGACTCGTTCGGCGTCGCGGCCAAGGGCTGCTTCGCCAAGAGCACCGGTGGCGCCCCGCAGAACTTCTGCGCCGCCCCGTGATGATGCGCCCGACCTTCGGGTCGGGACGCGCTGATTGAAAGGCGACAACCTCGCCAATCGCTGAGCGGGCGTCCTTCGGGGCGCCCGTTTCGTTTTGTACCATCGTCTGTTTCGAGTGCGCCTCGGGCGCCAAGGCGTGGCACAGTCCCCCGATGCGACGCGTGCTGCCGCTCCTCATCCTGACCACGAGCTGCTCGGATCTCATCCCCAACGGCGCGACCGATCTCGATGTGCGAGTGCCCGACACTATGGTCGCCGATAGCGAGGACGCGACCGCCGAGCTGCCCGACATCGGTGGCCAACAATGCGAGTCGGACGATGACTGCGCCGACCTCGCGGGCTGCTGCCTCGATGTGGTGTGCCAGGCGGGCGTGTGTATGCCCGCCTACATAAGCCGCTGCTGCGTATTCGAAGGTCCGTGCGCGGTCTCGACGACGCTGCGCACTGGCCAGTGCGAGGAGACCTGCGTCGCCAAAGGCTGCGTCGAGTCGCTGAAGCTCGGCACGACGCGCTGCGACGAGACGCTCTGGCAGCTCGCGATGACGCCGGAGGGCCTCGGCGCCATGTCGATCCAGGACGCGGTCACCGACCGAGTGAGCTGGCATCTATCACCAGTGCGCCCCTTCGCGGATAGACCGTCATTGCGCGCTGGCGACGTGCTGTGCCCGACCTACTATTCGGGCGCGCTCGACCCTGTGACGTGCGACCCTGTCAATGCGGGTGACGGCAGCCTCGTCGACATCGGCATCATGACGCCGAGCATCGATCTGTCGCCCGAAGTCCCGGCGCTCGTCGAACTCTGGCTGTACGGAGAACTGCCTGCTTCCGATGGGCTGTCGACCCCGCTCGACGGCCTCGAGATGGAGGTCATCACGGCGACCGGATCGCCACTCGTATTGTGGTCGACGCGGGTCACGCCGATCCCGCTCGGCACCTGGACACCGGTCTTGATCGACCTGTCCCTCTTCGCGGGTCGCGCCGTCCAGTTGCGCTTCGTGTTCGACACCCTCGATGGCCGCGACAACGACTACGAGGGCGTGTCGATCGGAAGTATGCGCGTTCGCACCGCCTGCTCGAGCGACCGCACAGCGACCGACCGCAGCGCCTGCGAGATCGCCTATCCGACCAAAGTTCGCGGCCTCAGCGACGCGCTCGTCGTCTTCGGCCCGCCCGATCCCGCGCGTGACTGCGTCGCCTGCACGAGCGCCACGACCTGCGAGCGCGTCGACACCTGCGATATCGCCGCGTGCGTCGCCGGTCGCTGCGATGTCGACCGCGTCATCACCGCCGACTGCTGCACGCCCGACGCACGTTGGCCGGGCGATGGCTCGTTCGAGAGCCAGCTCGAGACGCCCGACGAGGTCACGCCCGCCACCTGGCAGAGCAGTGGGCCATGGGGCATCAGCGGTCTCCGCAGCCTCTCCGGAGAGAGCGCGCTGCACTTCGGCCTCTCGGATGGGTCGGGCATCGCGTTACCAGGCGAGAGTGCCGCGGGCGAGATATTGTCGCCGGTCCTCGTCGTGCCCGACGACAATCCGCGTTGGCGCTTCTCGCTATGGCTCGCGACCGAGTGGGACCTCGCGCCGTCGTCCGACAATCCAGCCGGCATCGATTTGCTCGAGGCGCTGGTCGCGCCCGACGTGCCCATCGCGTTGGCACACACGGTCGTCTGGGACGCGCGAGAGCTCGGCGGCACGACGCTCGGCACATGGATCAATGTAACGATCGATCTCAGCCCCTGGCGCGGCCGCAGCGTGCGCCTCGGCTGGCGCTTTGCTACCGGCGACAGCGACGCGAACGAAGCTGAAGGTGTCTATATCGACCAGGCGGTCGTGTTCCGCGCCTGCCCTGGCTGTGAGTCGCCCGACGACCCGGGCTGCGCCGTCGTCGCGCCCTGAGCTCTGCATTCGGCTCGCTACCGGAGGCTGGAGGGCTTGGTCGTGAAAAGGGACAGACAGTCTAGCCAGAGTGCGCACTGCCAACCTCTGCTCATGGGGCGATTGCCGGCCTGGGATGCGGCTCCCGTAAGTCCTTGACGCATGTCCGAGGGGCATGTTACCGACCCGCCGCCTTCAGGGACCTAGCTCGAGGGAAGCCGCATGAATCCAATGGACATCGTCAGCTCCGGCCACGGCACTCACCAGGTGCTGTCGGCCGGCATGGTCGACATCGACCTGTCGCTGCTCTTCATGCTCGGGCTGTTCCTGGTCTTTGCGGTGCTGTTGCACTTCATCGTCCTGAAGCCGCTCATCGCCGCGCAGGAAGCGCGTCACAAGGGCATGGGCGGCGCGCGTGAGGACGCCTCGGCGTTCGAGCTCAAGGCCGCCGAGATGCGCCTCGCCTACGAGCAGCGTCTCGGCAAGGCGCGCCAGGACGCGGTCATCATCCGTGAATCGATCAAGCGTGAGGCGACCAGCCAGGCGCACGAAACGACGAAGACTGTGCAGGTCGAGACCGACCAGCGCGTCGCGGCCGCCAATGTCGAGCTGGCGAAGTTCGCCGACCGCGCGCGGGTAGAGATGAAGTCCCACAGTGACCTGCTCGCGAACGAGCTGGCGCAGAAGCTCCTCGGAGGCAAAGCATGAGATCTCTGAAGGTTGCGCTCGCAGGCGCGCTCGTGCTGATGGCGAGCCCCGCTCTGGCGGCCGAAGGCCACGGCTTCAGCTTCACGGTCGAGGGCTTCTACATCATCGACTTCGTGATCCTGATTGTGCTGCTGTGGGCGGTCACCAAGGGTCCGATCAAGACTTTCTTCCTCAAGCGCCACAACGCGATCGCGGACGAGATGGCCGCTGCCACCCGCCTGCGCGAAGCGGCCGAGGCCAAGCTGGCCGAGCTCGATAAGGTGTTGTCGGGCCTCGAAGGCGAGATCGCCCAGGTGCGTGAGCAGTTCCGCGCCGACGGTGAGCGCGAGAAGGCTCGCATCATCGCCCAGGCCGCCACCGACTCGGACAAGATCCGCGACAACGCCAAGAAGTCGCTCGAGCAGGAGATGGCCAAGCTGCGCGAGCAGCTCGAGTCCGAGCTGGTCAAGTCCGTGATGGAAGGTGCCGAGGCCAAGGTCCGGCAGCGCCTCGATCAGGCGACCCAGAAGAAGCTCGCGTCCGGCTACGTGGATGCTCTCGAGAAGCTCGAGCGCCTCGACCGGGCCGCCTGAGGAGGATGATATGAGCCAGTCCCCCCTCGCCCGCCGCTACGCCAAGGCCCTCGTCGAGCTCTGCAACGAGACGAAGAACCACGCCGTCATCGGTAAGCAGCTCGAGACGTTCCGCGACACCTGGCAGAGCTCGCCCGAGCTGCAGGCCGTTCTGCGCAGCTCGAAGGCCACGATTGCCGACAAGAAGGAGATCCTCGGCAAGATCTTCGCGCGCTTCCTGTTCGCCCCGACGACGCGCAACTTCCTGTTCGTGTTGCTCGAGCAGCAGCGCCTCGACCACGTCGCCGAGATGGTCGAAGCCTTCAATGAGATGATGGACGAGCTGTCGGGCCGCGTGCGCGCCACCGTCACCAGCGCCGTCCCGCTCGAGAAGCTTGAGATCGGTCGCATCCAGACAGCGCTCGGTCGCCTGACCGGCAAGCAGGTCATGCTCGAGGCGCGCGTCGACCCGGCGCTCATCGGCGGCGTCGTGACCACCGTGGGCAACCTCGTGCTCGACGGCAGCATCCGCACCCAGCTCGCGAGCATGAGAGACCAGCTCGCCGGCAACAACTGAAGCTCGTTCCGCGCCTGACACGGGCGCGACGGCCAAATCTCCAAGCCTTTCAAGTATCAGGAAAGCACCATGAACATCAGCGTTGCCGAGATCAGCTCGATCATCAAGGCGCAGATCTCCGACTACGACAAGAAGGTCGAAGTCCAGGAAACCGGCACGGTCATCAAGGCCGGTGACGGCATCGCGCGCTTGGCCGGCCTCGACAACGCCATGGCCGGTGAGCTGCTCGAGTTCGCGGGTGGCGTCAGCGGCATGGTCCTCAACCTCGAAGAGGACAACGTCGGCGTGGCGATCCTCGGGGCCGCCGACTCCGTCAAGGACGGCGACACCGCCAAGCGCACCGGCAAGATCGTGCAGGTGCCGGTCGGCAAGGCCCTGTTGGGCCGTGTCGTCAACGCGCTCGGCATGCCCATCGACGGCAAGGGCCCGATCAACACGACCGAGTTCCGCCGCGTCGAGCTCAAGGCTCCCGGCATCATGACCCGCAAGTCGGTGCACGAGCCGATGATGACCGGTCTCAAGGCCATCGACGCGATGACGCCGATCGGCCGCGGTCAGCGCGAGCTCATCATCGGCGACCGCCAGACCGGCAAGACGGCGATCGCCATCGACACGATCATCAACCAGAAGGGCAACAACCTCTTCTGCATCTACGTCGCCATCGGCCAGAAGCTGTCGACCGTCGCCAACGTCGTGTCGAAGCTCGAGAAGGCCGGCGCGATGGAGTACACCATCGTCGTCGCGGCGGGCGCTTCCGAGATGGCCACGCTCCAGTTCTTGTCGGCCTACACCGGCTGCACGATGGGCGAGTACTTCCGCGACAACGGCATGCACGCCGTCATCATCTATGACGACCTCTCGAAGCAGGCCTCCGCCTACCGCGAGATGTCGCTGCTCCTGCGCCGCCCGCCGGGCCGCGAGGCGTACCCGGGCGACGTGTTCTACGTGCACTCGCGTCTCCTCGAGCGCGCGGCCAAGTTGAACGACAAGCTCGGTGGTGGCTCGCTGACGGCGCTGCCGATCATCGAGACCCAGGGCGGCGACGTCTCGGCCTACATCCCGACCAACGTCATCTCGATTACCGACGGCCAGATCTTCCTCGAGACGGACCTCTTCTTCCAGGGCGTGCGCCCCGCGATGAACGTCGGCGTGTCGGTTTCGCGCGTCGGCGGCTCGGCCCAGACCAAGATCATGAAGAAGGTGTCGGGCTCGCTCAAGCTCGACCTCGCCCAGTACCGCGACGTCGCGGCCTTCGCGCAGTTCGCGTCGGACCTCGACGCGGCGACCAAGCGCCAGCTCCAAAAGGGCGAGCGCCTGGTCGAGCTCCTGAAGCAGGGCCAGTACGCGCCGATGTCGATGGAGCAGCAGTCGCTGATGATCTTCGCCGGCACCGCCCCCGAGGCGTTCCTGATGGAGATCCCGGTGGGCGACGTGCGCCGCTGGGAGAAGGAGCTCCTCGAGTTCGTGCAGGGTCGCCACGGTGGCCTGCTCGAGGACATCAAGAAGGTAGCCGACCTCACCAAGGACATCCGCGAGCGCATGGTCACCGTGCTGCGCGAGTTCAACGGGGTCTTCAAGCCGTCGGTCAAGTAGGCAAAACCCGATGTCGAAGCTCAAGCTCATCCGCAAGCGTATCGGTTCGGTGCGCAGCACGCAGAAGATCACCAAGGCCATGAAGATGGTGGCGGCGTCGCGTCTGCGCAAAGCGCAAGTCGCGATCGAGACGCTGCGCCCGTATGCTTACCGGACCCGCGATGTGATCTCGCAGCTCGCGGCGCGCGCAGACTTCACGGACCACCCGCTGCTCGCGCAGCGTGAGCCGAAGAAGGTCGAGCTCTTGATCCTGACGTCGGACCGCGGTCTGTGCGGTGGCTTCAACTCGAACATCAACCGCACCGCCGACCGCTACATCAAGGCGAACGCGCTGGGCCACGAGACGATCGAGCTCGACATCGTCGGTCGCAAGGGGGTCGAGTACTTCAAGCGCCGCGATGTCCAGATCAACATGGTCTTCAAGGACATCCTGGTCGACCCCAACCAGGACAAGGCCTCCGAGATCGCAGAGCACGCGATCCGCTCCTTCACCGACAACGGGCTCGACGCGCTGTTCGTCGTCTACAACGAGTTCAAGTCGGCGATGACCCAGAAGGTCGTCATCGAGCAGCTGCTGCCGATCGTGCCGGCTCCGGTCGAAGAGACCAGCTCGGCGCTGACCGACTTCATCTACGAGCCAGGCAAGCGCGAGATCCTCGACTCGGTGATCCCGGGTCATGTCACCGTGCAGATCCTGCGCATGCTCCTGGAGAGCGTCGCCTCCGAGATGGGCTCGCGCATGAGCGCCATGGACTCCGCGACCAAGAACGCCGGGGAGCTCATCGGCAAGCTGACGCTCCAGTACAACCGGGCGCGCCAGGCAGCGATCACCAAAGAGCTCATCGAAATCATCAGCGGCATGGAAGCGCTCTAAGCGCTCCAGTCCTCCCTTGTCGCTAGAAGCAATTTTCCAGTAATCCAGCAGACTTCGACGTTCAGGAGACCTACAATGGCAGCCGACAACTCCGCGATGGGGCGCATCACCCAGGTCATCGGTCCCGTCGTCGACGTGACCTTCCCGGCCGGGCATGTCCCCAAGATCCTCACGGCGCTCAAGGTGACCAACAAGGCCATCTCGGACGTCGAGTGGAACCTCACGCTCGAGGTCGCCCTGCACATGGGTGACTCGGCCGTGCGCGCCATCGCGATGGACTCGACCGACGGTCTCGTGCGCGGCCTCGCCGTCAAGAGCACGGGCGCCCCCATCCAGATGCCGGTCGGCGAAGGTGCGCTCGGGCGCATCATGAACGTCATCGGCGAGCCGGTGGACGACGCTGGTCCGATCACCGCGGTCCGCTACGACCCCATCCACCGTTCGGCCCCCGAGCTCGTCGAGCAGGACCCGTCGGTCCAGATGTTCGAGACGGGCATCAAGGTCGTCGACCTGCTCGCGCCCTACCAGCGCGGTGGCAAGATCGGCTTGTTCGGTGGCGCCGGCGTCGGCAAGACGGTGCTCATCCAGGAGCTCATCAACAACATCGCCAAGCAGCACGGCGGTGTGTCGGTGTTCGGCGGCGTCGGTGAGCGTACCCGCGAAGGCAACGACCTCTGGCACGAGATGGCCGAGTCGAAGCTGCAGGACGGCAACTCGGTGCTCTCGAAGTGCGCGCTGGTTTTCGGCCAGATGAACGAGCCCCCGGGCGCCCGCGCCCGCGTCGCCTTGTCGGCGCTGACGGTCGCGGAGTTCTTCCGCGATGAGCGGGGCCAGGACGTGCTGTTCTTCATCGACAACATCTTCCGCTTCACGCAGGCGGGCTCGGAAGTGTCGGCGCTGCTCGGTCGTATCCCCAGCGCCGTCGGTTATCAGCCGACCCTCGCGACGGAGATGGGTGCTCTGCAGGAGCGCATCACGACCACCAAGAAGGGCTCGGTCACGTCCGTGCAGGCCATCTACGTGCCTGCCGACGACTTGACCGACCCGGCGCCGGCCACGGCCTTCGCCCATCTCGACGCTACGACGGTGCTCTCGCGGCAGCTCTCGGCGCTCGGCATCTACCCTGCCGTCGATCCGCTCGACTCGACCTCGCGCATCCTGTCGCCCGACGTCGTCGGCGACGAGCACTACCAGATCGCGCGCCGCGTCCAGGAGTGCCTGCAGTCCTACAAGGATCTGCAGGACATCATCGCCATCCTCGGCATGGACGAGCTCTCGGAAGACCAGAAGCTCACCGTGTATCGCGCCCGCAAGGTGCAGCGCTTCCTGTCGCAGCCCTTCCACGTGGCCGAGGCGTTCACCGGTTCGCCCGGCAAGTACGTGAAGCTCGAGGAGACCATCCGCGGCTTCAAGGGCATCATCGAAGGCAAGTACGACGACGTGCCGGAGCAGGCCTTCTACATGGTCGGGACCATCGACGAAGTGCTCGAGAAGGCCAAGACCCTCTGATCTTGCCCGGCGGTTGGGCCTCGCCCGACCTGGAGGAAACATGCATCTCGTCGTCGTGACCCCGCGCGGGTCGAAAGTCGATACGGACGTGACGATGGTCACGGCGCCTGGCGAAGTCGGCGAGCTCGGCATCCTGCCGGGCCATCGCCCGCTCATCACCGCGCTCGCGATCGGCATGCTCTCGTACAGCGATGGCGGCAAGACGCGTCAGCTCGCGACCAACGAGGGCTTCATGGAGGTGCACGACGACAAGATTGTCGTCGTCACCGAGAGCGCCGAAGAGCCCGACGAGATCAACGGCGATCGCGCCAAGAAGGCGCTCGACGAGGCCGAGGCGAAGCTCAAGTCGATTGATCCGTTCGCGGACCCGACCGGCTGGAAGCAGACCAACGAGAGGCGCGCTCGCGCACTGAACCGCCTCGCCGTCTCACGCTTCGCGACGCCCGAGGCGCTGCGCATCCAGCAGGAGCGCGCGGCGCGCGCCTGATTCTTGTGAACGACAGCGGTCCGGCATCGCCTCCAGAAAGGCACCCTGTGATGCGGGTGCCGCTCGTGGGAGGCGGCCCGGACAGCGGTGACTGGTCGACCATACGGTGGAGTATGGACGGCATCCCGATCCTGCTCGCGGAGCCGGATGGATACCTCGAGCGGGTCGGCGACGACGTCGATGCACCGCTCGATGGCTTGCGCTTTCCGTCGCTCGCGTACCTGTCGCGCTATCTGCCGCTCCTCATGGCACCGAGCGCGCCCTTGCGACGCGCCATTCGTGGGGCCCTGCAGGAGCATCTGCGGGCGCCAGCCCGCCTCGCGGTCGAGCTCGGCTGTGGTGTCGGCGTCGACCTGCGCACGCTCGCCGACTTCGCCGACGAGGTGATCGGTATCGACCTGTCGATCGCCGGTCTGCGCGCTGCCCAAAAGCAGCTCGCGGGCGAGCCGGTGCCGCTGCTACGCCGGATCGAAGGTCGCAGCTTTACGAGCGACGACCCGATCCACCTGCCCGCGGTCGAAGGCGTCTACCTCGCGGTCGGCAACGCGCTCGACCCGCCGCTGTACGCCGAGGTCGCTGACGTCGTGCTGGCGGTAAATCTGCTCGACACCGTCTCCGATCCGCTGACTTTGATGGGGCAGATCGATGCGATCTTGAAGCCCGGCGGGCTCCTCATCTTGACGACGCCACTGTCCTGGAACGAGGACATCACCGATCCCGAGCGTGCGTTGGGCGGCGGCGTCGACGAGCGCTGGGCGCTGCTCGGAACGGCCGCGGGCCTGGTCGAGCTGCTCTCGGGCCGCATGCCGGTGCTGCCGTATCTGCGCTACGACATCCTCGCGCAGAGCGACGTGCCGTGGTCGCTACGCGAGCACGCGCGCTCGGTCACGACCTACGACGTGCACGTGCTCGTCGCTCGCAAGCAGGCGCTGATCGACGCGCCGACGTAGTCGTCCTCGAAGCTCGGCCGCAACAGATGCAGACAGGCGCTGCTCGACGGACGAACGTAGTCGTGCCGCTTCAGGTGCCGTCGTCCAACGCGTCACCAGGCTCGACCTCCGAGGCCTCCCACGCGTCGACGCCCATGCGGCATTGACCGTCGAACACCGCGCCACGCTCGACCACGAGCTGGGGCGCGACGATGTTGCCGATGAGGTGCCCGGGTGCATGCAGCTCCACACAATTGGATGCGCGGATATTGCCGTACACGATGCCGTAGATGACGACCGTCGCGACGTCGAGTTCGGCTCGCACCTCGGCGCCTTCGCCGATGATCAGGGTATCGTCGCTGACGATCTCGCCCGAATAGCTGCCGTCGATGCGTACGACGCCCTCGAAGGTCATCTTGCCTTCGAAGTGACTCCCGCGCCCGACCAACGTGTTGACGTCTCCCATGTCGAGCCCTCTACCGCGATCGCAGACCCTCGGAAAGTCTGCTCTTGCGAGACGGAATAATCGCTCAAGTTCCGGGTTGACGGCCGCCGCGGGTGCCTTATGGTGCGCCGCGCTCGCGGGCTGCCACTTGCCGGAACCCGCAGACGTTATGGGGAACAAGAACGAGAGGGGCCGCGCGCCGCGCTCGTGGTCGAACTGCTTGATCGTGGTGGGGTCACCGCGAGTCGCGAGCGGAGGAGAATCGTCATGATCGAAGTGTCGGGTCTGACGAAGTCGTATGACGACTTTCAGGCTCTGAAGGGTGTCAGCTTCAAGGTCAATCGAGGTGAGATTATTGGCTTTCTCGGGCCTAACGGCGCGGGAAAGACGACCACCATGAAGATCCTGACCTGCTACATGCCGCAGACCTCGGGGACCGTGAATGTCGACGGCAAGGACGTCAACGCAGACGCCTTGGCGATCCGCTCACGCATGGGCTACCTGCCCGAGTCGACCCCGCTCTACACGGACATGCTGGTCTACGACTACCTCCACCACGTCGCCACGGTGCGTGGTGTGCGGAAGGACAAGATCCGCGAACGCATCAAGGTCGCCTGCGAGATGTGCGGCATCCTCGACCGCGTCGGCCAGGAGATCGGCACCCTGTCGAAGGGCTACAAGCAGCGCGTCGGTCTCGCCCAAGCGCTGATTCACGACCCCGACATCCTCATCCTGGACGAGCCGACGTCGGGACTCGACCCGAACCAGATTGTGGAGATCCGCAATCTCATCAAGCGGCTCGGCGAGAACCGCACGATCATCCTGTCGACCCACAACCTGCCCGAGGTGATGGCGACCTGCACGCGCATCCTGATCATCCATCAAGGTCGCATCGTGGCGGACGGCACCGCCGCGCAACTGGAAGAGCAGGAAGCCGAGAACGAGCGCCTGCGGGTGCTGCTGCGCGGGGTCGAGCCCGAGGTCGCTCGCCTCGAGCTGCAGACGCTGCCGGGTGTGCGTCGCGCCGAGGTGGTGATGTCGACCGAGCCGGGCGTCGCAGCGATCGAGCTCGAGGCGCCGCGTGGCGCCGAGCTGCGGTCGGCGACTTTCAACAAAGCAGTCGAAAAGGGCTGGGAGCTGCTCGAGCTCGCCCGCCTGCAGCTCGATCTCGAGGGCTTGTTCCGCAAGCTCACGCGGGAGGTGTGACATGGCAGAGACAATGAACCGCGACGTATCGCCTTCGGCTGCCGGCAGCTCGCTAACAATCAAGCCAGCCCGCAACGTGTGGGCCCTCGCCAAGCGTGAGCTCGGCTTCTACTTCAACAGCCCCATCGCCTACATCGTCATCACGCTGTTCCTCGTGGTCGCGGGCGCGATGTTGTTCGTGTTCGAGATGCCCGAGGCTGGCGGTGACTTCTTCGCCGCCAACGAGGCCAACCTGCGCGGCCTGTTCGGTCCGACCGGGCCCGAGGCGTTCGGCGGCATCCCGCTCTTGTTCGTGTTCCTCGTGCCCGCCGTCACGATGCGCCTCATCGCCGAAGAAAAGCGCACTGGCACCATCGAGCTGCTCGTCACCTGGCCCGTCAGCGACGCACAGATCGTGCTCGGCAAGTACCTCGGGGCGGTCCTCTTCGTCGGCATCATGTTGCTCGCGACCCTACCCTTGGCGCTCACCGTCGGCGGCCTCGGCAAGCTCGACGTCGGCGTCGCGATCGGTGGCTATCTCGGACTGTTCTTGCTCGGGGCCGCGTACGCGGGCCTCGGATTGATGACCTCGGCGTGGACCAAGAACCAGATCGTCGCCTACCTCGTCGGCGCCTTGCTCTGCGGTTTCTTCTACTTCGTCGACGGCATGCTCGGGCTGCTCTGGGACGGTGGCCGCGACTTCATCGCCGGCATGTCGTTCAAGGCGCACTTCCAGAACATCGCGCGTGGCGTCGTCGACTTCCGCGACATCCTCTTCTACGGGTCCTTTATCGCCATCGCTCTGGTCGTGACGACGCTGTCACTCCAGGCGCGCAACTGGAAGAAGTGAGGGGCTGACAATGGCACGCACGACACGGCTCCAGGGTGGCCTCAACCTCGCCCTCGTCATCGTCGCGACGGTCGTCATCGCGATCGTCCTCAACATCATATTGAGCGGGCTACGCGTCCGCTTCGACCTGTCCGAGAACCAGGTCAACGTCCTGTCGGACGCCTCGAAGACCGCGGTCGCGGGGCTCGAAGACCTCGAGGTGCGGGTCTTCATCTCGCCCGACCTGCCCGAGAAGATCCCATTCGGACCCGGTGGTCGCGACCTGCGCGTGCAGGGTCTCTCGCAGAAGCTGCGCGACAAGATCGAAGAGTACAAAGCCTACGGCGCCAACATGACGGTCACCGACGTGACCGAGGATGTCGTGGCCGAGGCTGAGAAGCTCAAGATCAAGGCCTTCACGGGCGAGGGCGCGTCGGTCTCGAAGGACGGTCGGCTCGAGCTCAAGCGCTACGTGCTCGGCGTGAGCTTTCACTACAAGAACGCGACCGAGGTCTTCGAAGCGGCGCTCGAGCCCGAGTACTACGAGTTCGAGATCACCAAGCGCCTCCTACGCCTGAAGGACAAGGCCGAGAGCGCGCTGACGATGAAGGACGTGCTCTCGTCGGGTAAGGACCTGGCCGACGCTGCCGCGGTCTGTACGAAGGCCATCGAAGCCGCGGCCGGGCCCGACAGCGACGACAACAATCAGCTCGCGATAATGCTGAACCCCGAGGCGGCCGAGGCCAAGGTGACCGCGCTCAAGGCGGCGGCACCGAAGTTCGCTGAGGCCTGCGGCAAGCTCGCGACGCCGCTCGCCAAGGCCAAGACGCTCGAGAAGAAGAACGCCCAGCTCGACCGCCTCTACCTCATCGGCGATGCGCTCGCGACGGAGACGGCCACGTTCGTGACGTCGCTCGCGGCGCCTGCCGACCCGGCCAATCCGGCGGGCGGCCAGGTGATGCAGACGCATCAGCGCCTGGTCGCCATCGGCAAGGCGATGGCCGACGAGCGTGAAGAGCTCGAGGACACCCCGGGTCGGCGACAGATTGGCTTCGTCTGCAATGGCGTCACATTCTGCCCCTTCCCGGACAACAAGAAGCTCATCCCCGATGAGCTCAAGGGCGCGATCACGCAGCAGAATCCGATCCTCCAAAACGTGCTGCCGGTGTTCGATCGGATCCAGCAGGAGATGAACAACGTCCTGCAGCAGATCAACCAGGGTCTCTTCAAGGCCCGCGGCTTCGACATCGCGCGCGTCGACCTCGACCAGCCGGTCGCCAGCGATGTCCAGGCGCTCGTCGTGTTTGGCGCGAAGAGCGCGTTCTCGGACTACCAGCTCTACCAGCTCGACCAGTTCGTGATGCGGGGCGGCAGCCTCGTCGTGTTCCTGTTCCCGTTCGACGTGAAGCTCCAGCTCATGAACACGAAGGGCGAGATCGACGAGGGCGGCGTCCTCACCAAGAACAACTCGAACATCGACGACCTCATCGCCTACTGGGGCATCAAGCCGACCAAGAAGCTCATCGTCGACAGCGCCGACAACGGCGAGGTGCTCCTCTACGGGCAGGTGCAGGCCTTCGGCCGTGGCTTCGTGCAGCAGGCGGGCTTCGCATATCCGTCGCTGCCCTCGTTCAAGGACTTCGACAGCAGTGACCCGCTGGTGCGCTCGACCACCAGCCTCACCCTGCCCTACCCGACCAGCCTAGAGCTGACGCCGAAGGCCGGAGTCGAGCTGACGGCGCTCGTGAAGTCCGGCGCGGGCGCGGTGCAGATCGACGACCCGACGTTCCCGATGTACCCGCCCGAGGCGCAAGAACAGGCGCTGGTCGGCAAGGCAGGCGAAGGTCCGCTGACCGTCGCGGCGGTCGCCAAGGGCACCTTCGAGAGCTACTTCAAGGGCAAGCCGGCACCGGCCAAGCCCGCGAAGGAAGAGGACCCGAAGGACAAACCGAAGCAGGACCTGCCCGGCAAGGACCTGCCCAGGCTCGACAGCGGCCCGGGGCGCGTACTCGTTATCGGCTCGAACCTCGGCCTCTTGCCGTTGTCGGTCGACGCGATCTTCGAGGGCTTCAACCTCGGCATGATCGCCGGCGAGGGTGGCGGCATCGAGAACTTCGAGAAGTTCCGCAGCTACCAGGTCAATTACCAGAACTGGTCGATGCGCATCGGCCAGGTGCAGCACACGCTGCAGTCGAACCTGCAGTTCCTGCAGAACGTGCTCGACTGGAGCGTTCAGCGTGAAGGCCTCGCGGAGCTGCGCAGCAAGCAGTACGCGCCGCGTCCGTTGTCGGTGATGGAGGGCGGCGACAAGAGCCTCATCAAGGCGATTGGGCTCCTCTTGCCGACGTTGTTGTTCCTCGGTTTCGGTGCGCTGTGGCTGATGCGTCGCAAGTCGCGCGTTCGCCGCCTGGCGTTTTGATAGGCCCGGACAGGCATGAAGGGACTGAAATGAAGAAATCGACGATTTTCCTGCTCGTCGCGGCCGCAGTGTTGGCGCTCGTCGCGTTCCTGGTGACCCGCAAGAGCCAGCCTACAATCAAGAAGCTCGATATCCCGGGCCTCGCGAGCGAGGCCGACCTCGCGGCCGAAAAGAAGCTCGGCATGATGGATGCGAAGCCCCCGCTGAAGCATCCGATCGACGAGATCATCATCGAGCGCGCCGACGGCACCATTCGCCTGACACGAGAAGGTGAAGGCGATGCGGCCAAGTGGCGGATCGCCGCGCCCGTCGACGCGCCCGCGGTGAAGTACCCGGTCGAGGCGATCATCGAGCTCTTCAAGACGCCGACGACGCGCAGCGATGCGCGCGCGATAAAGCCGGCCGATCTGCCGCTCTTCGACCTCGAGCCCGAGCGCCGCATCGGCCTCACGCTGAAGTCGAAGGGTGCCGTGTGGCAGGGCGTCGACCTCATCGTGGGCCAGGTCGTCAAGGACGGCGAGCCCGGCGGCGAAGAGTCGGTGAAGGGCACCTGGGTGCTGGTCAAGGGCGATGAGACGACTGTATTCCTGATTACAGACAAGGACTTCCGGACGCCGCTCAACAAGACGATGGGCGACCTGCGCGACAAGAAGGCCTTCGACTTCGAGGCCGACGCAGTGAGCCGGCTCGAGATCGCCGACCCGAGCGGCGAGAAGGTGGTGCTCACCAGCACGTCCAGCGAGACGCCGCCGGCACCCGACGCCGGGCCCGACGCGAAGCCGACCAAGACCACGACCTGGACGCTGGTAGAGCCCGCTGGCCTCAAAGGCGATGCGGCCATCCAGTCGCTCGCGCGCAACCTGAGTGGGCTGCGCGTCAACGAGTTCGTGCCGCTCGCAAAGGCGACCGACGAGGCGAAGAAGGCGCTCGAGGGCAAGACCTGGAAGCTGACCGCGAAGGTCGGTGACACGGCCGCCGAGAAGACCATCGTGCTCACGGTGGCCGACGGTACGAAGGAGCCGATCTGGGCGCGCATCGAGGGCCGGGACGAGGTCTTCTCGCTCGCGTCCTATGCAGCGAACAACGTGCGCAAGGGCCTCGACGAGCTGAAGGACAAGACGATCTGGGACGTGACACCGGACGCCGTGACCGACCTCACGCTCAAGGGTGAGGCGGGTCCGATCGTGCTGACGAAGGCGTCGGGCACGTGGCAGTTCGTGCAGCCGGTGCTCGCCTACCCGGCCGATCCGACCGCGTTCCTCGGCTCGGGTACGAAGATCGTCGCCGCGCGTTGGGCCAAGAAGTCGGAGCTGGTGACGGCGCGCGCGGCGCTCGCTACGCCGGACATCACAGCCGTCGTCAAGGTCGGTGCGACCGCGTATGCGCTGACGATCTCGGGCCTCATCACAGGCGAAGACGCGAGCGGGGGTCAGAACCGCTGGGCCGCCGTCGGCGATGTCGCAACGGCCGAGCCGTTCGTGCTGGCCGACTCGACCGCAAAGCGCTTCGCGACGACGATCGACGCGTTGCGCCTGAAGAAGCTCTTGCCCAAGGGCAAGGACGACATCGTGTCGGTGTCGATCCAGGTCGCGGGGTCGGCCGAAGTGGCGCTGCTCGAGAAGCCGTCGACCGGTGGCGACCTCACGGTCGTCACGCCGCCCGCCGGCAAGGTCGCCAACGACGAGGCGATCCGCACGATCCTCGCGACGCTCGGCGGCCTTGAGGCGAAGACCTTCCACGAAGGCGCGGCCGTCGCGGCGACCGGGCTCGATCCCGCCAAGTGCACGAAGATCATCATCAAGTTGGTCGACGGCAGCAGCGCCACGCTGCTGCTATCGACGACCTCGGCCGGCGAAGGCGAGGTCTATGCCGTCATCGATCAGGGGCCACTCGCGAACGTGCCGGTCGGCATGAACGAGTACCAGTCGAAGAACCTCGCGAAGCCGTTGGCCGAGCTGGTCAAAGACCCGTCGCCACCCGGTGGTGGTGAAGGCGACCCCGGCCTCTCGCCTTGATCTGATGCAACGCTCGGCCGAGTAAGCTCGGCCGCTACAGATGCGTCAACGCGCGTCCCCCAACGAACCCAGGCTATCGATCAGCTCGACGCCGAGGATGTCGCGTAGGCGCGCCGACAACGAGGCCCGATGCGCGGCCTCCAGCAGGGTCTGCGCGGGTGCGGGTCGGGTCACCGCGGTCGTCGCCTCGGACGCATCGGCGCCGATCCCGAGGATCGCCGCGAGCAACGTGTACGGGTTCGCGCACGCGTCGGCGCCGCGCACGAGCACGGTCGCGCCGCCCTCGCCGCGGGCCGACGAGCCGCGTCGTACGACTGGGCTCTCGGGCGCTACGTAGCTGTGGAGTGTGCTGCGCATGACCAGCTCGAGCCCACCGAGGTCGGCTTCGAGCGCGCGGATAAACGTGCGTGCTGCGGGCGCGAGACCGTTGGGATCCAAAGTATCTTGGAATGCCGCCGCCCCATCGCGGGTGAGCGAAACATAGAGGTCCATGCGGCTCCGCGCGGTCGACCACGGGAACGCCGCGAACGTGGCGCTCACGCCGTAGTCCAGTGCGAGGTCGTGCACGACCCGCCGATGTGTGACGATCGCGTCGGCGAGGGTCAGCGGGTCGACCCAATCCAGCTCGAGGCAGAAGCGGCCGTCGCCGCCGAGATAGTGCGAGCGCCACGCGATCCCCAGCGCCTCGAGCGCGCGCGCCGTCTCCTGTCCGAGCGTCCGGATGAGGCGCGGCGCGGCCAGCCCATGGTCGTCGTCGGGCGTCGCGAGCCAGTGGTGCTGCAGCGTCGCGCCGACATAGAAGAGCGACCCCAGCTGAGTCGCGCGGCCCAACGTGCGCTTCAAGGCGGTGCGCGCGCAGAGCGAAGACGGCGACCCGTCCGCTTCGCGCAAGTCACAGATCAAGCGCGCCGTCCCGGGCGCTTCGGACATATCGTCACCGTGCCGCGCGATCACCGCGAAGGTCGCCGGATCGGGCGCGAGGTAGATCTCCGAAGCCGCCAGCACCGCCCGTTCCGGCTCGTGCACGAAGGCCTCGCCGAGCGCCTCGGACGCGACCGCGAAGCCGTCTTCGAGGGCCTCGTCGAGCGCGTCGATCGGCACCGAGACGACCTGCACGCGGCCCGCGGGATCGGTCGCCCACAGCTCGACCGCGGTCACGCCGCGCTCGTGCGCCTTATGCAGGACGAAGCGGTCGTTGCCGGACGCGCCGATAGTGGGCGACCCACGCCTCTCAGTCATCGACTACTCCCCTCTGCGATGGCGCTCGCACGGCGCACGCCGACTTCATCATGGGCGACGTCCGCGCCCGAGCCTCGCAGCGCCCCGGGCTCGGGGGTCCAGCGATAGCCGACGTGGCGGATCGTCATGAGCCAGCTCGCGCACGGATGGCCGAGCTTCGCGCGGATGCGGCGCACGTGGATGTCGACCGTGCGCGAGCCGCCGTAGTAGTCCCAGCCCCACACGCGCGCGAGCAGCTGTTCCCGCGAGAAGGCCTGGTCGGGGTGCGCGACGAGGAAGCGCAAGAGCTGGAACTCTTGATAGGCGAGGTCTAGCGCGATGCCGTCGAGGGTCGCAGCGAAGCCACGTTGGTCGATGACCAGCCCGCCGATCTCGAGCTGGCTGCCCGACTGATTCACGGCAGGTCGATTGATCATGCGGCGCAGGCGCGCGGCGAGCTCGTCCTTGTTCGCAGGACGCACACAAAAGTCCGTGATCTTCTTCAGCAATGCGCTGTCACGGAGGTCGTCCCCATCGAGCGCTGCGAGCATCGGCGTGGTCTCGGTGCCGGGCCCATTGCGGATCCGCTCGACCGTGTTGGCAAGCGTTCCGCGCGCGACATCGACGACGATCACGTCGGGTGAGTGCACCGCCAGCTCGTCGATCGGCTCGTCCTTGGCGCACACCCGCACGCGCCAGCCCGCCAGGCGCAGCGCCTGAACGAGCGGACTTCCGTCTATGGCCACGGCGATGATCGACTCCACCTTCTCGCTTCTCTCGGTCCGCCAGGGCTCAGGGCTGGTTGCGACCCAGCTTCTGGAGATTGGACTTCACGCGCTTCAGGTTCTGCTCGGCGCGGTTGCGCGCGTTCGACAGGCGCACGGCCTCATCGGAGGCGAGCGTCGTGTACCAGTTGCCGTCGCTGCCCTTCTTGAAGCTGACCTCATCGCCCCCGTAGGTGCGGATGGTCGCGGTCATGCCGTCGGCGGCGATGTCCTCGGAGCGGACGTGGGCGCTGACCTCGCCGAGGGTTCCAGGGGGCTCGGGCGAGGGGCGCACGAACAGCTTGAAGAGCGCCTTGGGCGACTCGAGCTCGCCGCGCGCCGACCCACCGATCGCCTCCAGCGCGGCGGCCGCGTCCTCCTTCGGATAGGCGGTCTTGATCTCGTTGAGCAACAACCGCTCGGCAGTGAGCCACCGCTCGAACTCGTTGCGGATGTCGGGATGCAGGAGCTGCCACATCTGCTCGATGTCGCCCGCGGCTCGCACCTTGACCCACTTGTAGTGGAGTTGGGTCGGGCTCGACTGGTCGCCCTCGGGCAACGAACAGCCCGCCAGCCCACCCCAGAGCGAGCAAACCATCAGCAAGAACAGACCACATGCCTGCGACAACGGACGCGAACGACCGCCCGAAGGCACGACTTTGATCAGGAAGGCGCGGCGCCAGGACCCCATGCGGCGCACCCTAACCCGCCTCCCGGCGATCCTACAAGGCCGCACAGCCGCGGCGAGTCTGGCCTTCAGGCCGCCACGGAGCGAGCGTCGCAGGTCGCAGGGGCGGCAGCGGCGAAATTCGTTGGATCCGAGATCCTCCCTCTTTATAGTCCCGCGTTCGCGATTGCCCCGGCGGGGCGATGCGGTGCTTCTCTAGTCGACCGGTCACGACACCCGGTCGCGCGATGATGGTCGAGGCGGGACATGGCAATCGGTGGTCTCACGAGGGCGTTGGTTGGGCTCGGAATGCTGTTCACGCTCGCGCTCGGCGCCTGCAGCGACGACTCTGGCAAAGGGGTCGCAGCCTGCACCCAGGACGAGCAGTGCTCGACCGGAACCGTCTGCGAAGCCGGCAAGTGCGCGACCATCACTTGCCAGTCCAGCGCCGACTGCTTGAACGGCGACCAGGCCTGCATCGACACGACCGGCGGCCGCTCCTGTTCGGCCGTCCAGTGCGGCTGTCCCAACTGTCCTCAGTGCGCGCTCGGTGAGAGCTGCCAGAACGGCACTTGCGGCAGCGCGGTCGCGTGCAGCGCCGCCGCCCCGTGCACCGGCAGCGACGTCTGCGCTGCGGGCTCGTGCCGGGCCTGTGTCGGCGCCGAGTGCCCGACCGCCGACTGCACGACGACCGGCTGCGAGGGCGGCAAGACGTGCAACCCAGTGTCGAAACAGTGCGAGACCCAGACCACCAGCGCCGAGGCCTGCGACACCTGCACCGACGCCGCCCAGTGCGGCGATGGCTGGAAGTGCGCGCCGCTTCGCAGCGGCAGCGTGTGCCTGCCCCCGTGCTCGACCGGTGACGACTGCGAGACCGGCTGGACCTGCCAGACCGGCAACTGCGCGCCCGTCGCCTTCACCTGCGAAGGCTGTGTGAGCGCCGGCTGCGGCGGCAACCAGACCTGCAACCCGAACAACAACACCTGCCAGGCGGAGACCGCCACGTGCGGCAGCTGCGGCAACGACTGGGAGTGCGGCCCGGGCAACGCCTGCCGCAGCGGCGAATGCGCCAAGCGCTGCGACAACGGCACCTGCCCCGATGGTGGCACCTGCAAGGCGACGCCGTCCGGTGTCCAGGTCTGCTCGGCCGCTTGCGAAGAGACCTGCACCCCGGCGTGCGGCGGCGCCACGCCGATCTGCTCGGGCGGACGCTGCGTGCAGTGCGCCGGCAACGGCGACTGCAGCAACGGTCAGACCTGCGACACCGCCAACGGCCTCTGCACCGGCTCGGCCGAGTGCACCGGCACGACTCCGATCCTTTGGCAGGGCACCTGCGTGCAGTGCGTCAGCAACACTGACTGCGGTAGCGGTGAGTCGTGCAACCAGGGCACCCACACCTGCGCTTCGGGCCAGTGCGCGTCCTGCGCGACGCCCTACCCGGCGTGCGTCCAGATCGGCTCGGACAGCTACTGCGTGCAGTGCTCGACCGACGCCGACTGCGGCCTCGGCGGCGTCTGCAACCTGGCGAGCTACGCCTGCGAAGGCGGCACCACCACCCCGACCGAGTCGTGCACCTCGGACGCCGACTGCGACTCTGGCTCGTCTGGCTACACCCTCCATTGCGACAAGCCCTCGGGCTACTGCTACGCGGAAGAAGGGATGTGCGACGACGTGACCGCGTTCTGCGTCGGCAGCGACGGCAAGGTCGAGAAGTGCGTCTCGTTCTTCGAGATCTTCGGCGGTGGCGGCGGCGCTCTCCCCGAGCTCCCGGGCGGCACCGGGGGCGACACGATCCCGGGCTTCTGCGGCTGCTCGTACACCGTGCCCGACATCCCGCTGTTGGGCTCGAACTGCCGCAATGGTGCCTCGTGCATCGACTTCGCAGCGCTGCTTGCGGGTATCGGTGGCGGCAGCGGCTCTGTGCCCGGCACCGCCCCGAATGCGGTCTGCTTCAGCCTCGGGCTCTGATAGACGGTGCGCGCCAGGCTTCGGGCCTGTCGCCGATGGGAGTGGGCGGCCTTCGGGCCGCCTTTTTTTTTGGTCTCGGCTTGTCATTGCTTTGACCCATTCGGAGCGCGCTCTCGGGCGTGAAGGCCCAAATACTGGCCGAGGCACTGAACATCCGAGCCGCGCCACGCCCGTACAGTCGATCGAACAGGGCACTCGACCCAGTTTCATGGGAATCTGATCCACTTCGAGAGGCACACCAGATATTGGGGTCACTCGGCTGCGCGGCAACCATTGGCGGTGGCCCGCTACAATGCGCTTTGAAACCCCACAATTTGGCCGTTTCAGCACATGCGCAAATTTGACAAGCGTGCTTGACGGTCCCAAACGGGCCCACTTATTCTCCCCGGCGTGGTAGAAAGTGGATCGCCAGACCAGAGCCTCTGGTGACCACTGCCAAACGGCCTCACAAGCGCCTCGGACCTCGGTCTGACGAGGCGCGAAGTGGGCCGAGACCATGAACGAGCGGTCTTCCCGCTCGCAGGTACGCAAGGAGACACACGCGATGTTTGCGGGGCGGTTCGATCACGCGCTCGACGAGAAGGGGCGCACCATGATGCCAAAGCGGTTTCGCGACCGCTTGAGCGTCACGGAGGATCGTACCGTCTGGATGGCGCGCTCGCTCGATGGGACCAAGCACCTCGAGGTGCGCCCCGCGTCCAGCTTCAAGGCCTACTTCGAGAAGGTCTCGAGCGTCGCGCAGACCCCCATCGTCAAGCACGTGAAGCGCTTCTACTTCGGGGCCGCGATGGAGGTCGACGTGGACGGCGCCGGGCGCCTGCTGATCCCCGCGTCGCTGCGCAAAGAACTCGACCTCACCGACCGCATCACGTTCGTCGGCGCCGACGAGCACTACTTCGAGATCTGGCATCCCGATGTGCTCGACCAGACCTTCGCCGAGCTCGAGCAGCAGCCGGGCGACCTGCTGAAGCACCTGTCGGAGCTCGGCCTGTGAGCGCCGCAACGAAGGCCTACCACGTGCCGGTCATGGCCGACCCGACCGTGCGCCTGATGCTCGACGCGCCGCCGGGTCCGCTGGTCGACGGGACGCTCGGCGGTGGTGGTCACGCCGCGGCGCTGATCGCGGCGATGCGCGCCAATGGTGGCGCCACGCGCGCAATCATCGGAATCGATCAAGACACCGAGGCGCTGACCGCGGCCGCCGACAAGCTCGCAGGCGTTGCCGAATTCCGTCCTATTCACGGTAACTTCCGCGACATTGCCAAGCTCCTGCCGGAGACGAAGGTCGCCGCGATCCTGCTCGACCTCGGCGTCTCGAGCTGGCAGCTCGATGCGGCGCATCGTGGCTTTGCGATAAAGCACCCGGAGTCGGCGCTCGACATGCGCATGGACGCGACGCACGGCCCCTCGGCGCTCGAGCTCGTGCAGAGCTTCGACGTGCCGGCGTTGGCGCGCGTGCTGCGCGACTTCGGCGAGGTGAAGGACGCCCATCGCCTGGCCGACCGAATCAAGGAAGCGGCCGAAGCCGGCAAGCTCGCGACAACCGGTGAACTCGCGCGCCTGGTCGAGCGTGAGGCCTCGGGTCGGAAGCTCCATGTGCACCCGGCGACGCTGGTGTTCCAGGCGCTGCGCATCGCTGTGAACGACGAGCTCGGGGCGCTGGCAGAGGCCCTGCGGGTCGCGCCGGAAGTGCTTGTGCCCGGCGGACGTCTGCTGGTGATGAGCTATCACTCGCTCGAAGACCGCATGGTGAAGCACACCTTCTTGGAAGGTGAGCGCGGGCCCGAGCGCCCCGCGAAGCTGCCGCCGCCGTCCGACTGGCAGCCGACCTGGAAGGTGCTGACGCGCCAGCCGATCACTGCGACCGACGAAGAGATCGGACAGAACCCGCGCGCCCGCAGTGCACGTCTACGCGCGGCGCAGTCGATGCGTGGCGTGACCGTCGGAGGTCCGCGATGACCGCCAACGAATCCACCGTATCGCCTTCGGCTGCCGCTGCCGCGGAGAACGCGCCCGTGCGCCGTCGCCGCCTCGGACAGAGCTGGGGGCTTGGCCGCTTCCTGTTTCTGATCGCGTTCACGGTCGGGTTCGCGAGCCTCGGGATCTGGCAGGTGCGGCGCCAGTACGCGGTCATCGCGAGCGGCTATGCGATTGACCGCGACCTGTTCGAGTACCGACGCCTGCTCGAGCGCCAGAAGCGCTTGAGCCTGCTCTTGTCGGCCTACAAGGACCCGACCGCGCTGCGCCTCTTCGCCGAAGAAGACCTCGGCATGATCGCACCCGGCCGCGAGCAGGAGCTCTACATCCCGGATCCGCGCGACGCGCAGAAGATCGTCCCGACCTCGACCGGTCCGGTGCCGCCACCCGTGTCGCAAGACGGCACCGCGCCCGCCGGCGTGACGCCCGAAGCCCCTGGCGATGCCCCGCAGCCCGATGGGGAGACCACGCCTTGAAGCGCCTCCTCTTCGGCCGCGAGCGCAACCAGCATGGCGCCAGCACGACCAACGTGCAGCCGCGTTCGACGCCGCCCATCGCCCATCGCACCGTCAAGGCGCGCATGTTGATCGTGGCGCTCGGCCTTGGCGCAGCGCTGCTCGTCGCGACCGGCCGCGCGGTCGTGTTGCAGACGCTCGAAGCGCCCGCGCTCAAGCACGAGGCGGTCAAGAACTACATGCGCACCGAGACGCTTGATGACTGGCGCGGCGACATCGTCGACCGCAACGGTCGGCTGCTCGGCGTGTCAGTGCATCGCTGGGCGATCACGGTCGACCCGAAGTCGGTGAAGGACCCACGGCGCACGGCCAGGGTGTTGGGGCCCGTCGTGGGCCTGCCCGAGGCCGAGGTGCTGCGCCGCATCGACCCGAGTGCCGCCGACCTCGAAGTGGATCAGCCGATCAACCCCGCGACCGACTTGGCGCGCACCCTCACCGCGCCGATGGTGATGGCGATGGCGGGCGTCTGGGACATCCCGCGCTCGCACTTCGATCGGCGCCTCGACATCGTCGAGCGCTTCTTCCAGTTGGAGCAGCTTCGTTCGCCTGCGGTCTTCGGTGTCGTCGAGCAGCTCGCGTCCGCCGCCGAGAACACCGCGCGCGCGCTGGCGACCGACGTCGAGAAGCTTCGCTTTTTTCCGACCCGCGGCCGTCGCTTCGCCTACCTCGCGCACGACCTCGAGGACGCGTCGGTCAAGCTCCTGGCCGATGCGCGCGACGCCGAGACGCGCCGCTGCCGGGAAGCACGCGAGGTCGGCGAGGAATGCGACAACGCGCTCAAGGCCGTGTGGGCCCGCCCCGAGTCGCGCCGCTACTACCCCAAGCGCGAGCTCGCGGCCCAGGTCGTCGGCCTCGTCGGTCGCGACGACAAGGGCCTCTCGGGGATCGAGGCCGCGATGAACGGCTTCCTCTCGGGCGGCATGGAGCGCGTCGACGCGATCAAGGACACCAGCGGCCATCGCATCTTCCTCGATGGGCTGCCGCCCGATGCGACGCTCGTCGGCAACACTGTCGAGCTCACGATTGATCAGCAGATCCAGGCGTGGGCGGAGCAGGAGCTCGGGCGTGCGTGCCTCGCGGCCGGTGCTCGCGCGGGCTACGCGGTCGCGATCCGACCGAAGACCGGCGAGGTGTTGGCCGCCGCCAACTTCCCGAACTACAACCCGAATACGTTCCAGCAGTGGTTCAAGGAGCAGCAGCCGATAAAGGAAGAGCGCGCAGCTCTCGCCGAGCGACGCAGCGACCTCGCGTGGGCCACGAGCTTCGGCTTCGCCAAGAAGGCGTACGGCGGTCAGACCGAGGGAACGCGCAAGGAGATCGGACAGGGCCTCGAGCAGGAGATCGACGCGTTCGTCGAGTACCAGCACGCCTACCCCAACGCGTCCCGCAACATGGCGTTCCTCGACGTGTACGAGCCCGGCTCGATCATGAAGGTTTTCACCGCGGCGGCCGCGCTCGAGGAGAAGGTCGTCGACCTCGACACCACGTTCGAGCTCGAGCACGGCGACTGGGAGCTCGATGACATCGAGGGCAATGTCATCCATGACATCGCCAAGCTCGACTCGGGCAACCTCGCACTCATCCTGAAGAAGTCGTCGAACATCGGCGCCTCGAAGGTCGCGTTCCTGCTCGGCGCAACGAAGCTCGAGAAGTACCTGCGCGACTTCGGCTTCGGCGCGCAGTCGCACAGTGGCTTTCCGGGTGAGCCCAAGGGCCTCCTCCGACCCTCGGATCAGTGGGTGCCGGTCGAGCTCGCGAACGTGTCGTTCGGGCAGGGCATGGCCGCCACTGGGATCCAGCTCGCGATGGCTCTGGGGGCGCTCGCGAACGATGGTCGGCTGATGCAGCCGCTGCTCATCAAGCGGGTGCTCGATGGCAACGGCAAGGTCGTCCAGGAGTGGCAGCCCAAAGAGGTGCGCCAGGTCGTCTCGCCCGAGACGGCGCGCACCGTGCTGGACCTGATGCAGGGCGTCATCGACCCCGACGGCACCGGTCGCCGTGCCTACATCCCCGAGTGGCCCGTCGCCGGCAAGACCGGCACCGGCCAGAAGCCGCACCTGCGTAAGCGCGGCTACTCCGAGGACATGTGGGTCAACACTTTCTTCGGCGTGGCCCCTGCCAATGATCCGGAAGTGGCCCTCGTCATTTTGATCGACGAGCCCAAGGGCAAAAAGCACGGCGGTGGTCTCATCGCGGCGCCGGCCTTCAAGAAGATCATGGAGAAGACGCTGGCCTACCTCGCGGTGCCGTCGCCTTACACGACCGGCAAGCGCATGGCGTGGCTCGACCCGACGGTGCTGGCCGAGCGTCGCGCCGAGGACAAGGTCGCGGCCAACGCGGGTGCCGGGGGGGATGTGGTAGACCCGATCGAGGCGCTAACCCCCAAGGTCGCCGCCGGCGCAGGCAAGATCTCGGTACCCGACTTCCGCGGCCTCACGATGAGCGAAGCGAAGCGACTAGCGGCTCAAGTGGGTCTGGTCGTCCGCTTCGAGGGCACCGGCATCGCCACCTCGCAGAGCGTCATGCCGCCCGACACGGTCGCGGCCGATGAAGGCGTCATCGTCACATTCCGCTCGCACATCCCCGACGCCCGCACCCGCAGCGGCAGCGTTGGCCCGGTGATGCCGGGCGCACCCGAGATCGGCATGCCCGGCTCGCCCAATGCGCGCGAACGTCGCATCCCGATGCTGGACGACGACGAGATGTCGCAGACGCCGATCAATCCGCCGGTGGATGGGGTGCCATTCGCGCGTGCACAGGGAGGTGGGCCATGACCTCGCCGTCGACACATCCGAAGATGCACGTGTTCGCCGACCTGCTGGCGGCGATCCCTGAAGACCAGGTCATCGCCGTCACCGGCGCCGTCGCAGTCCACGTCGACCACTTCTCGCAGGACTCACGCGCGGTCGGCCCCCACGGCGTGTTCGTCGCGACGCGCGGCTTGGCCGCCAGCATGGCGGATGGCCACGCGTTCGTTCCGACGGCAGTACAGAACCAGGTCGCGGTGATCGTGTCCGAGCACGCGCCGACCGGCGGCGAAGCAGACGCATCGTTCGCGGGCGTGTGGGTCCACGTCAAGGACGGCATCGTGGCGTTGGGCTACCTGTCGGCCGCCTGGTACGGCCATCCGGGCCGAGAGATCGCGGTGCTCGCGACGACCGGGACCAACGGCAAGACGACGACCACGTTCCTGCTTCGCTCGATCCTGCGGGCGTGGGGCAAGACGGTCGGGCTCATCTCGACGGTCGAGATCCGCGTCGACGCCCAGCGCGTTCCGACCCTCTTCACGACCCCGCCCGCACCCGAGTTCCAGCGTTTGCTGGCGGCGATGTGCGACGCTGGTTGTTCGCACGCAGTGGTCGAAGCATCGAGTCACGGCCTCCACCAGCACCGCATCGCGGCCTTCCCGGTCGCGGTCGCGGGCTTCACCAACCTGACGCGCGACCACCTCGACTACCACGTCACGATGGAGGCCTACGAAGCCGCCAAGCGCTGGCTCTTCGAGACACTCGCGGAGCGCGCGTGCATCTGCATCGACGAGCCGGCCGGTCGCCGCATGGCGGCCATCTTCTCGGCCCGCTTCCTTCACGAAGACCGCGCAGCGGCTGCCCCCGACCTCGCGGGCTACGCGACTCGCATGCTGACCGTGTCGACGCGCGGCGAGGCGGCGGACCTGTCGGCGCACGACGTCAGATCCGACCTGAGCGGCGTGCACGCCACGGTTCACGGTGTCGAAAACTTCGCGTTGTCGACCCCACTCATCGGGCGCCACAACCTCGAAAACGCCCTGGTCGCTATCGGCATGGCGCGCCTGGTCGGCGTGCCGCTCGACGTGATCCTGACGGCGCTCAAGACCGCGACCGGTGCGCCCGGGCGCCTCCAGCGTGTGACGCGTGCCGATGGCACCGGCCCGAGCTGCTTTGTCGACTACGCGCACTCGCCCGACGCCTTGGAGAATGTCCTGAACGCGCTCGCGCCCATCGTGCACGCGGCTGGTGGCAAGCTCATCTGCGTTTTTGGCGCAGGCGGCGATCGCGACAAGGGCAAGCGCCCGCACATGGCCGCTGTCGCCGCGCGGCTTGCCGACCAGGTATTCGCGACCAGCGACAACCCGCGCACCGAAGATCCCGAGGCGATCCTCGCCGACATCGTCGCCGGCTTCCCCGATGGCTACGCGTTCGGGCGCATCGCCGACCGACGCCACGCTATCGAAGCGGCCGTCGCCGCCGCGGGCCCGAACGACGCGGTGCTGATCGCCGGCAAGGGCCACGAGGACTACCAGATCATCGGCACGACCAAGCACCTCTTCGACGACGTCGACGTCGCGCGCGCGGCGTTGGATGCCCGCGGCGAGGCGATGCCATGAAGGCGCTCAGCGCACGCCAGCTCGGCCAGGTCATGAACGCGCGTGTTAGCGGCGACGCGACCGAGGGCAGCCGCTCCGCGGCCTTCGCGAACGCGGCCACGTCGTTCACCGCCGTCTTCACGGACAGCCGCAAGGTCGTGCGCGGTGGCCTGTTCGTGGCGCTCGAGGGCGAGCACTTCGACGGCAACGACTTCGTCGCCGACGTGATGGCCGCGGGTGCAGCGGGTGCTGTCGTTGCACGTGGCCGCGCCGTCCCTGGCGTGATGCTCGAGGTCGACGACACCCAGCGCGCGCTCGAACAGCTCGGGTCGGCGCTGCGCAACCTGCACCCCGGTCGCTTCGTCGCCATCACCGGCTCGGTCGGCAAGACCACCGCCAAGGACATGCTCGCCGCCGCGCTGAGCCCATTCGGCAAGGTCGGCAAGACCCCCGGCAACCTGAACAACCACATCGGCGTGCCGCTGACGCTGGCCGGACTCGATGGTGACGAGGCGTTCGTCGTGGCTGAACTCGGCATGTCGGCGCCCGGCGAGATCGCCCGCCTCGCCCACATCGTTCGCGCCGACGTGGCGTTGGTCACGCGCGCCGAGGCCGCCCACCTCGAGTTCTTCGCCGACGTCGACGGCATCGCCGACGCCAAAGCCGAGCTCTACGAGCACCTCGCGCCGGCCGGCATCGCGGTGGTCAACCTCGACGACGCGCGCATGACCGCCCGCGCGCACGCCATGGTCGCTGACCGTACGGTGACGTATGGGCGTGTCGCCCACACCGGCGACCGCCACGTGCGCATCGTCGCATCCGAGCACCAGGCGTCGGGTCTGGTCGTCACGCTCGAGGTCGGCATGGGCGAAGGCCACGAAGTGGCTGCCCGCGAATCCTATGAGGTCAAACTATCAGCGCTCGGCCTGCACAACGCCGAGAACGTCGCCGCCGCGATCGCCTGCTGCGTCGCCCTCGGGCTCGACCTTCGCGCCGCGACCAGCGCGCTGAGCGCCGGCTTCAAGACCGCCAAGCACCGCATGGAGCTGGCGAAGGTCGGCGGCCTGACGTTGCTCGACGACTGCTACAACGCGAACCCGGTCTCGACCCGCGCCGCGCTCGACGCGTTCGCCGACCTCACGCGCACCCTCCCCGTCGCCGACCGCCTCGCCGTCATCGGCTCGATGCGCGAGCTCGGCCCGACCGCCGACGCGCTGCACGCGGCCATCGGCGCGGCCGCTTCCTCCATCGCCGGCACCATCGTCGCGACCGGTCCCCACGCCGCAGCACTGGCCAACGCGGCCCGAGATGCCGGCGCGAACGTGTTCATGCATGACGATGTCGAGGCCCTGTTGCCGTCGATCGGCGACTGGGCGCGGGCACATCCCACCGGCGCGGTCCTCATCAAGGGCTCGCGCGGTGAGCGACTCGAGCGCGTCGCGGACCACCTCGTGACCCAGCGCCTGACCGCAGCGGGAGGCCGCTGATGTTCTACTATCTCTGGGAAATCAGTGGCGATTCGCCCGGCATCTTCCGCCTCTTCGGCTCGCCGATCTTCCGGACGATCGCCGCGCTCGCGACCGCACTCTTCATCTGCCTCCTGCTCTACCCGTGGCTCATCCGCCGCCTCCAGGTAAAGCAGATCGGCCAGGTCGTGCGCAGCGACGGGCCCGAGTCGCACTTCTCCAAGCGCGGCACGCCGACCATGGGCGGCACGCTGCTCATCCTGTCGCTGCTGTTCTCGTGCATGCTCTGGTGCAACCTATCGAATCCATTCGTATGGTTGACGCTCGGCATCACGCTCGCCTACGCGGTCATCGGCTTCCTGGACGACTACTGGAAGATCCGCGACCGCACCTCAGGCGGCATGCCGGAGAAGGGCAAGCTCATCTCGCAGTTCGCCGCGGTCGGCGTCCTGTGCGTGGTGTTCTTCTTCTACGTGGCGCCCGAGGTCGGCTACTCGTTCGACGTTCACCTGCCGTTCGTGAAGCCGACCCTGTTCGTCATCCACCTGCCGGACTGGGGCTATGCGATCTTCGCCGGCCTCGTCATCTTCGCGACCTCGACCGCGGTGAACCTGACCGACGGCCTCGACGGCCTCGCCATCGGCCCGACCATCGTTTCGGCGACGACCTTCGGCATCCTCGCGTACCTGTCGGGTGCCTCGCTGTTCGGCAACTCCCTGGCCGACTGGCTGCTGCTTCCCAAGGTCCAGGGCGTCGACGAGCTGGCCGTCGTGTGCGCCGCCATCGCTGGCGCAAGCATCGGATTCCTTTGGTATAATACCTATCCGGCGCAGGTCTTCATGGGCGACGTCGGGGCGCTTCCGTTGGGCGGCGCGCTCGGTGCCGTCGCGGTCTTCACCAAGCACGAGCTGCTGTCGGTCATCGTGCACGGCATCTTCGTCATCGAGTTCCTCTCGGTCATCATCCAGCGCTACAGCTTCCGCTGGACGGGCAAGCGCGTCTTCGCGATGGCGCCGATCCACCATCACTACGAGAAAAAGGGCTGGCCCGAGTCGCGCGTCACCGTGCGCTTCTGGATCATCTCGATCATCCTCGCCATCGTGGCCATCGCCAGCCTGAAGGTGCGCTGATGTCGGCCACAACACCCGAGCAGCTGACGCTGGACGTCGAGCCCACCAACGACGCAACGACCGACGCAACGACCAGCGCGCACATCGTCTCGTCGCAGGTCCGGCGCGAACTCAAGAAGATCGCGCCCTACGACTTCCCGCTGCTCGCGGCCGTCGTGATGCTGCTCGGCCTCGGCGCCGTCATGGTCTACTCGGCGACCATCAACGAGATGTCGCAGACTGTCGGCGACGGCGCCTCGAAGCTCAAGACGCACCTGATGCACATGAGCATCGGCATCGGCGTGATGCTGATCGCCACGTTCACGCCATACAAGCGCCTGCGCACCCTCACCTACCCCGCGCTGGTGTTCACCGTGCTGCTGCTCGGCATGGTGGTCGTCGTCGGCGTCGAGGCCGGCAACGCGCGCCGCTGGCTCGCCCTGCCCGGCTTCAACTTCCAGCCGGCGGAGGTCGCCAAGCTCGTCTTCGTGCTCTTCCTCGCGCACTCGATCACCAAGAAAGCCGGCAACATCCGCCGCTTCACGGTCGCCTTCATCCCGCACTTCATGGTCGCCTCGGTGTTGATCCTGCTGTGCCTGTTCCAGCCCGACTTCGGCACCTCGGTGCTGCTGGTCGTGGTCATGTTCACGATGTTGTTCATCGCGGGCACGCGCCTCTCGTACATGACCCTGTTCATCTTCGTCGGTGGCTTCCTCGCGTTCCAGGCCGTCGCGTCCAATGACATGCGCCTGGGTCGGGTGCTCGCCGCGATCGACCCGTGGGCCCATCGCGATGACCGCGGCTATCAGATGGTGAGCTCGCAGATAGCCCTCGGATCCGGCGAGATCGTCGGCCAGGGGCTCGGCTTCGGCGGCCAGACATTGACCGGCAACCTGCCGGAAGGAGAGACAGATTTCGTATTGGCGGTGCTCGGCGAGCAGCTCGGCTCGGTCGGCATCGGGTTCGTCGCGCTGTGCTTCGGCGTGATCCTGTGGCGCGGTATGCGCCTCGCATTCGCCACCGAAGAACCCTTCGGGCGCGCGCTCGCCTTCGGGCTGACGCTGCTGCTGATACTCGAGGCGGTCATCAACATGCTGGTCGCGGTCGCGCTGATCCCGACCAAGGGCCTGACGTTGCCGTTCGTGAGCTACGGCGGGTCGTCCATGCTCGTGTCGTGCGCGGCGATCGGTATGCTCTTGAACATCAGCCGCCACGCGAGCTGGAACACCGCGCGCGCGGCGCTGCCGATCATCGACGCGCTCAACGCACCGGCGCCGGCCGCCGACAAGCAGCGCCCCCGCTACCAGGTCGATATGGGTCGCCTCGGGCGCGTGATGGCGCGCTTCAAGAAGCGCCGCGCGCAGCGCGTGGAAGATGTGTTGCCGACCTCGTCGCGCGAGTCACGGGAGGTCAACCGATGACCCACCACCATGGGCAGCCTGACTCCGTCAGGCCTTCGCTGACGCGCCCACCCAAGCACATCACGTCGATCGTCATCGCGGGTGGCGGCACCGGTGGCCACGTCTATCCGGGCGTCGCCATCGCGGAAGAGGTGCAGCGCCGCAACCCGGACGCGCGCGTCGCGTTCATCGGCACGACCCGCGGCCTCGAGACGCGCATCCTGCCGCCGCTCGGCTACACGCTCGAGACGATCACCGTGTCGCGCCTGAAGGGCGGCGGCATCTGGGCCCAGGTGAAGGGCCTCTTCCGCTTGCCGATCGGCATCTTCCAGAGCTGGAAGATCCTGCGCAAGTACAAGCCCGACGTGGTCATCGGTGTCGGTGGTTATGCCTCCGGGCCAGCGCTACTGGCGGCCTGGCTGACCTGGCGCAAGACCGCCATCCAGGAGCAGAACGCGACCCCGGGTCTCACCAACCGCTGGCTCGGCAAGATCGCCAAGCGCGTCTTCGTCGGCTTCGCCGCGGCCGAGCCGCACTTCGACAAGTCCAAGACCATCGTCACCGGCAATCCGATCCGCCGCGCCATCGCCGTCGGGCTCGATGGTGTCACGCGCGACGCCTCGGTGTCGGGTCGCAACGAGCTGCGCGTGCTGGTCTTCGGCGGCTCGCAGGGCGCGGCCTTCTTGAACACCCACGTGCCCGACCTGCTGACGCGGGCGGTCGCGCGCGGCATCGCGCTGACGGTGCTGCACCAGAGTGGCCCCAACGAAGTCGCCGACACCGTCGAGCGCTACTCGCTCATCGGCGCCAACGCGACCATCGTGCCGTTCATCGACCACATGGCCGACGCTTATGCCTCGGCCGACATCGCGATCTGCCGCGCGGGCGCGCTGACGATCGCGGAGATCACCGCGGTCGGCCTGCCGAGCCTGCTGGTGCCGTTCCCGCACGCCGCGGACAACCATCAGGAAGCGAACGCACGCGTGCTCGAGCGGGCCGGCGCGGCGATCGTCTGCACCCAGGACGCGTGGGACCGCGAGACGATGGCCGACGCCCTGATCTGGTTTGCGCAAGACCCGAAGCACCGGGTCGCCATGGGCGCGGCTGCATACGCATTGGGCCGCGTCGATGCGGCGCGGGTGGTGGTCGATCAGCTCGAGGTGCTCGCCGCATGACGACGCACTTCCCAGACCTGCAGATCCCAGGCGTCACGACGCTCGAGCACGAGCCGTTGGCGCCGCGTACGACGTGGAAGATCGGCGGGCCGGCGCGCTGGCTCGTCGAGGTCGGCGCGCGTGCGGCGCTGGTGCCGGTGCTCGCGGCCGCGCGGTCAGCCGACCTGCGCTGGGCCGTGCTCGGCAACGGCTCGAACGTGCTGGTGTCCGATGCGGGCTTTAGCGGCGTCGTCATCGTGCTGGTCGGTGAGCTGGCGACGGTCGAGCTGCAGCGCTCGGCCGAGCAAGCTCAGCCACTACAAAATGAGAGTGGTGAGCGACATCGGGTCGTGGCGGGTGGCGGCGCGTCGCTCACCAAGCTCTTGCGGGTCGCCAAGGACGAGGCGCTGGATGGCCTGTGGGTGTTGGGCGGGGTGCCCGGCACGGTCGGTGGCGCCGTGAAGATGAACGCGGGCACGCGCTGGGGCGAGGTGTCGGACACGCTCGCTTGCGTCGAGCTGGCATCCGCGGAGGGCATCGCGACGGTCGCCGCCAAGGACCTCGGGCTCGCCTATCGCCACTCGAACATCGCGGCCGATCAGATCATCGCCAGCGCGACCTTCGTCGTCGGCGACGCCGATGCCGCAATGCGCGGCAAGCTCGACGAGGTGCTCGCCTATCGCAAGGGCAGCCAGCCGCTACAGTTCGCGAGCTGCGGCAGCGTGTTCGCGAACCCACCCGGGGATGACGTCGGCTCGGCGGGGCGCCTCATCGAAGCGGTCGGCCTCAAGGGGCATCGCATCGGCGCGCTCGAGGTCTCGACCCAGCACGCCAACTGGATCTTGAACCTCGGTGGCGGCACGGCGGCCGATGCGCTGGCGCTGATCGACCTGTGCGTCGCACGCGTGCAGGAGAAGTTCGGCATCACATTGCGCCCAGAAGTGCAGCGCTTTGGTGACTACGCGGAGGTGACGTCATGAATCGCCGCCGCGGCAGCTACACCTTCTTCAAGAAGCCCGACCTCGGCGCGCTGCTCGCGTCGCTCAAGCGCCTTCAGATCCCGGCCTTTGGCCGCAAGAACCGCAAGCGCGTGAAGCTGTTCGCGCGCGCCGATCGGGATGGGCACGATGCCAATCGCGACAACGCGCCTGACCTCGACCTCGGCGCGAACAACAAGCCCGCTCCGGCGAAGCGCCCGATGCCTGGCGCGCTGCGCTGGGTGCTCGGCTTCGTCGCGTTCATGGCCCCCCTCGCCGCCGCGGTCGCCGCCTTCACGGTGCCGCTGCTCGGCGTGCGCGCCTACGAATATGTCATGCAGAGCGGCTACTTCCACGTGCGTGAAGTGGTCGTCGATCACGTCACCCAGCCCGGGGAGAAGCCCGTCGGCGAGCCGCACATCACGCGTGAAGAGCTCCTGAAGATCGCCGGCATCGACGCGGGCACCCACATCATCGACGCCGACGTCGATGCGATGACCAAGCGCCTCATCGACCACCCCTGGATCCGCTGGGCGCACATCGACCGTGAGCTTCCCGACAAGCTCATCGTGCACGTCGTCGAGCATCGCCCGACCGCGCTCCTGGCCGCCGACGAGATCTACATCGTCGACGAGCTGGGCGTGCCGTTCGCGATCGCGCCGGCCGACTTCACGCTGGCCTTGCCGGTGATCTCGGGCATCGAGACCGAGCGTCTCTCCGACCCGAAGGAGAGCGCGGCGATCGAAGCGCAGCTCGCCTCGGCGCTCAACATCCTCCGCATCTGGGACGGTCAGGGCCTGGCTGTGCGCTACCCCGTCGGCGAGCTGCGGCTCGATGGCGGCGGCCGCGTCGCGGTCGTGCTCGAGGGCAAGACGGTCGGCTGCGCGACCGAGATCGTGTTGGGCCGCGGGCCCTTCCGCGAGAAGCTGTTCCGCGTCGAGTGGGTGCTCGAGCACCTGCGCTCGATCGGCAAGACCGCCGAGTACATCCTGCTCGACCTCGGCGACGACGCAGCACCCGGCTCGGTCGAGATGGGCGGCGCACGCGTCGTGGTCAAGACCGACCTCGGCCCCGAGAGCGCCGACACCGCCGGTCGCAAGCCCGCCCCCGTCGTCGAGCCGAGCGCACCCGCCAAGCCTGTCACGAAACCCGCAGCGCACGCCGTAGCGCCTTCGGCGAGCGCCACCCCCACCGCAGTTCCCGCGAACATCCCCGTGTCGAACGAGCCGGACACCGATCTGGAGGAGGGTGCTGAAGCCGCGCCCATCTCCGGTGGTCGCCCGGCCGACGATGACGGGCAGGAGTGATACCCATGTCCAAGACCTCAGATATCGTGGCTGGCCTCGATCTCGGCTCGAGCAAGATCGCCTGCGTCATCGCAGAAGGCACACCGAACGACCGCCACATCATCGGCGTGTCGATCGTGCCGTCGAGCGGCGGCCTGCGCGAAGGACAGGTGGTGTCGATCGAACGCACGACCGAGGTCATCCGCACCGCGGTCGAAGAGGCGTCGCGCATGGCAGGCTGCCAGATCTCGTCGGTGCGCCTCGGCATCGGCGGCGCGTCGATCATGGGCTTCAACTCGGACGGCACGGTCGCTGTGCGCACCGGCCGCGTCAACGAGGCCGACGTCGAGCGCGTGCTCGAGTCCGCGCGCGCCGTCGCCCTGCCCGCCGACAAGCAGGTCCTCCACGCCTTGCCGCAGGAGTTCATCCTCGACGGCCACGACCGCATCCGCCACCCGGTCGGCATGAACGGCGTGCGCCTCGAGGCGCGCGTGCACGTCATCACGAGCGCGCGCACCGCCCTGGTGAACGCCATCGAATGCGCGTCGCGCGCCAACCTCCAGGTCGAGCGCGCGATGTTCGGCGGCCTCGCCGCGTCCGCCTCGGTGCTGACCCGCGAAGAGCGCGAACTCGGCTGCGTGCTGGTCGACATCGGCGGCGGCACGACCGACATCGCGGTCTGGTACGACCACGCGCTGGTCCACACCGTGTCGCTCGACTGGGGCGGCGACGAGCTGACCCGGCAGATCGCGCGCGGCCTGCGCACGCCCGTGAAAGACGCCGAGATCATCAAGCAGCAGCACGGCTCCGCGCTGGCCACGATGGTCGACGAAGGCGAGACGATGTCGGTGCCGTCGGTCGGCGGGCGCGAGCCGCAGATCCGCCAGCGGCACCTGCTCTGTGAGATCCTCGAGCCCGGTCTCGAGGACCTGTTCGGCCGCATCGGCCATGAGATCGAAGTTGCCGGATGCCGCGAGCTGCTCGCTGCCGGCGTCGTGTTGACCGGTGGCACCGCGCGCCTCTCGGCGATCGCGGATCTGGGCGAGGAGTTCCTCGTCGGCATGCCGGTCAGGATCGGAGCCCCGCGTGGGCTCGGTGGGTTGGCCGACGTCGTCGACGACCCGCGCTACGCGAACGCGGTCGGGCTCTGCCTCGACGTGTTCGAAGGGGTGAATCCGCCTCTCTCCCAGAGCGCCAAGAAAGGGCGTTCACGGGTGTGGGGCGGCTTCAGGAAGCTCCTGGATTCCTGGTTCTAGTTATTTTTAATTCTGGATGGGGAGCGCCGGACGTCAACCGCCGCTTCGGATGAATTGTCTGTGTGAGTCGGGACCCTACACGCGGACGCACATTTCTCGGGGAGGAACACTGCCATGATCGAATTCGAAGAGCCCATCATCACGGGCGCAAACATTAAAGTCGTCGGTGTCGGAGGCGCCGGCGGAAACGCACTCAACAACATGGTGCGGAACAACCTCTCGGGCGTTACTTTCATCGCCTGCAACACCGACATCCAGGCCATCGACAAGAACCTGGCGACCCACAAGATCCAGATCGGCGGCAAGCTGACCAAGGGTCTCGGCGCTGGCGCCAACCCCGAGAAGGGTTGGAAGGCCGCGATGGAGGACACCAACCGCATCGCGGAGTTCCTCCAGGGTGCCGACATGGTGTTCGTCACGGCCGGCCTCGGCGGTGGCACCGGCACCGGCGCCGCGCCCGTCGTCGCGCAGGTCGCGCGCGAGCTCGGCGCGCTGACGGTCGGCGTCGTCACCAAGCCGTTCGAGTTCGAGGGCCGTCCGCGCATGAAGAATGCGCAGAAGGGACTCGAGGCGCTGCGCAAGTGCGTCGACACGCTCATCGTCATCCCGAACCAGCGTCTGCTCGCGATCGCGAACGAAAACATGAGCCTGCTCATGGCGTTCCGCGAGGCGGACAACGTCCTCTACAACGCGGTCAAGGGCATCTCGGACCTCATCACCGTGCCCGGCCTCGTCAACGTCGACTTCGCCGACGTGCGCACCATCATGGCCGAGCAGGGCATGGCGCTCATGGGCGCGGGCGCGGCCAAGGGTCGCGACCGCGCGGCCATGGCGGCCAAGCAGGCGATCTCGTCGCCGCTCCTCGAGGACACCTCGATCGACGGCGCGCAGGGCATCCTCGTCAACGTCACGGGTGGCGACAACCTGACCCTGATGGAGATGCATGACGCCATCACGCTCATCCAGAGCGCGGCCCACCCCGACGCGAACATCATCTTCGGCGCCGTCATCGACGAGGCGCTCGGCGACGAGATCCGCATCACCGTCGTCGCGACCGGCTTCGACAAGGTGTCCGAGAACGACGCGCTGCACGATCACCACGGCGAGCAGGCGTACGTGCCGCAGCAGCAGCAGATGCAGCAGTACGCCAAGCCGCCGGAGCCCCCGCCGCCGCTGCCCGACTTCGACTACGAGGATCGCTCGCCGTTCGTGCAGGTCGGCGCCCCGACCGGGCGCAACGCGCGCTTCGCCGACATCGGCGCGTCGCTGCAGGACACCCGCCCGCAGGCCCGACCGACCGATAGCGCCAAGCCGTGGGCCAGCGGTGGCCGTACGCTGTCCGACGTGACGGGCGCGCGCAAGCGTCCCAACCCGTTCGCCGTGCAGCCCTCCGAGAGCGAGTTCGGCGCTGGCGGCTATCCGCGCAAACGCTAAAATAGTCCTTTAGGTCCGATGATCTCGGGCCGATCTTGGGAGGGCACCGCCGCTCGCCGGCGGGCCTCCCAACGAACACTACGCAGGCGGTCGCAGCCGACCCCCTGCTCACGAATTGGCAGAAGGCCTGACGGAGTCAGGCTGCCCGCCAATGCAATTCGGGCCACGCCTTCGCCGGTCGGCCCGACGCTACGAGAGGGCTCTGCCTTTCGTTTCAGCCGAAGCGGTCGACTCCACCAGAGGCTCTGGGGATCGACCGCTTCACCTTTTTCTGGGACTCGACAAGGGGCCTCCTGAAGGTCAGAAGCGCGCGGAGACGGGCTATTGTCAGGCGGTCCGCGCATACATCAGAGCGCTGCCTCGTTGGCGTCGACCAGGCGCAGCTCGACCTTGCGATCGACGCTGGTGTTGCCGGGATAGCTCGCACCGCGCTCGCCATAGGAGCGGATGAAGATCCGGTCGGCGGCGACCCCGCGGGCGATGAGCTCGGTGGCGACCATACGGCTTCGCTTGAGGCCGAGGTCGTTGTTCTCGTCGTAAGTACCGGTGTAGTCAGCAAAGCCTGTCGCGAGCACAGCGCGGTCCTTCAGCTTGCCGGTCGTCATGCACTCCGCAACCATCACGATCACCGTCTGATCCTGCGCGTCGAGGTGGTCTGAATTGGTCGTGAAATAGGCGTTGCCCGCTGGGATCCCGCAGACGTCCGCGACCTTGGCGTGAATCGTCACCGCGAGGTTCTGCGGCGTGCCGGACAGCACCGTGTCGAAGCGCAAGGCACGCGGCGGGGCTTCGGCGGGCGTCGTCGCCGCAGTCGCCGACGGCGCGTTGGTCGAGGCGCACGCGCCAAACGTGGTCAGTGATGCAAGCGACGCGAGCGATGCCAAGGTGAGCTTGAGCGACATGGGATTCTCCAGTGCGTTGGTGAGAGCATTAGCATGCGCTCTGCAGTTCCCTTCCTAAGCAAGGCACTTGCCACCAGCTCACGGCCGCGATGGACAAGGCGACACGCGCATACCGGCGCCTGTCGCGGTTGCGGTAGCCGGAACCATGAGGCAGTTCCGACCACGACCGGGCGCGCCCTGGTGCGATCCGCCCCAACGGGTTCCGCCGTATCGCCTTCGGCTGCCGCTGCCTGATTTCTGGTTGCTCTCGCCTCACCACGGCTTCGCCTGCTCGGCGAATTCCGCGCGCAGCTCTCGCGAAGGGCAACGCGAGCTGCTACCTACCGGGTTGCCCTCTCGGTTAAATCGACAGGCAATCGCCGTCACACAAAGAGCCCGGATTCGACATGCCCAAAGACAACGCCCACGAGACCAAGAGGGCGATCCCCGAAGCCCACAAGACCGATGCGAAAGTCGCGGACGCAGGTGCGAAGAAGCTCGTCACCGCCGGCGCCGGCTACGACGCCCAGTCGAAAGAACTCTCCCCCGGCAAGGACACCAGGGGCAACAACAACCTGCCGGACGCCGAGATGTCGGAGTGGCTCCAGGTCGCCGCCAACATCATCAAGATCAAGCCCGAGGGCGGCATGGAGGTCGAGCAGCACATCCGGGCCGGCATGGCCCTGGCCAAGCGCGCGTCGGGCGACCAGGCTAAGAAGATCAATGCCAAGATCAATCAGATCCGCGCCGCCATCCAGAAGGACGGCATGGGCGCAGGCTGACCGATCCGCCGTGACGAGAGCAAAGGGCGTCGCGTTGGCGCCCTCTGCATTTGCAGGCTACTCGCTGCGGGTTGGTTGCGCATGCTGGACGCGGCGATGATTCGCCTGCTCGCCGAGCTCACGAAGAAAGGCGGCAACCCACAGCGACTCATGTCAGTCGCTGCGAGCGCCACCTTCCACCACCACCCGTTGGTCGACCCGCATCGACCAGCGAACTCATTTCGAGCCGTCCCGGTCTCGTACCTCAGCGCAAGAATTTGCTGCTCGTCAGCTTGCGCACCCGTCGATCATCGAGCTGTCGCGACATCATCCGCAGCACCGCGACCGCAAGGAGCCAGGGCACTCCGAACAGCGAGGCTCTTGCACGTGCTCCCGCCACTTGCCCCGTCTGTGCATTCGAGCTCGCCATCGCGCCCTCCTCGTGTCCGGGTAGATCTGAAGCAAAAAAGAAGCCAGCTTTGGCTAGGCCGCAAATTGGCCTGGATGGCCGTCCTCCAGTCAGCCGATACCCGGCGCTTCTCGGGCTGAGACGGTCGCCTATCGCGTTTTGCGACAAGGTCTCCCTCGAGAAGCGCGCTGCGACGCGTGGCCTTCGCATGGGAGCGCGATACCCCCCCCGAAGGTCGGTCGCTACGGGCAGATTTCGACCGCAGCCTCGAGTCCCAGCGCCTTGGCTTTGCAATAGGCCCGCTTAGCCGCGTCGAGCTCGCCCAATTGCGTGCGCGCGTCGCCGAGCAACATGAAGCCCTGCGGGTCATTCGGCGACTGCGCGGTCGTGACCTCGAAGTCGGCCGCGGCCGCAGCGAAGTCGCTCTTCATGGCGTTGTAGCCGCCGCGCAGGAGGTGGCCGTAGCCGTGGTCGGGGTGGCTCCGCAGAAAGTCGCCCAGCACCAGCTCGGCCTGGCCAGGCTTGTCCGTGTCGAGCTCGATGTGCACCGCCTTGGCGAGCGGCTTGAAGAAGTCGATCTCTCGCGCGCGCGCGCCAAGGTAGGCGTCCTTGGCCTTACCGAGCTCTTCCAGCGCGCGATACACATCGCCCAGGACGGCATTCGCGACCGCCGAATCGCAACGCTTGACCGAGGCCAGCGCCGCGGGCAACGCCGACTCCGGGGTCTGCACCGCGCGCAGCGTCGCCTTCGCCAGGAACAACTGCCCCTCGGCCGAGTCGGCGATGAGATCCGCGTAGCGCGTGAGCAGGTCCAGCGCCTCGCCGTCCCCGCCACCGGCCAGCAGGCGCCCGGCCTTCGTCAGCACCTCGAGCGTGCCTTCCGGCCCGCGCGTCTTGCACGACTCGGGCAGGTCCGGCTCGTTCGCTTCGACAAATATGGCCGCCAGCGGCGCGCGTGGATCGGGGTCGACCTCTGGCGTCATTGCAATATCAGCCGCAATATCAGGCGCATTATCCGGCCCAATATCCGGCGCATTATTGACCTGTGTCGCATCCGCGGCCGCCGCGGCCAACACCTGCGGCAGCGTCGCGGTCACGACCTGCGAATTCGGCAACGGCAGCTGATACGGCGAATTGCCGGTCCGCGTCGCGAGCCATGCCCCGACCCCGATACCGCCCGCGACCACCAGCCCAGCGACGACCCAGAGGCCCGTCTTGCTCGGCGGCGCCCGACTCGCGACCGCACCATCGTGAGTCGTCGTTGAGCTCGCGCTCCCCCTGCCCGACACCAGCAAGCGGCAGGCACGCCTCGAGGCGCCGCACCACCTCACTCGCGTTCGCGGGGCGCGCGTCCGGATCTTTGGCGAGGCACTGCAGGATGAGCTGCTCCAACGGCGCCGGCACCTTGCCAGGGGCCAGCTCCGAAGGCCGCGGCGGCGCCTCCTGCACGTGCTTGACGAGCAGGCTCAGCGTCGTCGGCGCCGAGAACGGTACGGCCCCGGTCGCCATCTCGAACATGATGATGCCGAGCGCATACAGGTCGGTACGCAGGTCGGGCCCTGTGCCGTGGACCTGCTCCGGCGACATGTAGGCCGGCGTGCCGATGACCGCGCCCTCGGCGGTGAGCTTCTGATCCTCGGCGGCTGCGACGAAGCGCGCAATGCCGAAGTCGAGCACCTTGACGAAGTCCCGCTCGCCATAGAGGTCCATCAAGACGACGTTGTCGGGCTTCAGGTCGCGATGAACGACGCCCTCGGCGTGGGCCGCGATGAGGGCCTTGGCGATCTGACTGGCGATCTTGATTTGGCGCTCTAGCGGCAACGGGTGCTCGTCGCGTAGCACCTGCGCCAGCGTCTTGCCGCCGAGCAGCTCCATCGCGAGGAACAGCTGACCGCCGCCTTCCGCGATCTGGCCGTAGTCGTAGACGCGAATGGTATTGGGATGCTCGATGCGCGCGGTCGCCTGCATCTCGCGCTCGAAGCGGCCGGCTGCATTGCGGTTTGACGAGTAGTGCGCGTGTAGCACTTTCACGGCGACCATGCGGTTCATCGTGACCTGCCGCGCCCGGTAGACGACACCCATGCCGCCCGCGCCGAGCACCGACTCGATCGCGTAGCGGCCGGCGACCAGCGTGCCGATGAGCGCCTCAATCTCTTCAGAATGGCCCGAATTGTCCGTCATGCGCGTCCTCTCGACCGCCTCTATCACATCCTCCGCGCATGCGCCGCCGGCGACCTGTGTCAAAGGCAGCCTCCTGCTGTGGCTCCTTTTTCTTGGATGGAATCGGCGCCCATGGCAAAGCGTTCGGCCGGACTCCGAAGCAACCGCAGCTCTGACCTCACTCGAAGGAACGCCGCATGTCCCAGCTCTTCACCTTCGCAGGCAGCCGCCTCGCCGCCTTCGCCACGCTGTTCATGACGCTCGTCCCGACCGAGGCGGCGCTCGCGAAGTGCCCGACCACGCCCCACAAGGCGCCGGTCGTCTACGGCATCGGTGGGTCGACCATGGGGTCGTTGCTCGGACCGATGCTCGACAAAGTCTTCGGAGAAAACGACGTCAAGTTCCGCCGCTGGGGCAAGGCATCGTCCGGGCTCGCCCGCCCCGACTTCCACGACTGGCCGAAGTCCGCGCCGGAGCTGATGGAGAAGCACCACCCCGACATCGTCATTGTGTCGCTCGGCACCAACGACTACCAGGCGCTCTGGGAGAAAGGGAACTGGGTCCCCCAGGAGGACGCCGACTGGGAAAAGAAGTATGGCGAGCGCGTCGACGCGATGCTCACGGCCCTGGCCAAGGACGACAAAGACCGCCTCATCATCTGGAGCGGGCCGTACGCCTTCGAAGGCAAGAACGCCGTCGTGCGTGCGCCGATCGTCAACCGCATCATGAAGGAGCGGGTCGAGGCCTTCGCGGCGGCCGGTGGCAACGCGGTCTTCCACGACGCCTACGTCGTGACCTCGGACGGCAAGGGCACCCCGCTCGATACCGCGGTGTTGCCGGGCAAGAGCAAGGCCGTCGACATCCGCACCAAAGACAAGGTCCACCTGACCAGCGACGCGGTGCTCCACCTGCTCGCCAAGCCGATCGTCGCCATCGCCCTGCCCTGCTTTCCCAAGCAGGAGGCGAAGGACCCGAAGCCGGCCAAAAAGACGCCGTGATTCGTGGGCGAAGGCCCCGCGCGAGGCCCTCAATTCGCACTATGGCTTAGCAGGGCGTAGGATGCGCCGCTTCCCGCCGCCTTTCCTGGCCGCCGCGAGGCGGAGCTGACGCCGATGACCACCGACGCCGACGACCCACTCCTTGGCCAGATCTTGGCCGGACAGTTCCACGTCCTCGAGCGCCTCGGCGCGGGCGGCATGGGCGCCGTCTACCTGGCCGATCAGTCCGACATGGGTCGACGGGTCGTCATCAAGGTGATGCATCCCGAGCTCACCATCGGCAACCCGCAGGCGGTCGAGCGCTTCAAGCGCGAGGCGCGTGCGGTGGCCGCGCTGAACCACCCGCACATCGTGCAGGTCTACGTCTTCGGGCAGGCCGACGACGGGCGCATGTACCTCGCGATGGAGTTCATCGAGGGGCGCGACCTCGGCCACGAGATCCGCACACCGCTGCCGCAGGGCCGCGCGCTCAAGATCCTCGACCAGGTCGCGGCCGCGCTCGGCGAAGCGCACGCGCACGGGGTCGTGCATCGCGACCTGAAGCCCGAGAACATCATGCTCGCCAATCGGCACGGCAACCCCGACTGGGTGAAGGTGCTCGACTTCGGCATCGCCAAAATCGGCGCGGCCGAAGGCAAGCAAGACGCACCCGCCCTCACCCAGCAGGGCGCGATCTTCGGCACCCCGCGCTACATGGCACCCGAGCAGATAACCGGCGGCACCGTCGATGCGCGCACCGACCTCTATGCGCTCGGCGTCATCCTCTACGAGATGTTGACCGGCGAGCATCCCTTCCGCGCCACCAGCGCCCTCGACTACCTGATGAAGCACGCGAACGAAGAGGTCGTGATGCCTTCCATCCGGCGTCCCGACCTCGAGATCCATCCCAAGGTCGAAGAGATTCTCGAGCGTCTCCTCGCGAAGAAGCAGTCCGAGCGCTTCCAGTCGGGCGCGGAACTCCAGCGCGAGGTGCGCGCGGCGCTCGGCGCCATCGGCGAGCCGCTGTCGCACACGCTGTCGATCTCGGCGGCGGCCATCCAGGAGGCGGTCGCAGAGTCGGCGCGCGCATCGACCGTGACCCACGCGCCAAGCCTCCCGCTGAAGAAGCCAAGCAAGGCGTGGCTGTGGGTCACGCTCGCGCTGCTGGTCGTCGGAGGCAGCGCGGCAGCGATCGTTGCGCTCGGCGGCAAGGGTCCTGGCAAGCCCGAACCCGTAGCGCTCCTCACCCCAGCGCAGCCCAGTATTGGCGCAGACACGACCCAACCAGCACAACCCGACACCCTCCAGGCCGCGATCGCCGAGACGGCAGCACCCGAGACGCTGAGCGATGTGCAGATCCCACGCGCCGGCTCGCCGATCGAAGGCTTCCCGGTGCCTGACGGCACGACGCTCGCGAGCACCGACGACATGCAGTTGAACCTCGAGTCGACGCTCTCCGGCGCGGCCCTCGTCGCGTTCTACAAGAGCGAGCTGGCAGGCCGCATCAAGCCCTTCGGCAGCGGCTTCCAGGTCACCGACCCGACCTCGCCGTGGACCAACATCTACATCACGAACAACGGCGATCGCCTGCTCATCACGGTCACCCGCCGCACCAACTTGCTGCTCGTCGGGGCCAACTCGGCCGACGTGGCCGACGCGACGCCTCAGCAAGAGGTCGCTGCCGCGCCGGACAGCGACCCGGCCCAGGAAGTCCCCGTGCAGGAGGCCAAGCCGCAGGAAGCGAAGCCCGAACCAAGGCCCGAACCAACGACCGGGCCGGTGCTGACACCGAACCGCCGACTGCCCGGCCGCAACAAGCCCAAGGTCATCGTGACGCCGACCGCGCCCGAGCCCGAGCCCGAGCGCGCCGAAGGCTCGACCGCAACCCACCCCAAGCCGAACAAGCAGACCAGGCCCTTCACCCGTCCGCTGAACCGCCGCAACCCATAGCCAGCTCCGGCGCTGCCAGCTCGCAGTGCCCACACCTTGATTCCAGGCGGCTGTCCGCCTAGTTTCGCGGGGTGACTACACAGCTCGTACTCGGCGTCGTGGCGGGCCTCGTCGCCCTCGCGATGTTGTGCGTCGAGGTGGCTGGCCTGCACTGGTTTACGCTTCGACTCGCGCCGGGGTGCGCGTTGCCCCTCTGGTCGTTGCTCGCGGTCTACGCCGCCCTCCAGTTCACGCTCTGGCGCAGCGACAAGCGCCGGCTCGACCTGTCGGAGGACGAGGTCGCGCGCTGGGGCGCCCAGCTCGAACAAGTGACTCCAACCATCCTATCGATGTATGGAGACAAAGTTCCCGTGCGCGAGATTGCGACGGCGCTCCAGGCCAGCCACGGGATCCCACCTGGCGTCACGCTGCGCTACATCATCGCGCTCGCCCGCCACGTGCGTGATCACCACGACGCCCGGCCGCCCAAATAGGAGTCCGCCATGTCGATCCGCCTCAAGCCCTTCGCGGCCCATGCCTTCGGTTGCCTCGCGCTGACGCTCGGCGCCTGCGACGCGACCGGCGAGGTCGGCGCCCTCGACGTCGTCAACGACCAGGCCGTCGTGCCCTACCTCGCCACCGTCGAGACGACCGTCCTGCCGGCCACCATGGCGACCGGCGGCACGACCACCGTCTCGTGCGCCGGCAAGGACCAGAACGGCCAGGACTTCTCGCCCGACCTGCCACTGACGTTCGAGGTCTTCGACGCGAACGACCAGGTGGCCGCCGGCGTCACCGTCCTCGGCGACCGCGTGACCGCGCAGTTCGCGGGTGTCGTGCGGGTTCGCTGCTACTATCCGGGCACCCCGCGGGTCGCGGACGGCTCGCCCATCTCGCTGACCGTGCAGCCCGGCGAAGCCGCGTCGGTGAAGACCACCATCCTCAAGACCGACCTGCGGGCGGGCGACAAGATCAGCGTCGCCTGCTCGGTGCGCGACGCGCTCGACAACTCGACCAGCGGCGAGACCTTGCTGCGCCTCTCGCCCGACACCGGCACGACCATCACGGGCGGCAAGAACGTGAAGTTCACGACCGTCGGCACATTCGGCGTGACCTGCGCCATGACCGACGGCTCGCTCGTCGGCAACACCGTCGACGTCACCGTCAAGCCGGGCGACCTGACCGACCTCGAGACCGTCCTGTCACGCGCCAGCATCACCCCGACCGAAGAGGTCGCCGTCTCGTGCCCGGGCCGCGACGCGTACGGCAACGCCATCGCGCTCGACAAGATCATCACGCTGCCGGTCGACGGCGTCGACGCCCTCGACACCAACCGCCTGCGCATCACCGGCACCCACGCCGGCGTCTACCCGATCACGTGCGTCCCGAAGGAAGCCTTCGTCAGCGCCAATCGCCATCCGGCCTCGCTGACGATCAGCGCCGGCCTGCCCGCCAGCATCTCGATGGACCTCGATCCCGACCGCAGCGTCTACTCTCTCGGCGTGCGCCCGCGCGTCACGGCGCGCCTCTATGACGCCTGGGGCAACGAGGTCTCGGACGTCTCCGGCGTCACCGTCACCGCCCACTTGAACGGCGTCCTGATGCAGACGGTCCCCGGTGGCGAGCGGGTCAGGCTCGACGCCGAAGGCAGCTGGGTCATCAGCGCGACCAGCGGCCCGCCGTCCAACCTCGACACATCACGCTCGGTGCTCGTCGACGCGAGCGCGCCGACCATCGACATCACCTACCCTGAGCGTGGCGCGATGGTCACGACCGGTGGCGGCCCGCTGACCATCACCGGCGTCATCAGCGACGCGACCGGCGGCCTCCAGAGCATCAAGGTCAACGGCGTCCCGCGCACCGTCACCGCGGGCAGCAACCGCTACGACCTGGCGATGCAGATCCTGCCCGACCACGGCCTGAACACGCTCACGGTCGAGGCGACCGACGTGCAGGGCCAGACCGTGCGCATGGCGCAGAGCTACATGGTCGCCCCCGGCTGGAAGGCCGCCAGCACCAACTTCCCCGAGGGCATCGTCGCGCGCCTGACCCGCTCGTTCATCGACGACGGCAATCGCCAGGGCCGCCCCGACGACCTCGCGACCATTATCGAGCGGGTCGTGCAGAACCTCGACATCGGCTCCTACGTCCCGTCGCCGGTCGTCCAGTATGCCGGCTACGAGGTCTTCCTGCGCAACGTCCGCTACGACGCACCCAAGGTCACGCTGACCCCGTCGCGCGACATCCTGCTGATGCACCTCGACATCACCAACCTGGCGATCGACGTCGACGCCAAGGGCTTCATCGACGTGTCGGGTGTCGTGTCCGCGAAGGCCATCCGGGTCGATGTTCAGCTCGGCATCACGATCCAGAATGGCGTGCCCAAGGTCACGGCGCAGGCCGTCGTGGTGGTCGTCGACGGGCTCGATATCGCCGTGCACTGGTCGATCAACTGGCTCATCGATCTCTTCACCGACACCATCCGCGAGACCATCGTGAAGAGCTTCGAGGACGTGCTGCGCTCCGAGATCCCGCCGGCCGTCGAGGGTGCGCTCGGCTCGCTGGCGCTCGACGAGACGTTCGAGGTGCCGGGCTTCTTACCGGGCATGACGCCGCTCAACGTGCGGCTCGTAGCGAAGACGAACAACGCGACCGTCGACGAGCAGGGCCTCTCGGTCGGGCTCGCGACGCAAGTGACCGCCGCCAAGAAGGTGCAGTGGTCGACGCCCGGGTCGCTCATGCGCGGCGGCTGCTTCGGCATCGACGGCGGCATGCCCACCTGGAACGCAACCAAGAAGCTGACGATGGCGCTGTCGTTGGACGTGCTCAACCAGGTGCTGCACGCGGTCTGGCAAGGCGGCGCGCTCGAGATGTCGCTCGGCTCGGCGGCCTTTGGCGACGTCGACCTCTCGCAGTATGGCGTCGCCGACCTGTCGCTCGAATTGTCGGCGCGCATGCCGCCGGTATTGACCGACTGCGTCGACAACGAACTCGTCGTGCAGCTCGGTGAGCTGCACATCGACGCGACCCTGAAGCTCGGCGGTATGCCCCTGGTGGTCGACATGATCGTCGCCTTCCAGACCCAGGCCGTCGTCAGCGTCGACGCCAACGGCGCAATCTCACTGGCCCTTGGCGACATCGCCCCCCAGGACATCATCATCGACATCACCCGCGTCGAGAGCGAGCTCTTCACCGAGGCGCAAGAAGACGTGCTGATAACCCTCTTGCGCGAGCAGCTGCTCGCCAAGGTGCTCGGCGACTTCGGCGGCCAGGGGCTGGCCGACTTCCCGCTGCCCGAGTTCGACCTCGGTGGCCTGTCGCCTTCGCTCGCGGGTCAGGTCATCTCGATCACCGACATCGAGCTCGCCCGCCGGAAGGGCTACATCCTGCTCGAGGGCAACCCGTAACCATCGCGGCGCCCGACCGCAGCGCGCTCGGGCGCGTACGGGAGCGAGTGGTCCAGGTTGCGTCGACAAGCCGTGGGCGCGGCGGTAGCCTCGCGCGAAGCACAGGAGGCGAGGATGGTCGGCAAGCGCGGTGGACGAGTGAAGGCGGTGCCACAGGAGAGTGAGGCGGCCGCGGTATCCAAGGAGCGCGACCTGCCGATCGAGCAGGAGGAGACGGAGAAGACGATCGATGACGTCGCGCGCCGCGTGCACGAGCGTCTGCAGGCGACGACACCAGCGCGGCGGACGTTGAACCAACAGCGCGACAAGGAGGCGCAGGAAGTCGCTGGCGGCATCAGCGCCGAGAGCGCGGTGAGAGCCATCGCCGACCTGCAGGTCGAGATCGGCGAAACGCTCGATCGCTTGGCCCAGACCATGGCGGAGCAGGCTAAACGCCTGGCGGCGCTCGATGCGACGATTGCGGCGAAGAAGCGCGAACTCGCCGATCTCGCCGACGTCGAGGTCGCCGCCGACGCGCTGTCGGCACTGGTTCGCGAGCACGAGGAACGGACCGCGAGGCTCGCCGGAGACGCGGCCGCCCAGAAGATTGTCGCCGAGCGCGATGTGGCCGACGCCCGCGCCGCGGCCGAGCGCGAGAAGCGCCGCTTCCTGGACGACCTGGAGGCGGACAAGGCGCGCGCCAAACGTGAGTGGCAGCGCGAGCAGGAGGAGCACGCCTACACCCAGAAGACGCAGCGCGCCCGCGAGGACGAAGACGCGAAGGGCAAGCGCGAGGCCCTCGTCGCGCGGCTCGCCGAAGAGAAAGAGGCCCACCACAAGGCCCTGGCCGAGGTGAAGGCGCGCCAGGAACGCGAGCTGGGCGAGCGCGAGCGCGCGGTCACGGCCCGCGAGGACGAGCACGCGCGGCTCGCTGCCCGTGTCGGCGCCTTCGAGACCGAGCTCGCGAAGGCTGTCGAGGGCGCCCGCGATAGCGCTACGCGGGCGGCCGAGGAGCGCGCGCGACACGTGGCCGAGCTGCGCGAGAAGGACGTCGCGGGGAACGAGCGGCTCCTGCGCCTGCAGATCGCCACCCTCGAGAAGTCCGTCGCCGAGCAGGCCGCGCGCATCGCCGAGCTCCAGGCCGAGGCGCGTGACTCGACCGGCAAGGTCCGAGACATCGCGCTGAAAGCCATCGAGGGCGCGTCGGGCGCGAATGCTCTCGCCCGTGTCAGCGAGATAGCGCTCCAGCAGGCCAAAGGTCGCGGCGAGTCTTGATAGGTCGTGGTCGTCTGGGTCTGCTTCGCGCGCCACAGGCCGACGCCGAATGAAAGTGAAGCAATCGTCACTTTGACTTTGACGGTCGGGAGGCGTCCGGCGACCTCGCTGGCGCCGCCGACCGGAAGGTCGCTCGGAAGCTTGCTGGCGTGTCCCCTGTGAGTCGGCGAAAAAACTTCACGAACTGGGTGGGTTCGGCGAAGCACAGCTCTGCCGCGATCTCCGCCACGGTCTGATCGCCGTGCGCCAAGAGCCGCTTCGCCTCGAGCACCACGCGCTCGTCGATGAACTGCTTAGCGGGCCGGCCAGCCCAGCGCTCGCAGTGCCGGGCCAAGGTCCTCGTCGAGCAGCGCAGGATGGCCGCGTACGCAGCCACTTCATGGGCCTCCCGGAAAGATCGCTCCAGCGCGCTGCGGAAACGGTCGAACAGCGCGGCGCCCTCGGGGGTCGGTGCGCCGACGTCGACGGCGCTCCCCAGCGTCTCGACGAGGCTGCGGAGCAGGACCCGTGCTCGCTCGCTGCCGTCGAAGATCGCGGCCTCGTGTGCGAGCGCCTCGACGAGCGCCGTGACGAGCGAGAGACGCGGCGGCGACGGTCGCAGCGGCGCCGCGAGGAGAGGCGGAACGTGCCGCACGAAGTCGGGCTGGAAGACCACCAGCCACGCGTCGAGCCCTTTCTCGTGGCTGAACCGGTGCACCTGCCCCGGCGCCACGTGCAGCACGAGACCGGGTCGCAGCCGGTGCTGGACGAAGTCGACCATGTGCGTGCCGTGGCCGCACGTGACCACCAGCAGATGATGGAACGTCACCCGGTGAGGACGCGCCGGGACCCGCGCCTGGGGCCGCTGCAGCAGCCCCTGCAGCGTGAGCACCTCCACCCCGAGAGGCCGGTCTGGGGCGAAACCGACGTCCCGGAGGCCGTGCCGTTGTTGTCGCATATTGACCATCCTGGGTCCGAGCTCGACCTCGACGCAAGAGCGGCGACTCCGTAGCTTGAAAATCGTCGAGCTAAATGCCGAGCCAGCATCCCCCTCGAGGAGATCTCCCATGAATCGCGAAGTCGCCACCCAGCTCGTTGCGCCCTTCTATGAGGCACTCAACCACCCCGCGTCCAGGGACGTCGCCGCCCTCATCGAGCAGGTCGCCGCGCCCGACTGGCGCTCGTTCTCCGGTGAGGGCGTGAGCAAGGGACGGGACGAGTTCATCGAACAGGTCGTCGGCTTCGGGAAGGCCATTCCGGATCTCACCTGGGCCGTCAAGGATGTCCTCGCCGACGGCGACCGGATCATCGTGCGCAGCGAGGCCAGCGGCACCCCCGCCAGCGCCTTTATGGGCGTGCCACACGGCGGCCAACGCTCTCGGTCATGGCCATCGATATCCACACCGTCCGCGACGGCAAGCTCGTCCTGGCGCATCACGTCGAGGACTGGGCCGGGGCCATTCGCCAGCTCGGCGCGAAGTAGTCCAGCGGCCGCCCACTCCCCTCGCCCAAACAGGAGCCCCTCCATGACCCCTCTCGCCGCCACGAAGACCGACCAACGCATCAAGTTCCTCGCCTGGGCGCTCGGGGTCACGCACGTCGTATTCGGCGCGACCAAGCTCGCCGCCATCCCCGCGCTCGTCGCGCAGTTTCAGGCCTGGCAGCTCCCCTCCTGACTGATGTACTTCGAAGGCCGCTCGTCCCGTATCGAAAGCCTCCTGAATGCCCAAATCCTACCAAACCGGAGATCATAGGGCCGCCATTCAGAACAATCCGATCGGGATATTCCAATGACGCAGCCACAAGCGGCACCTCACGAACGGTGCGTCGAAATCGCCACATTCAAGCTCAAGTCCGGCGTTTCTCGACGAGACGCTGCTGGCGCTCGAGAGTCGGATCCGGGCTGGCGCGATTGTCCACCAGCCCGGCTACCTCGGCTACCTCGGGCGGGAGCTCGGCAAGGACGCCGAAAAGGGCGACTGGCTGATGATCCTGCGCTTCGACACCCGCGCGAACATGGATGCGTGGCTCGCCGCCGTGAAGGGCGTCCCCGAGCTGCGCGAGATGGGGGCGCTGATGGAGCCCGGGACGATGTCGGTGCGCTTCTTCGCGCGCGCGGAGCCTCCTGGTTGAGAGACGCAGCCGGCAGCGACGTTCCAGGATCGCGCTGATCGAGGGTGGGTCAAGGCTGTCGCCTTCGACGTTCGCGAAGGCCTCGGCAAGCGAGGCTGCCCATCGCGAGCCTCACGGCCTGGTCGGTGTTGAACCAGGTCCTGCACGCGGCTCGGGGCGCGTCCACACTTGGAGATCGCGGACAACACACGAAAAAAGGGCGCGCTCCGATGGAGTCGCGCCCTCGTTCTCAGAACGGTCCTGGCACCCGGCCGGCAGCCGAGGGGTGATGCTGGGGGCCCCGCGTCTGCGAGACCCGGATCAGATCATCACCCGGCCACGCGGCGCCGCCGGCCAGCGAGGCCCAGCAGCGAGAGGCCCGCGAGGGCGCCCACGAGACCACCGGCCGCGCCGCCACTCGCGCAGCCACCACCGCCGGTCTCGAAGAGGCCGCTGTTGGTCGGCTCGAGCGTCGTGCGACACTCGAGCTCGGCGCTGTTGCCCGACGGGTCGGTCGCCGTCACGGTCCACACGACATCGACCGACGTCTGGCTGCCGATCGCCGCGTCGAAGACCACGAGGCTGTCGCTGCCGGTGCCGATCTCGCACCGGTCCAACACCGCCACGCCGCCACGCTCGCAGCGGGCCTGCGACACGCGCACCGTCGCACCGCACGCGTCGGTGCTGGTCGGCACGTAGACGACGCTGCCATCGGTGCGCGTTGCACGCTCGCCGCAGGCGCCGACCGGCAAGGTCGCGTCGACCACCGTCAGCACGGTCGTGCAGCTGGCGCTCTGGCCGCCTTCATCCGCGCTGAAGTCGACGTCGCTGTTGCCCACCGGGAACAGGGTCGTCGCGCTCTCGAGCGTCGCCGGCTCGCCGCAGCCGCGCATCAGATCGGCGGTGACGACCTCGGGCCAGCCACATACATCGGCAGGCGCGTTGACGGTCAGTGTCGGCGCGCAGTCGATGGTGAAGCCGTCGATGCCGGTGACGGTCACGCTGGTCGAGCACTCGGCCTGATTGCCCGCCGCGTCGACCGCGAACCAGGTGTTGACCGTCGTGCCGGACGGAAACCGCACGTCGAGCGGCGGACCGACGACCGTCACCCCATCGCCGTCGCAGGCGTCAGAGGCGGTCGGCTGCGTCATCGTGACGACCCCGTCACAGGTCAACCGGTCGCCCGCGACAGTAGCGTCAGCGGGGCAGGTAACCATCGGCGCGTCGGTGTCGGTGACCGTCACGCGCGTCGTGCACGTCGCGGTGTTGCCCGCCAGGTCGCGACCGGTGAAGGTGACCACCGTCTCGCCGAGCGGATAGATGACCGAGGCATCGCTGGTGATGGTCACGGCGCCGCATGCGTCGCGCGCGGTCGGCGTGCCGACCACGACGGCATTGCCGCCGTTGACGCACTCGGCGCTCTTGGCCAGCGGGCACACCAGGGTCGGCGGAGTCGTGTCGGCGCCGGGCTCGCAGCCGGGGTCGCAGCCGATGACGAACGCGTAGTCGCACACGCCGGTGGCGACGTTGCAGATCCCTTGCTCTTCGCAGTCGGCGGGTGCGGCACAGGCCAGCGCGGGCCCGGCGCAGATGCCGGCCTGGCACGCGTCGGTGGTCGTGCACGGATTGCCGTCGTTGCAGGCGGACCCGTTGCCGAGCGGCGTCGAGACGCAGCCTGTCACGTCGTCGCAGCGGTCGGCGGTGCAGGGGTTGCCGTCATCGCACGAGCGGGTGCGGGTGACGGTGCACTCACCGGCCTGACACGCGGCGGCCAGGGTGCAGGGGCCGCCGAAGACGCAGACGGCGCCATCGGCCAACGGCACACAGGCGGACTCGACCCGGCGACCCGCGACACAGGTGGTGATAGCGGCGCCCCCGGCGCAGCTGTCGCCGCAGATGCGCGAGATGGGCGCGAAGCCTTCGTCGGTGCCCCCATCGCAGTCATCGTCGACGCCGTCGCAGTCGTTGTCGATTGGCGAGGGCGTGCCGGCGACGCAGGTCGAACCGGTGACGCCGGCGATGCAGGTGGTCACGCCGGTCGCCGCACAGGCGCCGACGCCGCAGGTGGCAGCGACTGCCACGACGTCTTCGTCGGTGGCGCCGTTGCAGTCATTGTCGACTCCGTTGCAGGTCGCATCGCTCGCCGCCGGCGTGCCGGCGACGCAGGTGGAGCCGGTCACGCCGGCCGTGCAGGTGGTCGTGCCGACGGCGCTACAGGCGCCGACGCCGCAGGTGTTTGCCACGGGCGCGAAGCCTTCGTCGGTGGCACCGTCGCAGTCGTTGTCGACCCCGTCGCAGGTGCTGTCTATGAGCGCCGGAGTGCCGGCGACGCAGCTCGAACCGGTGATGCCCGCCACGCAGGTGGTGACGCCGGTCGCCGCGCAGGCACCCACGCCACAGGTGTTGGCCGAGGAGACGAAGCCCTCGTCGGTGGCGCCGTTGCAGTTGTCGTCGACGCCATTGCAGGTCGTGTCGACCGCGGCGGTCGCGACGCAGCTCGTGATAACGATCACGCCGGAGGCGCTGTCGTCCGAAGATAGCGCATCGGAGAAGCCATACGAGATGACTCCTCTCCAGGCGATCGGGTCGATGCGCGCCGCGGCGAACACGAAGTCGATCTCACCGGTGATGACCCCAGCTGCGACCTCGCCGAGAAAGCAGGAGGTCGTGTCGATGCCATCGAAGACGCAGCCGGGCACGAGCACGCCGTCGGCGTCATAGATGTTGGCGGTCACGCCGGGTGAGACCTCGACGTCGAAGCTGAGAGCCGCAACGGGCGCTGTCGAGGCGATCGACCAGGCCATGGTCACGGTCTGGGGAGTGGTCGCGCCGGGAGGCGTGGCATGGCTTGTCGGACCCGTGATGCTGAGCGACAGGTTCTCGAGCTCGAGCGCGCCGATGTCGCAGGCCGCGACCGCGGGGCGCACATAGCCCCGCTGGTCGACACCGCCGGCGAGCGTGCAGGCCGCGGCGGCGATGTGGTTCAACGCGAGGCTCGAGCTGTCGATGCGCATCGTGTCGGTCGGGCCGCCGTTGTCGGCGAGCGGCAGGAGACCGGCCGGGCCGACCACGTTGCTCGCCGCCGTGCCGGCGCAGTCGGTGCGGTCGGCGCTGGTCTCGAAGAGGCTCTCAGCCGTCACGAGGTTGCCGACGCGATCGCAGTCACCACCGATCGCCGCGTCATTACCCGAGAACAGCACCGCGAAGAGCTGGTAGTCGACGAGCGCGGGCCGCAGGTAGAGCCCGCCGCCGGAGGTCAGTGCGCGTGCATCGAGCAATGCGCGGGTGGCGCTGTTGCCTGAGAAGGTCACGAAGTCGACCACCAAGGTGCCGCCGCTGGAGGCGATGGCGCCGCCCCGCGCCGCCGCCGGATTGGCGGTGAGCGCCGTGGTCCCGGCAAGCGCCTCGTTGCCGACGAAGGTCGAGTTCACGACCTTCAGGGTCGCGTTGAACGCCATGATGGCACCGCCGAACGCGCTGCCGGCGCTGCTGGTACCGCTGGCGAGGTTGTTCGCGAAGAGCACCCGATCGAAGCTGCACGTGCCGAAGCAATCGACCGCGCCGCCCTCGACCCCGAACCCGACGCCCTCGGGGCCACCGATACCCGAGCCGGTCTCGCCGCTCCCACCCGAGTCACCCGCGGGCACAGCAGTGGCGGGGATGTCGACCAGGTTGGTGTCGAACGTGACGGCGGCGATGCGAGCCAGCGCGCGGCCGATCAGATGGGTCCCGGTGTTCAGCGTGACCGACTGGTCGGCCATGATGGTGCCGTAGAAGATGTTGTTGGTGCCGATGGTGGCCGAGCTGCCGACCTGCCAGAAGATGTTGGCGGCCTGCGCGCCACCGGCCAGGATGACCTGGCGCCCCGGCGTCGTGGTGAAGCTCGACCCCATCTGGAAGATCCACACCGCGTTGGGGTCGCCCTGGGCGTCGAGCGTGAGGTTGCCCGTGGTGATCTCCAGGAACGTCTCGGAGTGGTAGAGGCCCGGGGCCAGGGTGAGGCCGCCGAGGTTGCCGGTGATGGTGACGCTGCACAGCGAGCGCCCCTTGGCGTCGTTGTAGGCCGTGGTCAGGTCGAGCTTGGCCTGGGCCGCGATAGGATCGGGCCCGGTCAGGAGGGCACCGTTGATGATGCCGGGCGGGAAGCCCGTGACCGCAGTGCCGGGGCTGAGACCGATGTTACCGTTGACGATGGTCGGATTGAGGACCGTGGAGGTGCTGGTGATCGTGGAGCCCGCGAGCGACGCGAAGTTCGACGTGGAGAGGAGCACGACCGGCAGCTGGCCGCAGGGCGGAACGGGCGGCGGTACCGTGATCGCGATCGTGCCCGACACCTCGTTGTCGATGAACGTCGAGTCGGAGACCTCGACGGTCGCGCCCGGGTCGACGTGCATCGCACCTCCGAAGGTGGCCTTGTTGGCCTCGAAGGTCGAGAACGTGACGACCAGCTTGCCGGTCTTGACGCGCACGCCGCCGCTCGGGGTCAGCGTGCCGCGCAGCGTGATGCCGGTCAGCGTGACCGTCTGGCTCGCCAGCACGGCGACCTCGAAGATGCGCTGCTGGACGGTGCTCTCGAGGATGATGCGACCGCCACCGTCGATGACCATCGGGGTCTTCAACGAGAGCGTGTTGCCGGCAGGCACCACGGCCAAGACGCCCGGGGCGAACACGATCGTGTCGACGAGATCCTCGATGCCTGGTGTGTCATTCAGGCGCACGCAGGGCGGATCGGCGGTGACGTCGAGCGCGTTGGCCAGCGCCACGGCGCGGGCCAGGGTGCAGGTGGTGGGGGTGGTGCCGGTCACAGTGATGGTGGCGGCGTGGGCCGAGGAGGCGACGACCGCGGCGAGCGCGGTGAGGATCAGGGTGTACTTGTTCACGGTGTGGCCTTGGTCTTGGTGCCCATTTCGAGGACGGTGAGCTCGACGCGGCGGTTCTTGACCCAGGCCGCTTCATCGTGGCCGCGGTCGATCGGTCGGTGCTCGCCGAAGCCGCGCGGGGTCAGGCGGTCGCGGGCGACGCCCTTGTTGGCGAGATAGGTGACCACGGCAGCGGCGCGGCGCTGCGTGAGGTCGTCGTTGTATTCGTCGCTGCCGCGCTCGTCGGCGTGGCCGTCGATGGCGACGCTGCTGATCTCGGGGTGGCTCTTGAGGAGGTCGGCGACCGCGTCGAGGAGCGGGTAGCTCTCCGTCTTGATGACCGCCATCGCGGTGTGGAAGTAGACGACCTCGGTGAGGGTGATCGAGGGCAGCACGTCCGGGCAGCCGTCTTCATCCTGATAGCCGTTCTTGTTCTCCGGCTCGCGCGGGCACTTGTCGTTGACGTCGAGGATGCCGTCGCCGTCGAAGTCGTCTTCGGGGCAGCCGTCCTCGTCGCCGAGGCCGTCGAAGTCCTCTGCGACATTCGGGCACTTGTCTTTGACGTCGAGGATGCCGTCCTTGTCGTTGTCGGGGTCGGGGCAGCCGTCCTGATCCTGGAAGCCGTCGAAGTCCTCGGCCTCGTTCGGGCACTGGTCGCGCACGTCGAGGATGCCGTCCTTGTCGTTGTCGGGATCGGGGCAACCGTCGCCGTCCTGGAAGCCGTCGAAGTCCTCGGGATCGTCGGGGCACTCGTCGTCGCCATCGAGGATTCCATCGCCGTCACGGTCGCCTTCCTCGGGCGTGTAGCCGAACAGCCCGAACACACGGATCTCGGGCGAGCCGATGCCATCGGTCAGACCGTGGCCGGCGCCGACCGACGCGACGAAGTCGCCAAAGCGTGCCTCGAGCGCGACGTCGACCTCGACCGCGGCGTCGGGGCCGTTGACGGCGTCGATCGAGAGGTTGTTGGGGTCGCGGTCGGCGACGAGCGGGATGAGCGCGTGCACGGTGCCGAGGACGCGCAGCCAGTCGACGCCGAGGGGGACGCGCAGGGCGAGGCCCAGGCGCACGGCGTCATCGCTGATGTGGGTGAAGGTCGTGTTCCGCGGGCGGAAGTCGAGACCGCCGTCCAACGCCAGCGCGAAGCCCGAGCTGTGCTCGTAGTCGGCGATCAAGCGGACCTGGCCACGCACGGCGCCGTCGGACGCGAACTGGGCCTGGTCGCCGGTCGGTACGAAGATCTGCCCGAGCAGGCCGAGGCCGAAGCCATTGTCCCGAAAGATCTGCAGCTTCGGGACGATCCGGAGGTCGCGCAGCGAGGCGCCGTCTACGGGGCCGGACAGCCCGACCGCCGCCAGGTCCTCACCTGACTGGGCGAGCACGACCGGCAGCATGAGGCCGATCTCGAGCACATCGAAGAGGCCGAGCGCGGCCCATACCTCGGTCGTGACGCGCGACTCGATGAGGCGCGTGACGACGTCGCCGTTGTCGTTGCTGAGCACATAGGGGTCTGTCTGGTAGTGCAGCACGAGGCCGAACGATGGGCGCATGTGGGCGAGCACGCGGCTCGCTCCGACGCCGAGGTGGTTTATCCCCTGGCTCGGCAAGGGCTCGAAGAGCTCTGGATCGAAGGGCTCGGCGGCGCGCGCGTCATGCGCGAATGGCGCGAATGGCGCTGCCGCGAGGCATAGGAATGCGATGAAGGCGGTGGACCTCATGAGCTTGCTCTCTTCTTGGTGGAACGGTGCCAACCTGGAGAGAGCACGTGCCGTGCCAACTGGCGCGCAGTCGTGTTCGAGCGGGCCAGCGTTCATGAGGGGGCGAGGGCCCTCCCAGGCATCGGAAGAATACGAGTCATACTGACCGGACCTGAGGTAACCCGACTCACCTCGGTGACTCGACGGAGACCTACAGCGCTCGCCAGAGCGGGATGTGAGCAATCACAGAATACGCGGCATCGACCGCGGCCGCGGTAACCGTCAGCGCTTGCGGCGCCCGGGTGCGGTCGCCTGGGCGACGTCAGCATCCGTGCTGTCGACGAAGCCTCGTTTTACCGTCGCCGCCATCTGGCCACGTCCTAACGCGCGCCTCCAGGTGGCCGACTTCCGGACAAGACTTGGCTAATCGCGAGCGCCCACACCTCGATCTCCTGGTGGGCCCGCTCCGCGAACAGCCCCACGCGCCTC